>JACCDU010265731.1_pt1 | contig 11914 bp, 12 predicted proteins | sample 7446081 | NCBI WGS metagenome assembly JACCDU01 (sample SAMN15323447, study PRJNA562643) | freshwater metagenome | isolation source: river surface water | place: USA:Blue River Watershed | collected 2017-08-17 | reverse complement strand
AAAATGATAGTGAACGGGTTAGAATCGCAACGAATGGTTTCAATAGAGCTATTAAAGATTACAATTCAACTAAAATTTGGATTGATTTATTAAATTGGTGTTTAAAAATAAAAAAGGAATGAGACTTTTTATTCGTGATGACGATACGTCTTATTTTACGAAGGTGTCGGAACTTGAATCTGCTTATAATGACATTTGGAAATTTGGACCTATAAATCTTGCAATAATCCCATATTCGGTTGAAACGTTTAACCAAGGAGAGTTAGGTAGTCAGTATCAAAATCATAAAGAATTTTTTATTGGGGATAATTTGGAATTAGTGGAGTTTATTAAATTAAAGATTGCAGAGAAGAAAGTGAATATTATGCTTCATGGGTATAATCATTTATATAGAATAGATAAAAATCAAATTAATAAGTATCCATTTGGCATTCCTGAATTTATATATTCCGAAAATCATTTTGAAAGGATTGAAAAAGGCAAATTGGCCTTAGAGAAATTATTTGATGTAGAAATCAAATGGTTCATTCCTCCATCTAATAGCCTTACCATTGAAACAGTGGTTGCATGTGATGTACTAGGATTAAATATCCCATTAGTTTTAAATTTGAAAAGTCGATTATTCAGAGTTTTTCTTGATAATCCTTTTAATTTAATTCAGAATAGGTTAAATAAAATAACAAAGCAAAACTCTCCTCTTTTATTCAATAATCATAAAGAAATTTTATGTACTAGTTATACCTCAGTTACAGATTTTAATAAATTAATAAGTTATAAAGGGAATGAAGTAATAGCAACACACTACTGGGAAGTTAATAAATTCCCTAATATTAAGTTAGAAATTTATAAGGAATTAATTCGATTTAATTTCAAATTAAGCTCATTGAATGATTTGTAAAAAATGAAAAACATAATAAATAATATTTTAAAATATTTCGGATATATTATTCAAAAGAATAGGCAAGATTATTTTACAACTGAAGGCTTATTGTATCCTTTCGCTCAAACATTAATCTCAAATAAAGATTGTAACAATTTTACAATCGTTCAAGTTGGAGCAAATTTAGGTTTAGATGGGAAGTTAAAGGATCCAATAAGAAAATTTATAATAAATAATCCCACTGTAAATGGCATTCTAGTAGAACCTATGATTGAATATTTAGATGTTGTTAAACGAATATATTCAAAAAATGAGAATTTGCATTTTGAAAATATTGCTATTGGCAGAGAGAAAGGAGAATTGAAATTGTTAAGGTTTAAACCTGGTGTAGATTATAATAAAGATTATTACGATGGTTTGGCAACATTAAAAGAAAATAGAATTGAAGAACTAAAGAATAGAGCTAAAAATGATAATACCGAAGTTTTTTTGGAAGAAATAAGTGTTCCGGTTTTTCCAGCTAACTATTTGAAAGAAAAGTACTCATTAAAAGAAATTGAAATATTACAAGTTGACACTGAAGGATTCGATTTAATTGTCATTGAAAGTTTTTTCTCTGCTAATATATTTCCCACTCTTATTAATTTCGAATTTACAGAATTAACAGAAACTGAATATCAAGCAGGCATAATTATGTTCAAAAAATTTAATTATAAATTATATTTGAATGGCTCTGATATACTTGCTGTATTAAATAATTGTCCAATTTTTGATTAATAGTGGGACGAACAGTAAGTGTTGCTTTTTTTAGTACTTTCAAATCAGGGGGGTATAAATCTATTCAAATTCAGAAAATGGTGAAAGCATTTACTGAAGGAGGTATTAAATTCAAATGTTATTCAATATCCGAGAGACTTATTAATAACTCAGAAGAAGTATTTGATGTTACTCAAACAAAGTTGCCAGTATTTGTAAATTGGATATATAATAAATTAGGTCTTTATAGAATCTATTCAAGCTATTACAACTACCTATTGGGAGAATATTTGTATTATCTAGTATTTGGTAAAAGAATTTTGGAGGACAAATCAGATGTAGTAATATTGAAAAATAGACCTGCTCAATTGATAAAATTACTAAAAAGGAAATCTAACAAATATTTAATTGTTGAAGTTGATCAATTACATCCGTTATATACAAAAAAAATTCTATCTCAGGAGTATGAAAGATACAATATAAAAAAAGACTCAATTTATACTAACAAGTGCGCAATTTCTAATTATATATTATCATATGAGTTAGCTGATTTACTTATAGTGTATACGAAGTTTCAAAGGGATCAATTGATTTCTTTTGGTATTAAAACTGATATTAAAATTGTTGATTTGGGTTTTGAGAACATCTTCCCGATAATCAACAATAATCATGATTTGACAGGTGACGTTATTTTTATATGTTTGGCTCACCATACCTTTGTGAAAGGGACTCAACGGCTTTTGGATGCATGGGAATATTTACCTACAAATTATATTTTATATATATTAGGGTCACATGGAGATGATATGCGGGAGTATTTATTGTCAAAAAACAAGAATATAAATGTTTTCTTTATAGAAAAATTCAACTCAAGTGAACTTTTTAACTTTTGCGTTGGAAAACGAATAGTTGGGATTTCTTTAAGTTTATCGGATAGTTACAATAGAGTTTTATCTGAGTATTTAGAATTGGGCTTGCCTGTTATTGTTTCTGAAATATTAGATAGGGGTATATCTGAAAATAATCTGGGTATAGTTGTAGACGTTTTTGATTCCAATTCAATAGTTAATGCTGTAAAGTGTTTATTCGAAATTAAAAATTATGATAAACTAAGAATTAATAATATTAAATATAATGCGAGAAATATTGATAATGATGTAAATGTATATGGACATAAATACTTACAAATTATAAATAATTTGAAATGAAAATTGTTTTTATAATTGGAAGTTTGAATACAGGAGGAGCGGAGAAAGTTCTTGTAAATTATATTAATGAAATTAGTAAGGAAAAAGACATTGAAGTGACATTATTTATTATTTCATTAAGTGGTAATTTAATAGGGCACATAAATGAAAATATCAAGATATCATATTTATATAAAGGTAATGATCAGTTAATTGGCTGGAGCATTCCTAGAAAGATTATTTATAAGTCTTATAGGAGATTATTGAAAGAATTGTGCTTTAGATTCCCTATTCTCTTTGATGTCTTATTCCCGAAATTTAAAGGTTTTGAATTTGGATTCGTATTTGTCCAAGATTTGTTTTGGTTTTCGAAAACTAAATTTGGCGGAAAAAAATATTTATGGATTCAAAATAATCTAAAATTGGTAAAAGATTTTAGTTTATTTAATGACAATCAATTTGTAAAAGGCTTTGAGAAAATCATAGCAATTTCTGACGGCATTTCTGATGATTTAACACAAAGGCTGGGAATTGCGAGTAGCTTAATTTTAAAGATTAATAATCCAATTAATTCTAATGAAGTACAATTATTAGCCCAAGAGTATGATAATATGAGTTCTTATATTTTTGATTTTAATAGACCATTTATTGTTTCAATGGGAAGACTAATTAATCAAAAAGGATTTGACATTTTATTTGAAGCATTTAGTATTTGTAAAAAAGCTGGTTATCAAGAAAAATTAGTAATAATTGGTGGTGGTGAGGAACATGAGAATTTAGTAAATCTTGCTAGTAATTTGGGATTGGTTGAGGGGAAGGATTACATAATTACTGGTATCATGAGAAATCCATATTCGATTCTTAAAAAAGCTAAACTTTTTGTTTGCAGCTCAAGATTTGATGGATTATCCACTTCGATTAATGAAGCGATGTCTTTGGGCTTACCTATTGTGTCAACTCCATGTGAGTTTGGCCCCAAAGAAATATTAGGAGATTCTGAATTTGGTCTAATAAGTTCAGAAATTAATTCAGAATCACTTTCAATATCGATTCAAAAAATGCTTTCATTTATTAGTGTTGATAATCCTTATATTGATTTATCTCTAAAACGGGCACAAGATTTCGATATTAAGCATATTTCAAAGAAATTGATAGAATCAATAAAATGAATTTTTTAATTGTTCTTCCAGATTTGCGACTTGGAGGTGCTGAAAAAAATATGGTGAACTTGGCCAACGCTCTTCATAAGCGAGGTCATTCAGTTTTTATTGTTCTGGTTATTGGATCTGAATTATCGATTTTTTCTGATATAGAAGAAGGTGTAGAAATTATTCGTTTTAAATTTCAAAAATTTAGAAGTCTTATTTTTCGCCCATTCAAACTCATTAATTTTATCAGAAAAAGAAGAATTGATGTTGTAATGGGAGGCTATGGAGAACTCAATCCTCTTGTTGCAATATTTAGTGTATTCTTCAAAAATGTTACGTTCATCGCTAGGGAAACAAGTATTCCTAGCCTACACATTAAAAAAAGTCTTCATAGAATTTTCTATAATCTAACTTACAATTTATTTGAAAGAATTATTGTACAGTCTGAATCAATGAAGGCAGATTTAATCCTAAATTTCAGAATTGACCAACACAAAATTGTATTGATTCCTAATGTTTTAGACACAGATAAAATCGATATTTTATGTAATGAAGTAATTGAAATAGAAAAATTGCCGACGAGAAAATTTATTCTTTTTGTTGGCACTATTAATCTAAACAAGCGATTAGACAAAGTAGTAGATTTTCATCGTCGATTACTTAAAGAGGGACATGATTTTGACTTAGTTGTGATAGGAAACGGTCCACTTTTTGAACTATTAAGAGATGATGTTATTCGTAAAGGAAACCAAGGGAGGATACATATAGTAGGATCAGTATTAAATCCATATGTTTATATGTGGAAAGCTTCTTTTATTATTATTGCATCTGATTATGAAGGGTTTCCGAATGTAGGAATTGAGGCACAATACTGTGGTGTTCCAATTATCTTATCACATCATACTCGCGGAGGGGCAAAAGAGCTTATTTTAAGTGGTATTAACGGGGAAATAATTGACTTGGAAAAAGATAATTTGGGTTTTATAAATAAAAGTTACGATGCCAGCCTAATTTCTGATACCGTAAAAGAAAAGCATAGTGTAAAAAATGTTGTGAATCGCTATCTGGATCTATTTTGATTTTTTCTACCTATACTCTTGTATTTGTTATTATTCTAATATTCAGTTTTTTTGAATTTATAAATGAACGATGGATTAGAAATATTGTATTTTATCTACTTGTTTTTTCTTTGATCTTGTTAGGAGGTTTTAGATATGGGATATCAAGTGACTATTTTCATTATAAGGAAGTTTTTCAGAAAATAGACAAAGCGACAGATTGGAGTGAATTTTTAATGGAATATGGGTTCTTATCTATTTTTTACATATTTAATAAGTTAGGACTTAACTTCGAGTTTTTTGTATTCTTTTTTTGTTCTATTTCAATTTCAATTAAAGCATTTGTAATAAAAAAAATAAGCCCATACCCCATCATTAGCTTATTGCTATACTTTACTTTTTTCTTTCTTTTAGATGATATGGGAGCAATAAGGAGGGGTTTTGCTTGCTCTTTGGTGCTGTTAGCTTATTATTTTATTTTTTCAAAAAAATATTTATTTTCATTCATTTTGATTCTACTAGCAGCTAGTATTCATTTATCAGTTCTAATAGTTATCCCATTTCTTTTTTTTATTAACATAAAATTTAATAGTAAACAATTTTTGATGTTGTTAGCTATTTCAATTTTGATTGGGTTAAGTTTTGAAAAACTATTTAACAATTTAGTTGCAATAGATTCACAATTATTAGCGGTACAAAAAATTGTTTCCTATTCAGAAGAACAATATTTTTCAGAGACTAATGTATATGAAATAGGATTATTATTAAGAATTCTATTTATTCTGATTTTATTCAAATACGCTAATAAATTGGCTGTCGTTCCATTTTTCAACCAAATGTTCAATTTGTATATTATTTCTGTTTTTGTACTAGTGGTATTTTCAAAGTTGACGGTATTTTCTTCGGTTGTGATTTATTTCAAAATATTTGAAATTATATTAGTTCCCATTTTAATAAATTCTATGGCTCTCCAAAAGAGAATGTTTCTAGTTTTGTTTTTTGTATCATATGCATTTTTTAGCCTTTATCGGTTAACTACTAATCCTACATCTGATTTTCAAGAGTATAATTCAATTTTCAATTCTATATAATGCGATTTTCGTTAATTGTAGCAACACTTGACAGGCCAAATGAAATTGAAAAGTTACTTCAATCATTATCCATTCAAACTTTTTCCGATTTTGAGATAATAATTGTCGATCAATCAAGTTCTGATTTGACATTAAGCGTGGCAAATTCTTTTAAGCATAAGTTGAATATTAATTATATACATTCACTCAAAAAAGGATTGAGTCATGCACGAAATTTAGGCATATTAAAGGCTAAAGGAAAAATAATTGCTTTCCCAGATGATGATTGCATTTATTCTTCATCTGTTCTTGAATTAGTGGATTTGCAATTTCAAAAGGACTCAAGTATTCAAATTGTAACAACTAATTCACAAGTTTCATTTTCAATAAATGAAACCTATCATAATTCACCAAATAAAGCATGTGAATTAAATAAGTGGAATATTTTTAAAACGGCCATTTCATTTACTTTATTTATCAAATTGTCAAATAATGAGCAATTGAAATTTGACGAACAATTTGGTGTTGGCGCAAATTTTGGGTCAGGAGAAGAGACTGACTTATTATTGCGATTGCTTAATGATGGGAAAATGGGTATCTATAATCCAGATATTATTGTTTATCATCCGGCTAATAAATTAATGAGTATTGAACGAGGATACAGATATGCTCTCGGATTTGGGGCATTGCATAGAAAACATATTAGTCTTTTGTCGATAAAGATTCATTTTGTGATTTTTACCGTATCTAGTGTAATTAAAATCTTATTATTAAAAGATGTTTCAATTAACTACTTTATATTGAAAGGGAAGATATTAGGATTTTTATCATATTCGAAAAATTGAGATTGCTTAATACATGAAGATTTTAGTTGACGGACGATTAATTTCGAAAAATCCTACTGGAATCTCAAGATATTCACTTGAATTGATAGAGAGCTATATTGAAAAATATGGAGAAAATAATTTGACTGTTCTTTTAAATAATGACGTTGATATTAAATGCGTAAAAGTATTTACGAAATTAAAACCCTATAACTTATTTCATTTCCTTCTTTTCCCTTTTTTGATTAGTGTAAAAAAATATGATGTTTTTCATATCCCTTTCTATGTTGGCCCATTTATTGTCTTTAATAAAAAGGTGAAAATCATTTTAACAATCCATGATTTAATGTTTTTATTAGTGCCCAATTTTTTTTCTAAAATTAAGATATTAAATCACTTAGGAAAGTTATACTATGGGACATTAGTGCGATTGAGCTTAAATGTTTCTGATGTCATAATAAGTGTTTCAAAAACTACACAAAGGGATTTGATAGATAATTATAAAAAAAAATCATTAATAATTCCAGAAGGAATTAATCTTAGACTTGAAAGTAATTTAACATCTAGTGATTGTAATAAAAGGTTGTTAGAAAATAATTTTTTTTTATATGTGGGTAATAATCGTCCCCATAAGAATGTTGATTTCTTAATAGATGTATTTAATGAATATTCCGGGATAAATAAATTAGTAATCGTAGGTCATTCTAAAAATAAATCACATAAGAATAAAAATCTTATTTATTTGTCAAATATTAGTGACTCTGAATTGAAAGAGTTGTATCAAAATTGTAGAGCATTTATTTTTCCTTCAAAATATGAAGGTTTTGGCTTGCCAATTTTAGAGGCGATCGCAAATAGAGCAATTGTATTTTCATCAAACCAGGGAGCATTAAAAGAATTTTCATTTAAGTCATTATATTTTTTTGATCCTTTGAATAAAATGGAGCTGTTAGAATTGATGCATAATATTGATAAATACAAGTTTAACAAGCAAGACTTGGATTTACTTTCGGCTTACGATTGGAAGAAGAATTTCAATATTTTTCACAATTATATGGAAGTGCATTTTAAAATTGTATGATAGTCTCTTGTTCAATAGTCTTATTTCATAATGATCGCGATGTTTTAATGGCGGCCATCGATTCATTTCTTAATACTCGGCTAAGTGTTAAAATATTTTTGATAGATAATTCATCTGATACTTTATTATCAGATATCAGAGTCGATGATCGTGTAGAGTATATGAAACTTCCATCTAATATAGGTTTTGGAGCAGCCCATAACATTGCAATTGAAAAGGCATTTTCAATCAATTCTATTTATCACCTAGTCTTAAATCCGGATATCTATTTTGATCCAGGTACAATTGAAAAAATTGTTGATTTCATGGAATCGAATCGAGGGGTTGGCCAACTAATGCCTAAGGTAGTATATCCAAATGGAGAGATTCAGTTTTTATGTAAAAACAATCCTACAGTTTTTGATCTTTTTGCTAGGAGATTTTTGCCTAAAAGGATTCAAAAAATATTTCTAACACGAATGTCAAAGTATGATTATCAAGATCGAGATTATCAATCAATAATGTATGATGTACCATATTTATCGGGATGTTTTATGTTTCTTCGGATGAGCATATTAAGAGAAGTAGGATTTTTTGATGATCGTATCTTTATGTATATTGAAGATGCAGATTTAACTAGAAGGTTTCTTGAAAAATCTAAAACAGTATATTTTCCACACGTTCAGATATATCATCTATTTGCAAAGGGATCTCACAAAAGTTGGAAATTGACTTGGTATTCAATTCAAGGAGCAATTGTCTATTTTAAGAAATGGGGATTTAAATTATATTAAGGTGCAAATACTAGTTACAGGGACTTCTGGTTTTTTGGGTAAAGTTATTTTGAATAATTTAAAAAAATCCCATCCTCTGTTTACTATTGGCCGGAATATTAATTCAGATCAACAAATTGAACTTATTTATTCTTTTGAATTAAACGAGTCTTTTGATTGTGTTATACATGCTGCAGGAAAAGCACATTTAGTTCCGAGGTCACAAGAGGAAGTAAAAGCATTATGGAATGTAAATGTTAATGTTACACGTAATCTACTCAAGGCTTTAGAGCCTAATCCTCCTAAATATTTTGTGTTTATTAGCTCGGTGGCTGTTTATGGGGTGAATTCAGGGAACTCATTAAATGAACAAACTAATGTGCTTGCAAGAGATTCTTATGGCCAAAGTAAGATTCAAGCCGAAGCAGAAATTATTCAGTGGTGTAATTACCACAATGTCATCTGTACCATATTACGTTTGCCTTTGGTTTATGGCGAAAACCCACCCGGTAATTTGAAAGCCATGATTCAGGGGATTAAAAAGGGTTATTATTTTAACATTGCTGGAGGAAAAGCTCGGAAGAGTATGGTGCGTGCGGAGGACGTTGCGCGCTTTATTTTGCCAGCCTCTGAGGTGGGGGGGATCTATCATTTGACGGATGGACATCATCCCAATTTTTATGAACTCAGCCACTCAATAGGAAAATCTATGGGTCGGAATTGGATTCCCAACCTGCCCTATTGGTTAGCTAAAATAGTAGCTAAAATTGGAGATGTAGTTGGCCCCCATTTTCCATTAAACTCCGACAAGCTTCAGAAAATCACTTCTGAACTAACTTACGATGATTCGCTCGCTCGAGCGAAATTTGGCTGGGATCCCAAGCCCGTTGTGGAACCTGTTCTAGGTTCTTAATTTCTTGTTGATTTCTTGTTGGATTGCCAGAATGAGTATGGCATTGGATACTTATTGTTGAACTCTGATTTTATGGGTATTTACAATATAACGTTCTTTTTTTCTAATTCTATTTTGTGATAAATAAGTGATAAAGACATTAAAAATGATGTAAATTTCTAACTTTGAAAAAGTTTAGTTACAGATGGAAAAAATAATAATTGAAAATTTTGCTGGTATAAAGTTGACGGACTTTGAGTTTAAGTCAATTAATATACTTATTGGACCTCAAGGTTCAGGCAAAAGCGTTACCGTTAAGCTTTTGTATTTTTTTAAAAGTTTCTTTACAGAAATCATAAGAAGCATAGATTCAGATGAATCTAAACGAGAATTAGATAAAAAACAAAAAGAAAAATTTATCACATATTTTCCTAAAGATTCTTGGCCCAAAGGGAATTTTAAGATTACTTATGTTCTTGATGAAACGACTATTAAAATTGAAAAGGTCAGCGGTCAGCTGAAGTTTGATTATTCTGATAATTTAAAAAAGGTGATTACAAAGGTTCGGAAAATATTTTCGGATGAGAAGAAAAGGATATCTGAGGACCCAAAGAGAAGTTCATATTCATTTAAAAGGGAGTTAAATAAAAATTTAGAAAAGCGATTTTTGTTGGAAATTTCCTCTGAATCTTTAGCTAATCAATTTTTTATCCCAGCTGGAAGAAGTTTTTTTGCCAATATCCAAAAAAGTATTTTTTCTTTTTTGAGTGATAATCGCTCATTAGACCCCTTTTTGATAGAATTTGGGTCATTCTATGAAAATTTTAAACAGTTTTATTTTAGAGAATCCAATTTGTCAAGGGTTGATAAAGAGTTTGATGAAATTATTTCTCAGATTTTAAATAGTAAATATTTAAGAGAAAAAGAAAAAGATTATCTAGTTCATAGTGATACAAGAAAAGTGAATTTATCTAATGCTTCATCGGGACAACAAGAAACTTTACCTCTTGTAGTTATATTAAGAGTTTTAAATGAAATTCAATTTCCAGAAAGAGGGGCAACAATTTATATTGAAGAACCTGAAGCGCATTTGTTTCCTACAGCTCAAAAGGCAATGGTAAAGCTCTTAGCAAGAACATTCAATAATAGAAATTCAAAATTTCAAATTATTGTAACCACCCATAGTCCATATATCCTTTCTTCAATAAACAATCTATTGCATGCAGGTAATTTGTCTAAATTAATGCCAGAAGAAGTGGATGTGATTTCTGAGGTGGTACCCTTACAAGAACAGATTGCTCCTGATTTACTCGCAGCATATTCATTAGATTTTGGGGAGAAAGTTAATTTGATTGAGGAAGAATCAAAATTGATCTCTTCAACTATCCTTGATGGTGTTTCAACCGAAATTGCATTAGAGTTTGACAAATTATTAGATATTGAATTTTAGAAAATGGCGAATTGTGAAGAAATATCTTATAAAAAAATATTCATTTTTAGTGAGAATCGTAGTAAACTAACTTTAGAGAATAAAGATGAAGTTGAATCAAGAAAAATTCATGTCGATGGATGCAAAATCGATGATGAAAATATCCGATGTGATTATCTTCACATTGCAAAAGGAATTGAAATGTTTATTGAATTAAAAGGCCAAGATATTAAACATGCTATGAAGCAAATTGTGAGAACAATGGAGTTACTTAGTATTAATTTGCAAAAACAAGAAAAAATAAATTATATTATTTGCACAAAAAGTCCATTAGCGGGACCCGAAATTCAAAATTTCAAAAGAGAATTTAAAAAGAAATACAATGCAACACTTATTGTAAGGTCAAGTCCATTTAAAAACTCTTATTAATATAATGACGCACTAATTGCATTTTAATGATCCTTTCCCATTAACTGTGTAAGTAGAAAATAGAGGTTTCGGATTTTCGTTTTAATTCGGACCTTTTTTCAAATATAGCCACTTACACCTAAAATTAATAATATATTACAATTTGCGCTCATTATTAATTTTGTGCGCCTGTTTTTGATTTAATATATTTGCGTATATTGCGCTTGTTATTATTATAAAATGCAAGATAGCGCTCATATTTCTAGTATAGCGCCCATTATTAATGGGATCCAACAGCCTTGCTCCGGATATACGGTAGGTTATGTAGCAATTATTCAAAAATTTCGTTTAGAAATACCTTACCCGCTTCTTTTGACAATGGTTGCAGAGAAAAACCAAAGTCTCGAAAATGAAGTATGGAGAGTTTTT
>JACCDU010382242.1_pt1 | contig 11915 bp, 15 predicted proteins | sample 7446081 | NCBI WGS metagenome assembly JACCDU01 (sample SAMN15323447, study PRJNA562643) | freshwater metagenome | isolation source: river surface water | place: USA:Blue River Watershed | collected 2017-08-17 | reverse complement strand
TGGCAACCAAGAAGCCCGGCACCGCCGTCGTGCCCTGGAAGGAAGAGATGGCCGCAGCCGCGCGCAAGGCTGCCGCTGCGGAGAAGAACAGCGGGGGCGGCAGCATCCTGCAGAAGGTGGGGGTGCAAGGCGGCGTCCTGACCGTGGACGACCAGCCTGTGCCCGGCAACGCGCTGGATGTCATCGTTCTGCAGACCACGCATCACAACGCCTACTACGCGGGCGCGTACAACCCCCGGGTCAAGTCCATCCCCGTGTGCTACAGCTACGGTGAGCGCGACAGCGAAGACCCCGAGGCGGGCATGGCCCCGCACCCGGAGTCCAAGGAACCGCAGGACGAGGGCCAAGGCTGCGAGGCCTGCTGGGCCAACCAGATGGCCAGCGCCGACACCGGCCGGGGCAAGGCGTGCAAGAACATCCGCCAGCTGGCGCTGGTGACGGCCGACGCCGCCGACAGTGCCGAGGCCATGGAAGCCGCCGAGGTGCGCACGCTCAGCCTGCCAGTGACGAGCGTGAAGTACTGGGCCAACTTCGTCAAGAAGACGGCCGAGGACCTGACCCTGCCCTACTGGGGTGTGGTGGTGCGCGTCACGGCGATGCCGGACCCCAAGACGCAGTTCGCGGTCAAGTTCGCCTTCGTCAGCGTGGTGGACTTCGAGGTCGACGCCGGTCTGTACGAGGCGCTGAAGGCCAAGATCGAGCCGCTGTACGACGAGATGACGCAGCCGTACAAGGAGCCGACCGAGGAAGCCGCGCCGCCGGCCCGCGCCGCCCCTGCGCGCAAGACCATCCCCATCAAGCAGGCCGCGCCGGCCAAGAAGGTCGCACCCGCTGCCAAGCAGCCCGCCGGCAAGACCGCCGCCCCGGCCAAGAAGCCCGGCGGCAAGTACTGAGTGCATGGTGAGCCGCGCGGCGTTGAGAGCCGCTGCGTGGCCTTTGCGGGCGGTGGTGGGCAGCTACCCCGCCCGCGCTTTTCTACAGGACCACCATGACAACCCCGCGCCCCATCACACTGGACTTTGAGACCGAGCCGATTGAGGCCCGGCCCCACTACCCGCCCAAGCCCGTGAGCTTCAGCCTGCAGCTGCCCACGTGGAAGCAGCCCCGTTTCTACGCCTGGGGGCACAAGACGGGCGGCAACAACTGCACCCGGGAGGACGCCTACGCGGTGCTGCGCCAAGCGTACCAGATGGTCAGCCGCAAGCACCCGCTGCTGTGCCACAACGGCAAGTTCGACATGGACGTTGCCGAGACGCACTGCGACCTTCCGCTACCGCCGTGGGACTGCTGGCACGACACCATGTTCCTCCTGTTCTTGCACGACCCGCACCAGCGGGAGCTCGGCCTGAAGCCTAGCAGCGCCCGCCTGTTGGACATGCCGCCTGAAGAGCAGGACGCGGTGAAGGACTGGATCCTCGCCAACAAGCGCCAGCTGGAGCAAGACTTCCCAGAGATCGTCACCCGCTACGGCGGCATCAAGCCGAGTACGGCAGGGGCGTTCATCGCCTATGCGCCGGGCAATGTGGTCGGCCCCTACGCCAACGGGGACGTCACGCGCGCAGTCAAGCTGCTGTTGGTGCTGCTGCCCGAGATACTGGAGCGCGGCATGGGTGATGCGTACGACCGCGAGCGCAAGCTCATGCCCATACTGCTGCGCAACGAGCGCGAGGGTATCAAGGTGGACCGCAGCGCCCTGGAGCGCGACCGCGCGGTGTACGAGGCGGCGCAGGAGAAGACCGACGCCTGGATCCGCAAGGCGCTGAAGGCCCCCACCCTGGACCTGAACAAGGACAAGGACGTCAGCGACGCGCTGTACAACGCCGACGCGGTGACGGAGTGGTCCCTCACCGCCACCGGGCGCCGCAGCGTGAGCAAGAAGGCGCTGAAGCTCGCACACTTCCGCGACCAGAAGCTGGCCGCCGCCTACAGCTACCGGCAGCGGTGCGCCACGGTGCTGGAGACGTTCATCCGCCCGTGGCTGCACTACAGCGCCGCCGACGGCATGATGCGCACCACCTGGAACCAAGTGCGCCAGTCCAAGGGCGGCGCAGGGGACACGGGCGGCACCCGCACGGGGCGGCCCAGCACGCAGGACCCCAACTTCCTGAACATGCCCAAGCCCTTCAAGGAAGGTGGGGTGGGGCAGTACCTGTTCCCCGCCCATATACGCGACCTGCCGCAGCTGCCCAAGGTGCGCAGCTACATCGTGCCCAGCCGCAAGGGGTGGCTGATTGGCCGGCGGGACTTCAACCAGCAGGAGATCCGGCTGGTGGCCCACTTCGAAGACGGGGCGCTGCTGCAAGCCTACCTGGACAACCCCCGGCTTGACGTGCACGAGTTCACCCGTCAAGCCATTGAGGAGCATATCGGCATCGACGTGGGGCGCCCCGTCACTAAGACGCTGATGTTCGGCTACATCTACGGGCAGGGGCTGGGCTCGCTGGCGGAGACGTTGGAGCGCAGCGTGGACGAGGTGAAGGCTATCCGCAACGCGCAGATGGGGGTGCTGCCCGGCCTCAAGGGGCTGAGCGCAGGCATCAAGGCGCGCAGCGCGCAGGGGCTGCCCATCACCACCTGGGGCGGGCGCCAGTACTACGTGGAGCCGCCCAAGTTGATCGACGGCGAGTGGCGTAGATTCGAGTACAAACTCCTGAATTACTTGATTCAGGGAAGCGCCGCAGACGTCACCAAGGAGTCAATCATCCGCGCCAACGACGTGCTGACGGACAGCCGGTTCATCCTCAGCGTGTATGACGAAAACGACATTGAAGCGCCGGCCAAGGCGCTCAAGAAGGAGATGATAAAGCTGCGCGAGGCCATGATGAGCATTGAGCTGGACGTGCCGCTGCTATCCGACGGCGAGTACGGCCCCACCCTGGGGGACCTGGAAGACCTCAAGGAACCCGAACCCGACATGTCCCGCTGGGGCATCTAACTGGAGAGCCACCGTGCCATTCCCCAAGTCCGTCCAGGTCAAGTCCTGGAGCTTCAGCCGGTACAACGAGTACAAAGGCTGCCCCGCCAAGTTCAAGTACAAGAACCTGGACAAGATCGCCGAGCCGCCCAACAAGGCCATGGAGCGCGGCGGGCTGATCCACAAGCTGGCCGAGGACTACACCACCGGCAAAGAGAAGAAGCTGGCCCCCGAGCTCAAGCTGTTTGCCGAGGAGTTCAAGGCGCTCAAAGGTCAGAAGGTCAAGTTTGTGGAAGAGTCCTGGGCCTACAAAGCCGACTGGACGCAGACCACCTGGAACGACTGGGCCGGCTGCTGGCTGCGCGTGAAGCTGGACGTGGCCTACATCAACCTGGAGCACAACGCGCTGGTGATCATCGACCACAAGACCGGCTCCATGCGCGAGGAGAAGAAGGCCGAGTACACCGAGCAGCTGGAGCTGTACGGGCTGGCCGGGCTGGTGCAGCAGCCGGAGGTGGCGGTGGTGTCCCCGCGCCTGTGGTACCTGGACCACGGCGTGATCTACCCCAACCCGGAAGAGGAGGAGGTGGAATACTTCCGCAGCGACGAGAAGGAGCTCAAGAAGCGCTGGGAAGCCAAGGTGGCCCCCATGTTCAAGGACACCACGTTCAAACCCAAGCCCGGCGACGCCTGCCGCTGGTGCCACTACCGCAAGGCCAACGGCGGGCCGTGCAAGTACTGAGGAGCTGAAATCATGAGCCTGTTTGACGACCCACATGTGGTACCCGCCTGCCTGGGCGACCCCCTCACGCAACGGAGTCTGCTGGGCGCCGTGATCAAGAAGTACGCGGGCGGCGTGGCCGTGTTCACGGAGGAAGAGCTGATCGCCCTGACCGACGGCAGCCGGCTGACGGTGGCGCTCACCCCCGGGGACGACGGCGCGGAGCGCCTGGAAATCAGTGTGGAGGCCGCCACGTGAGCCCGCTGCACCGCTGGGCGCTCAACCGGCTGTGCCGGCGCTACACCGCCCGCGTGGCGGACGTGGCGCTGCACCACGGCTGGAGCATGGCGCCGTACCTGCCCGAGCTCACCACGGGCGCCCCGCTGGACGTCAAGCGGGTGCTGACATGGCTGGTGGCCGAGCTGCGCACTGCCCGCGCCGTGAACGAGGAGCTGCTGAAGGACATGGCCCGCGCCCGGGACGCCGCACGCGCAGCGGCCGATGCGCCGACGGTGCCCGTTGAGGAAGACGACATTTCCAGGTGGCTCAGCAACCTGGGCGGATTGGAGGCGCCCGCTACCCGCGCTTCGCAACTGGAGAACCTGAATGGCTGAAGACATCGACGTGATGATGGACCTGGAGACCCTGGGCCGGCGTGCGGGCTGCGTGGTGCTGAGCATCGGCTGCGTGGTGATGAGCGCCAAGCACGGCGTCCACGACGGGCTGGAGGGTCGGCCGGACCAGAAGTTCTACTGCGCGCTGCCCATCGATCCGCAGAAGGACGTCGGCCTGCACGTGGACCCCGAGACCGAGGCGTGGTGGCGCAAGCAGAGCAGCGCGGCCCGCGACGTGTTCAAGGAATGCGACGCGGCCGGCAGCCTCGTATACGAACTGGGCAAGTTCGAAGCCTGGATGAAGTCCCTCGGCGGCAAGAACAGCATCCACGTGTGGGGCAACGGCAGCGACTTCGACAACGCGATCATGACCGCCCTCTACGCCGCGCTGGACGACCGCCCGCTGCCCTGGCAGTACTGGAACAGCAGCTGCTACCGCACTCTCAAGAACCGCCAGAGCATCAAGCAGCGGTGGCCCGCGCCGGAGCGCAGCGGCACCTTCCACAACGCACTGGACGACGCGGTGACGCAGGCCCACCACGCCGTCGCAATCCTCAACGGCCTGAAGATGTGGTGAGGTACACAGCATGACAGTCCCTGATCAAGAACTGGAAGCCGCCATCGCTGCGGCCGGCGCCAACGTCGCGCCGCGCATCACGCCGGCCGACGTCGAGGCGAACATCTCCAGCGAGCACTACTTCACGGCGCTAGATGGCGCCGAGCGCGCCGCCCCTAGCTATGGCGACAACTACCCGACCGCCTTGGGCTTGCTAACCTTCTGCGTCCTGGTGCTGCGCAACGGCTACACCGTCACCGGTGAGTCGGCCTGCGCCAGCCCGGCCAACTTCAACGCAGACATCGGCCGGCGCATCGCCCGCGAGAACGCCGTGGCCAAGATCTGGCCGCTGATGGGCTACGCGCTGCGCAACCAACTGGCGGGGGTGGCGCCGTGAGCGCCCCAACCAACGGGTGGATCGGCGTGGACCTGGACGGCACGTTGGCGGAGTACGACGGGTGGCAGGGGGTCAACCATATCGGGCCACCCGTACCCGCCATGCTGCAGCGCGTGCGGGACTGGCTGCAAGCCGGAGTGCAGGTGCGCATCTTCACCGCCAGGGTGTACCCGCTGGCGCCGGCCGCGTGCCTGCCCGGGGCGCGCGTCAGCACCAGCGACCCGGACCCGCGCGTCGCCAGCGCGGCCACGGCGGTGGAGTACATCCAGGCGTGGCTGCAGCAGCACGTGGGCTGTGAGCTGCCGCTGACCTGTGTGAAGGACTACGGCATGCTCGAGCTGTGGGACGACCGCGCCATCCAGGTGGTGCGCAACACGGGCCGGCGGGCGGACGGGCAGCCATGAGCGCCGAGTTGATCGCGCTGGAGGGCGCCACCTTCCGCAGCGTGCCGGAGTCCCTGCGCCGCATAGCCGACGACCTGCCGCAGCAACCCGGCAGCGGTCTGGAAGCCGTGCTGGTGGTGCGCGGGCCGGGCCGCGAGCTGGAGGTGTACGGCCTGGGCTACGCAGACGCGGGCACCTCCCACCTGCTGCTGCACGCAGGTATGTTGAAACTCGCGAACACACTGCTGTGAGATCGCTTGAAGCCCCCATCGAGCGTGACGTGTGCGCCTGGGCACTGCGCACCCTGGGGGTTGAGAATGTCAAGCTGTTGAAGAAGCCCGGTTGGCCCGACCGGTGCTTCTTCATTCCCGGCGGGCGCCCGCTGCTGATCGAGTTCAAGCGGCCGGGCGCTCAGCCCGAGCCGCTGCAGCGCATTGTCCACCGCCGCCTACGCAACCGAGGATACGATGTCCAAGTTCACGATTCCCGAGAAGGCGCTACCGCCGCTATCCTCGCGGCCGTGGGTGCCGCACAAGTACCAGAAGAAGTCCGTCCGCTGGCTGCTGGAGCACGACGCCGCCGCCCTGTTCCTTGACCCGGGGCTGGGCAAGACCAGCATCACCTACGCAGCCCTCGCCAGCCTGAAGGAGGCCGAGCTGCTGCGCGGCGCCGTGGTGGTGGCGCCCCGCCGCCCGGCGGTGAGCGTGTGGCCCAGCGAGCACGAGAAGTGGAGCGAGTTCAGCGACCTGAAGGTGGTGCTGCTCCACGGCGACCACAAGGACAAGGCCGTGCTGGAGCGCGCCGACGTGTACGTGGTGACGTACGAAGGCTTCCAGTGGCTGACCAGCAGCGGGCACCTGGACAAGCTGCTCAAGAAGAAGTGGCTGGACACGCTCATCTTCGACGAGCTGAGCAAACTCAAGCACCCCAGCACCAGCCGGTTCAAGCGGCTAAAGCCGTGGCTCGCCAAGTTCGCCCGCCGCTGGGGCCTGACGGGCAGCCCCGCGCCCAACGGACTGATGGACCTGTTCGGCCAAGCCTACGTGCTGGACCGTGGCGCGGCGCTGGGGCAGTACGTCACACACTTCCGCGCCGCGTACTTCACGCCGCAGGGCAAGTACCAAGGCGATCCGTACCCTGTGTGGACCCCCAAAGAAGGCGCCGAGGACGCTATCTATGCCCGCATGGCAAATCTGGCGCTGCGCATCGACGCCGAGGACCACCTGGAGCTGCCGCAGCTCATCCTCAACCCCATCAAGTGCGAGCTACCGCCCGCGCTGCGCAAACAATATAAGCAGATGGAGGAGGAGATGTTTGCCGAGCTGGAGGGGCAGGTTGTCACCGCCGCCACAGCCGCCACCGTGAGCATGAAGTGTCGGCAGCTGACCAGCGGCGCCATCTACGAAGACCTGATCGACGCCAACACGGGCGAACCGCGCGTGGGCAAGCGCAAGTGGTTGCCGCTGCACGACCTGAAGATCGAACTGCTGCTGGATCTCATTGACGAGCTGCAGGGTCAGCAGTTGCTCATCGCATACGAGTACCAACACGAGTCCGCGCGCATCGCCAAGGCGCTGAACCCTCGCAAGCCGGAAGAAGTGCCGTGCATCGGCGGCGGGGTGAGCGACAAGAAGGCGCTTGCCTGGGAAGCTGCGTGGAACGCTGGCCAGCTGCCCGTGCTGATGGGCCACCCGCAGTCCATGGGCCACGGGCTGAACCTGCAGGGCAGCGGCGCGCACAACGTGTGCTGGTTCAGCGGCACGTGGGACTATGAGCTGTACGACCAGTTCATCCGCCGGCTGAAGCGCCAGGGTAACACGGCCAAGCATGTCTTTGTCCACCACTTAATCGCACGCGACACGGTAGACGAGGCCGTGCTGGTCGCCATGCAGCGCAAGCGCAAGGGTCAGAACGCGCTACTGGACGCCCTTAAAAATTTCCGCAGCTGACTTTACGGGAGCGCAATTCCACCCTATAATGCGCTCCACTTCACTGATTTCCAGTGTAGTTACCCTCCTCAACCAACCCCTGGAGAATTGCAAATGGCCACCCGCAACAAGCCCGTCAAGACCGCCGAAGCCGCCCCCGTCGCCGCCAAGAAGGCCCCCAAGTTCGCCGGCAAGCCGGCTGCCGACGACACCGTCGCGACCGCAGCCCCGGCCAAGGCCGCCAAGAACAAGCCGGCGCCGGCCGTCGAGAAGACCGAGAGCTCCGGCCGTCGCGGCCGCGCCCCGCTGGACGTCAAGGTGACGTTCAACGCCGAAGCCGCCGAAGGCGTCAAGAAGGGCTTCTTCGTCGACTTCACCAAGGAAGCCGGCGCGCTGCACAAGGCCAGCCGTGGCAAGGGCTTCCAGACGAGCGAGCTCTTCGCCAAGTTCCCGGACGCCCCGCGCCCCAAGCTGATGGACTGCTACTACGCGGCCACCAAGCGCGGCATCCTCAGCGCCGCCTGAGCGACTCAGCGATGAGCGCAACCTACCCGGTGCAGAGCGTCGAGGACTTCGGCGCTCTGCTTCTGAAGACGGGGGACTTGGACCCCGTTTACGTGGCTTTGCACAAAGCCAGTCTGGAACCCAAGATTCTGGACCGGGTCTGCCTCGCCTACTGGTGCTTCTACCACTTGGGCGCGGCGTGCAAAATGGCGGAGGCGAAGTCCGACTCAGCGTTCTGGGCCGTCATGGCCAAGGCCGCTGAGAACGTCTCCAACCCCGACGGCAGCAAGCCCTGGCCCCGTGGAGCTGAGCGCCGTCACTTCAGAGGAGACCAGAGCGTCCGCGCCATGGGCGAGCTGATCCAGCGGTACAAGACCGCCAGCCACGCCGTGGCGGGGATGGTCGGCCCGCGCGGAGTGCCCACGACCTACAACGCCGTGGCGCTGCGCGCCCAGGATCATCGCGGCTTCGGCGAGTGGATTGCCTTCAAGATCGCTGACATGAGCGAACGCGTTCTGGGCTACGAGACCGACTTCACGCACTGCCACCTGGGCGTGTACAAGGACCCCCGCCAGGGCGCCGCGCTGGCGCGGGTGTTCCTGGACCAGCTGGTGGAGAACGGCGAACTGCACGAATCCGAAGCAGCGCGCGGCTGGGAGCTGCCCATCAGCGACGACCAGCTGAAGAGCGTGATCGAACGTCTGGTCAAGCTGTTCCGCGCTCGCAAGTTCAAGGCCCCGCCCACGGGCAACCGTCCGGTCAACGTGCAGGAGATCGAGACCATCCTCTGCAAGTGGAAGAGCCACTACAAGGGCCACTACCCGCCGCTGAAGGACTCCGCCGAGCTGCAGCACGCGCTGACCGGCTGGGGCGACCTGGCAGCCCACGTCAAGAAAGGAGCGCCCCGTGGCGCGTAAGCAGAACATCATCATCGTCGGCAGCGGGCTGTTCGGCTCGCTAGCCGCCCGGCTGGCGCGGTCTGAAGGCCATACCGTCGCCGTGGTGGACGAGCCCCGCCCCTACGCGGCCAGCAAGGCGTCGGGCTGCGTCCTGGCCCCCAGCTGGCTGAGCAGCCTCAGCAACACGCAGCGGGCCGAGGGTCTGGACGTGCTCAAGGCCCTGGTCCCGGTGCATGACGTCGAGTTCCGCACCAACCTGGGCAAGAGCTTCAAGGCGCAGCGCGTCAACCCCGACGACGTGCTGGTGGAGGCCGACGTCCAAGCCGCCGCCACGCGGGTGGAGGACGGCCTGGTCGTCACTGCCTCAGGAGCCAAGCTGCGCGGAGTCGTGCTGGTCGCGGCCGGCATGGGCACGGCTGAGCTGGTGCCGGGTATCCCGGCCATGAAGGGTCTGTGGGGCGCGTCCCTGCGGGTCTCGGCCCAGCTGCAAGAGCCGCGCATCCACGTGTACGCGCCGTACCGGCAGGCCGTCGCGTTCAATCTGGACCGCAAGACGGTCTGGATGGGCGACGGCAGCGCGCTGACCGAGAAGACCTGGATGAAGGAGGAGCGCGAGCGCATCGCAGCCACCCAGGGCCGCGCGGCGGAGCTGTTCAAGCTGCCGCCCACCAAGCGCGTCTTCACAGGCGCCCGCCCGTACGTCGAAGGTCACAAGGCCGGCTACTTCGCCCGCATCAGCCCCAAGCTGTTCGTCAGCACCGGCGGGGCCAAGAACGGCACGATGCTGGCCGCCGCCCAGGCGCTCGAGTTCATTCGGAGCCTGTGATGGACCTGCGCCTCGCCGTTGCGACAGACGTACCCACCGCGACGGCGTGGGCCAAGCACCTGCGCGCTGCCAGCGGCGACGCGCACCCCATGTTTCCCGAGTTCCGCGTCTACGCCTTTCGCGGGGCGGAGCTCTGGGGCCTGCTCGACAAAGCGGGCAACCCTGTCTGCGTCAACATCACCTACTTCGGCAAGCGGCTGACCAACGGCCTCGGCCCATACGCCAACGTGCACGTGCTGTACACCCTGCCCAGCCACCAAGGGCAGGGCCTGACCACGCACCTGTACCGTCTCGTTGAGGTAGAAGCCCTGAAGCGCGGCTGCCGCCGCATGCGCAGCCTAGCGGGCAGCGCCGGGGGCGCGGCCACCTTCTTGCGGCTGGGCTGCAAGTTCTGGGGACCTACTCCCAACGGTGAATTGTACGTAGACTCACCCTTGACGGGGGTGGCTGACTCCCGAGAGGTGCCTGCCAAGGCGCCGGAACCGCGAGCGTGGTCAGCTACGAAAGTCCGCGCAGCCATCAAGCAAGGACTGCGCTATGACCATCGTCAGCATTCGTGGAACTCACGGCTCGGGTAAGAGCACGATAGTCCGGAAGATTCTGGACAAGTACCCGCACTCACTCGTCAACCCCGACAAGAAGGGTAAGCCGGAAGGCTACCTGGTCAATCTGCCCAACGGCGAGCTTCTGGGCGTTATCGGCCCCTACCACACTGCCTGCGGGGGGTGCGACGCCATTCAGCCGTACAGCGACATACTGAAACGCGTGTCGCACGCTCTGCAGGTGTGCGACCACGTGCTGTTCGAAGGTGCGCTGGTCAGCTCCAGCTACGGTACGGTGGGCGAGTTTATGAACGACTTCGGGTCAGGCGCGGTGTTCGCCTTCCTGGACACGCCGCTGAGCACATGCCTGGAGCGCATCAAGCAGCGCCGGGCCGCCAAGGGCAACTTCGAGCCGCTCAACCCCAAGAACACCGAAGTCAAGTTCCACAACGTGGCGCGCACCAAGCAGCAGATGGAGAAGCTGGGCAGCTCCGTCCGCATCGTTGACATCGACCACACCAAGCCGACTCAGCAGGTGCTGAAGCTGTTCGGCGTCAACATCCGCAAGGAGCTGTGATGGACGTGCTACCGCTGGTCGACTTCATCATCGAGCGCGAAACCGTGCGCATCAACAAGGAGGAGCGCAAGATCCCCGCGCCGTGGACCGACGACCCCATCCTGCGCGAATGGCGCTTCTGCAACGTGCGCCGCAACGACGACAAGCAGACGCGCCTGATCCACAAGCACTGGCTGACGCCGAATCAGGGCGACCAAGACATCTGGTTCGCCATGGTCGTCGCCCGCCTGATCAACTGGTGGCCTTCGCTGGAAGAGGTACGCTACCCCGTGCCGTGGAAGCCGGCGCACTTCAAGAAGGTGCTGGCCGCCCGCACGGCTCGCAAGGAGAAGGTGTTCACCGGGGCCTACATGGTGCGGGCTGACGCGGTGGTGAGCGGGCTCAAGTCCGACTACCTGGCGGACTACGTGCTGGGCCCCCTGTGGGCCCAGCGACCCGAGGTGCGGCCGCGCAAGGGCGACACCCTGGCCAGCTTCCACGCTCGACTGACGCAGTTTCGCGACATGGGCAGCTTCATGGCGGCGCAGGTGGTGGCGGACGTGAAGTACGACGAGGTCGGTCCACTCTCGCAAGCCGCTGACTGGGCCACCTGGGCCGCGCCCGGCCCCGGCAGCCTGCGAGGGCTCAACCGCGTGTGCGGAAGCCGCCCGGACCTACCTTGGAACAATCATCCTGATCGAAAGTGGGAAGACCGCTTCGAAGAGTGCCGGCAGCTGGTGCTGATGCAGCTGAGCACCACGGCGCTGCACGACCTCACCGGCCAAGACCTGCAGAACTGCCTCTGCGAATTTGACAAGTATGAGCGCGTCCGTCTGGGTGAAGGACGCCCCCGTTCACGCTATACTCCCGCCACCCCTTAACCAGGAGAAATCTCCATGATCGTACACGCCCCCGACCACCCCGATGACGCGCTGGAGACAGCGCTCTCCTTTCTGCAACCGAAAAAGGCCAGCGGCGTTGAAGACGCCAGCCGCAACGGCCCCGTCTGGCGCTGCAAGTACCCGGTGATGACGGTGTGGGACCCGTCCGCCTCCAACGTCAGTCTCAACCCGGT
>JACCDU010941431.1_pt1 | contig 11918 bp, 15 predicted proteins | sample 7446081 | NCBI WGS metagenome assembly JACCDU01 (sample SAMN15323447, study PRJNA562643) | freshwater metagenome | isolation source: river surface water | place: USA:Blue River Watershed | collected 2017-08-17 | reverse complement strand
TAAGTGTTTTCTTTATATCAGTTTGGCTATAATTCATACCCATAGCAATTCGGTCTTTATCTTGAATTTGATTAGCCTGTAAAGTAGTGTAAGCCTTTTCATAATCGGTCTCAAATTTAATATTATCTATCTTAATTGCAAGTTGTTCTTTCTGTCTTTCTTCGTAGGTTGTGTTTTCAAGTAAAGTTAAAAGATACATTCTTTTTTCATCACCTACTTCATCAACCTCTGCTCTATTGATTGCCTTACTTACCTCATCTGCCGATGCTATTCCTGCATCTATTCCTATCCCTGCCATTGCACAGGCTCTACCCACTGCGGATGTTTCTGCGTTTTCTAAAGCACTTGTAAAATTTACTTCTTTGTAGTTACCTGATTCAACTTCTTGAGCCATTCCAGAGTAAGTAAACCATTCATCATCTTTCTTTAATCGTAATGTAGATTTAACTACCCACATCTTGCGTTCAGCAAAATACTCATAATTGGATTCAATAGAATAACTAAAATTGTCAGCTAAAAATTTCAGTCTTTCGTTTACAGGGATGTACTGCTTTCCCTTAATTGTTACTGCTTTCATAATTGTTGGTTTTATTGTTTAGTAATGAAATAGCCAAAAGTTCTTGCGCTGATTCTGACATTAATCGAAGATATTGTTTAGGCAATAGAATACCCCTATCGGTATTTACTACATACCCCAATGGATGTTTTATAACATCCGCAATGTCATTGTACTTGATTAATTGGATTAGTTCTTTTTCTGTAAAGTACTCGCAGTAATAATCGCCTATGATGATTTCATAGACATCTGACTTGATGTTTTTAATTGTCATTGTGTTAGGTTTTGTTTGCACAAATATATAACCTTATTCACAAAAATAATCAAAAACTTTATTTTTTTGTTTGGAAAATATTATGTATAAAAAAACCCCACCAAAAATGATGGGGTAAAACCTAACAACTAAAACTACAAAAATGAAAGTAATTTCTTAAATCCGTACTTGATAGCAAAGAAAAGGATAATTCCTGATAATAGTAGGTAGAATCTTGATTTAAACTTTTTGACACTTTCAAGTTTTTCACTCAATTTGTCAATTTCTTTAGTTTTAGATTCTAATTCCTTCTGTAACTTTTTTAGCTGCTTATCGCATTCATCATTAAGTTTATTTATTTCCTTTTGATGCTCTTGTTTAAGCAAATGCGTTTTAGCGGTGTTTTCCGCCGTTATTTTTACTTCTTTTGTTTTTGTAATAGTCTTGCTTGGTGGACAAATAAAAGAGAAGGAAGTGTCCTTAAAACCCATTTTAATTGTGTCCCCCTTCTCAATTATTGTGTCAATTACTAATACCTCTTTAATTTCCTCTTTTATAGGGAATTTTTCAGAGCATACTTTCGCAAGTTTATTTTGAGAATAGCATCCACTACAAAGAATCAGAATCAGTAGTGCCTTGTTCATCTTGAATTGCTTTACTAATCTCTTGGTTGATTTCTTGAAGTTGCTTTTGTAGGTACTCAATGTTAGCTAAAACATCGTATGCCTTTGCTTTAAGTTCTGTGATATTCATAATGTTTAATTTTTACAAATATACTAAATAATTGTCAAATTAAGTTTATCAGCACACCAATTGTAAATCCATTCATTTATAGCCATTGCAGGTTGGTCTCCCCAATTTATATAATCTTCTCCAGTAATTGTCAAATAACCTTGACCAATTTGAAAATTTGGTTCTTCTGTGCCATCCTCCATAACTTTTAAAGTGAAGATTTGATATAAGTTAGTAGCAGTATCTTGATAGTTATCATAAGAACAAGTAACTGATAAAAACTCTCCAACTTGTGTTTCTCCGTTCACCCATATATTAATAGGTTCTATTTTTTTTGCCATATATGTTTAATTAAAAAATGAAAAAAAGTTTGAATTACCATTACCTCCCCAACTTACTACAACACCACCATTTGCCCCTGCCGTACCTGAATCAATAATAAGTGAAGAATTACAAGAACCAGCACCACCACCACCAAATTGTATTCCAGCACTCGAAGATAAAAAACCCCCAAATCTATCAGCATATCCACCATCACCACCTTTACCTGCATTTGCACCACTAAATCCATTTACAGGTGTTCCGGCATCTCCACCATAAGTAGTAGCCCCACCAACAGGACTTCCTGTTGAACCTGCTGCTCCACCACCACCACCACCCCAAATAAAATTCCCATCCCAATCTCTCCCACTATTGCTACTTCCACCTGTATATGCTACATCGCCTATACTCCCTGTTTGACCTGCAACAAAAGGTGGTGTATTTCTTCCTTTTAAACCTCCTTTAGCTAATACCGTTCCTGATGTTGAAAACCAAGAATCACCACCATCATTTTGTACAGCACCACCTGCTCCAACAGTAACAGTATAGTTTGTGCCAGGTGTTACCGTCATTGTTTTTTTTGCATAAGAACCACCAGAACCACCACTTCCTGCGGTATCAAAACCATTATTTCCCCCACCACCTCCGCCACCTCCCCAACATTCAACTACAATAGTTGTAATACCTGCTGGTACAGTAAAAGTTCCTGATGATGTAAAAACTTGGTTAGGCATATTAGAAGTTATTTAAAAATGCTAATAAATCCCATTTACTATCTGTGCTATTCCAAATAAAGCCAAGATACATTGTCTTATTAATAACAGTTGTTGTTGGTAATGCCAAATCAGATGAAGCACGATATTGTGTACCACTCCAAGTGATTGCTCTTGCAGTACCATTGTCCTTAATCCTAATCATCATCTTCTGACCATTTACAGGTGTTCCTGTTGGGTTAGCAACTGATAAAGCTGCTGCCTGTGCAGTAATTGTAAATGTATCACCTGCACTAATATCAGGAGTTAAAGTTGCTGTTGAAGCAGTTGTAGTTGTAGTAGGATTAAGCCTTTTATAATCTACACCTGTCGCAAATGTTGTAAGTCCTGTTGTTCCTATTGTAACGTGAGAAGTTGATGAACCACCTGCTGCAAACTTTATAGTACCACTTGCAAAGTTGTTTACTATTGCTATATCACCCTTTGTACCATTAAAAAGGTACATATCGGCAAGGTTAATTATCCCTGATGCTGTAAATGTATTAGACCTTTTTCCAATAGATGCAGAACCTGCGGTTGCATCAGTAATTAAAGCAATATATGATTGGCTTGATGTTCCGCTTGTTGTATTAGATATTGTAATAAGTGTACCATCATTCGCATTCTTACTTACAAGTAATGCATCACTAAATCTTGATGTACCATTTACATCAATCTTGTATGCAGGAGTTGCAGTTCCAATACCTAATCTACTATTAGTGTTATCCCAAAAGAAGTTAGCATTATTTTGAGCAAGAACTCCACTTGTACCTGCAAACAATACACTACCAGCAGTTGCACTTGTGATGCTTCCACCGATAGACATACCACCAGCACTTATTGTTGCATATTCTAAAGCAGTACCTGCTGAATTAACCCTTAATACTTGAAGTGATGAACCCAAAGCAGATAATCCTGTTCCACCTCTTGAAACCGCAAGTTGTCCTGTCCACCCAAGTGTCATTGAAACAGAACGAAGTAATGCAGTCGATGGAGTTCCACCAAGTGTCATTGTTACATTGGTATCATCTGTTTCTGTTAATGCTGCACCAGTTATATCTGAACCTGCAATACTTGACCAAGTTGGTGCTGCACTTGCAGAACCTGTACCTGTTTGTGATAAGAATTGTTTTGTAGTAGTTGTATTACCAGCAAGTCTTGTTACTGTACCACTTGCACCACCATAAACAGTATCCCCAAGTGTTGTCATCGGATTTGCAAATCCACCAAGACCAGCAAGTGTATATGTTGGAATATTTAATGTATTGCTTATAAAAGTAGCAGAACCAGAGTTACCTGTTGTAGTAAGTGTTATTGTTGCTTGAGTATTACTTGTTAAAGCTAATGTTCCATCTGTATCTGGAAATTTAAAAGTTCTTACACTTGTTGATGTTAACAAAGAAACATCTAAAATTACTCCTTTATAATTATTAATACCTGCACCTTGATTTACTATTATTGATAATCCTGTATTATTATAAGGTGCAATACTTGTCTTTAAAAGAGTTCCATCCCAAACATTTGTACCAGTATTTGATTGTTTAAATATCAACATTCCATTATCAGTCAATCCATCTGATTGTAAATATGCACCTAATATATTACCAGTAAAAGAACCAGCACCAACTACATTTAAAGTAGTTGATGGTGTATTAGTTCCAATACCCAATCTATTATTACTGTCATCCCAAAAAAAGTTGCTATTATCTTGTGCTAATACTCCACTTGTTCCTGCAAATAAAACTGAACCAGAAGTTGCACTTGTAATTGTATTTCCAATAGCCATTCCACTGCTATATTGCGGAATGTTTAAAGTATTACCTACAAGTGTAGCTGCACCACTTGAACCAGTAGTAGTCAATGTAATAGTTCCCTGCTTACCATCTAATTGTGTTTGTATAGCACTTGTAACACCTTTAACATAACTTAATTCTGTTAAGGATGGATAAGTTGTAGTAGTCAAACTACCAATAGCAGATGAACTTGTCCAATAGGCAATTTCATTTGTTGTGCCTGTTCCAGTTACAGGGTTAGTTAATACAGATTGGTATTGTGGAATATTTAATGTTGAACCTACTAAAGTAGCTGCTCCGCTTGTACCAGTAGTGGTTAAAGTAATTGCATCTTGCTTTGAATTAAATGTACTCCAATTTGAGCTTGATAATAGTCCTCTATTTGTAGCAGAAGCAGTAGGAAAATTAAAGGTATGTGTATCGTTAGAAGAACTAATATTGAAATCAGTTCCACTTGTTCCTGTTGCGAAATATTGAACTTGTTTTGTAAGTCCATTAAGTGCATTAAGACCTGTTGTAAATGTTGTAATAACTTGTGCTAACTTATTATCTTCAGTATATAAAGTTATTGTTCTACTTTGGTGTGTTACATATATTCTTATTGCAAGTCTATCTGTTGCTGATAAAACAGTTTCAGGAACTGCAATAGTAGTGTAATAAGTATCTATTGAAGTGCCACCTGTGATAGTTTCAGGAGAAGTAGAACTTGAAGCTATAAGTGTAAATGTAGAGCCATCATATTTATATAATTCTAAATAGAATGATGGTGTTCCACCACCTGAAGATGCTGAAAGCTTTAATTCAAAGTTCCAGTTACCACCAGGTATCAATAAAAGATTTGGGTCATTAGCATCTGTAAGAAAAGATGCTATATATCCATCTGCATTAATGGTAAAGTTTGTTCCACCACCTATTACTGGACTTTTATTCATCTCATAATAAGTGCTTCCACCAAAAGTTCCTTGACTTACTGAACCATTTAAATAATAGTTTACAGAAGCACCACCACCGCTACCACCTTGTGGAAAGTCAGCTAATTGTCCATCTCCTCTTATATATTGACTTGCCGTACCTGCTGCCGTTACTGTTAAAGTTCCACTACCTGTTACTGGTGTGTTACTAACTGTGAAAGCAGAAGGCATTGAAAGACCAACCGATGTAACTGTACCTACTGTCCAAGTTCTATTAGCACTCAAATCATAAGTAGTGCCATTAATCGTTAATGTTCTTGAAGTTGGTACACCTCCACTTTGAATTAATTGATTATAAGTTATTGTCTTTAACTGACCAGTTGTAGGGTCTCCAATAGGTATTAAATCCGTATTTTGCGGATTCAAATTAGTCGCTAACTGATTAATCTTTTTTGAATACATTATGTAGGTATTTGACAGCGGTTATTAATAGAAGGCAGAGTAAATGTTACATCCAATCTTACCCCTGCAAGATAATCTGGGTCTTCCTCAACAAAATAAGTCATAGCAATATTATCTCCAACAATCCACTCATTAGCATTATTCCTTAATTCAGCAACAATGTCTTGAGCAACTAAAGTCATATCTGATAATACTTCCAATCCTTCAGTTTCTTGAAGTTGTCTGTCCATAAAATAAAGGCTAAATGTATATTGAATCTGTTTAGCCAACATAGATGCTGACTCAAGTCCAAAAAACATAGCAGGATAAGTAACATCTCCATTGCTTAAACGATTATACACTTCTCCAAAATAAACGAAATTAATTTGCGGATGATTTAGTCCGTAGTCGTTTATCTTTTTTTGTATCTGGTTTAGTGTCATTTTTTTTGCTTAAATATACTTTTAATTTTTGTTGATTCTTAATGTTTGCTTCTTTACTCATTAACAACAGGTTGGGTTATTGCCTTGATATTTCTCTTCGTAGCTTTTAAAATCTCCGCAGCATCCTGTATCGCCTAACCAGATAGTGCTATTATAAGCATCTCTTTCAGGCTTTATGGCATCTATACCACTTCCGTAATTTGAATATAGCGGATAATCTACGATATTTTGTCTTAAATATTTTATCAATCTTTGTTTGTAAAATTCTGCTCTTGCTCTATAACGATTAGCAATGTCAATCATATCCTGCATAGAAGGATTTTCAAAATTCTCTCCACCTTTACGCAACAATCCTTTGTTATAAAACTGAAAACTTAATCCTTGCGGAAGTTCAGCTAAAGTAAAGTTCACTAAAGTATCTACAATGTAATCATTTAATAATGTAATCTCTAATTGTGTTAGATTATTTGCAGTAATTCCTGCTTGTATCCTATCGTATAAAGCACTTCCCAAAGCAGGTAGAATATACATATCCTGTACTGCCTTAATCTCTCCTTTAACGAGTTTTTCATCTACATTAAGATGTAAACCGCTTCTGTCTTTTATCGTATCTACTGATATGAATAGTATGTTTAAACTCATCTTATTTTCTTGTTACAATGTTACTTACCCAACGATGTCTGCAAGATTCACTATGAATATTTGTTCCCTTTTTAGTCCACCATCCACCTGCTCTATCCCAAACAGAATATCCAAGTCTTGCACTTAATTGCTCTATCTCTGCCCTGCTATAAAGTTTATTTGCCTTTAACATCTCAACACAAAATGGTCTTGAATTATCCATCAAAGGTGTTGTTGCTTTATTTTCTGTACTAACTGCAAATTGTGGCTTCCACTCATAAGAATATCTAATAAGTAATTCCCTTGTTATTGGCTTTATTTTTTCAAGAATATCTCCCAAAGGACTTGTTAGTGTTCTTTGTATTTCAATATTTGAATCTATGCCTTCTCCAATAGTAACCTCTTTAATGTCCAAAAATCCCTTATCTGTAAGATTTGATATTACCCTCTTAATCACTCCGATTTCCTCGCCCAATGTGTCTGCAATGACCTCTGGTGTGATTCTTTTATCCTTACTAATCAAATCTAAAACATTGGCTTGTAATTGTGTTACATCTGCAAAGTTTGCTGATTCAAAAACAGACCTTTGTTTCCAAATCATAAAGTTTTCCTTATCTTCTCCAAATTCGTATAAACAACTAAAATCTTCTGCAAAATTTTGTTGAACAGGAACTTGTGGTTGTTCGTATTTACTAATGTCAATACCTGCTTTTTCAAGTAGCCATTCTTTTGGTGCTATTTGTAATAAAGTCTGCTCTGATAATTCCAATCCAACAGGCTCGCAAGGTATAATTTTCAAATCCTCAGGATATCCTGCATAACCTGCTAACATATTGAAAACAGATTCTAATTCTATCTGCTTTGCGTTAACATAGGTATTTTTAAATATCTCATAGCCATCCCTCATCTCTGTTCTGCTTCCCAACTTACCTGCTTCTGCAATACCGAATATTGAAGGTGTCGTAATTTGATGCCCACTAAAGATGTTTGTTTGAATGAGTGTATCTACCCTACCAAAATCTTCTTTAGTCAAATCTGACTGCCCTAAATCATCTACAATAGGCTTTCTTGATGCATCATTAACAAAAGCCAACATATACTTGATGCCATCTGCACCTGTATATGTATTCTTAAATTTGTTATGCACAACCCTTTGCTCATCTGGACTTGGCTCACCATTTGGAAGAGTAATAAGTTTACTTGCAGAAAACCCTGTTTTCGCATTTCCCAAAACGTGTTTTGATACCTCAATATCCGATTCTATATAATTCAACGCACCAAAGTAACCAGGTAGCGAATATGTACCTGTATTTGGTCTGTATTCTTTTATGTAATAAATCTGCTTACCTACAGGACTCTTTGGATTAAACGCAGGATAAACAACATACTGCTCGTTTCTATCCTTCCAATCTTCTTTGTACCAAAACTGCGTATTATCTTTATTAGTCCTAAATTTAGAATAATCACAATGCCATATTTCAGCTACTTTACCTGTAACTGACCAAATAATCTCTAAATATGCACCGCCAAACAACTCAATATCAAGTGAAACCTTGCGTGTTAAATCGTTTAAAGTTTCTGTTCTATTTACTTGCTCAATAAATGGCTCACTCGCTTCGCTACCTGTCCAACCATTACCACTAATATAATGCACCTTGCTTTTTACAATAGCATTATGTTTAGCAGATTTGTTAAATAAATCAATAAGGTATTGCGGATAGTCATTCCTATCGCCATATTGAATATATCCTTCGCCTTTTTTCTCTTTGTATTCAGGCTGCTTTGCTTCTGCAAATTGTATTATTTGAAAACTCATTGTCTTATTTTATAAGTATCTGTCGTTTGATAGCTTGTATAAATATTATCCGCTTCATTCAGCATCATTATTCCACTCTCTAACATATTCAATCCACTTGGGTTAGTATTGCTTGAACTTGTCTGCTCATAAACTTGATAATCATACTGCCCAATTAGTGATGAACCAAAATAAGTATTAGTAACTAAACTAAACTTATTGTATCTATCTTTAAATAAGCTAACATCCGCAGCATTCAATAAAACAAACTTTACCTCTACGTTAGAACTTCTATTTGTAAAGATAAATAGATAATTCGGATTGGTTAACAATTCCTTTTCCGTAAGGGTTAAATACATAAATTGGGTTGCCCCTTTAGTTAGCTGAATCATCAACTATAAATGTCGGCAATAAGGATATTTAACAAAAAAGCCCTACCAATTAAGGTAAGGCTATTTCTGTATATATTATTCAAGGTTAACCTACGGTAGTCAAAGCAGAAGCAACGTTTGAAGCTACACTGTGAGCCATTGCAGGTTCTTTACCTGTAAATGTCAAAGTGTAACCACTCCTATCGCCTTCTGCAGCACCTGATTGTCCTGAACCTGCGGTAACATCCATACCTCTTGTCAAACCAAGATACCAGTAGTTTCCGTTATTGTCTTTTACGACAACATCCAACAAATTCTTTGCAAGAAGCAAAATCTCGTTTCTGGTGTTTACTTGAAGTTTGTTAAGAATCAATGTTAATTCTTGCTGATAGAAAATAGTTCCATTTTCAACAGATGCGTTAACATTTTCAACAAAAGATGATGTGCCTTTTACAAGTTCATATTTATAGAACTTCTTTCCTGTTGCCTTTGTTAAGGCAGTAATTACACCACTTGCTTCAGTATAACTTGAAATGTTTGCAGCTTCTATAAAATAGACTTCTGTCAAACCGCCCAAGCTATCCTTACAATCAAGGGTATAATTTTGTGTTAAAGCACAAGACATATTTTTTAATTTATAAAGTTATAAAAAGGGGAGTTTTACCTCCCCTATTAATTAGAGTTTAAATTCAACCCACTCATCTGGGAATGCAAAGTTCACACCCATTTTGAATTCACATACATAGCGAACTTCGTCAGACTCTTTGGCATAGAACACCTCAAATCTCTCTTCTTCGTTTAGTAGGTCTGTTCCGATAAACATATTGCTCAAACGAGAAGCATAGATTTTGTTTGTACCATTCAAACCTGCAACCGCTACAACTTTGATTGTAGTACCAGGAAGGATGAACTCGCTATCAGCTTTAACATCCAAAGAGTAGTTCAAAGAATTTGCATTCTTAAGAGCAACTGTGTATGTTCTGAAAAGGTCTTGACCACAGAAGATAGTCATATCATCAGCAGCTACAACTTTAGCAGGGATAGCCAAGTAAACTGCATCAAATACTGCAATAACGTTTGCAGAAGTGATTGAAGCAACTGGACCACCAGAGATATAAGTTGAAGAGTTAGCAGCAATGATTGAAGCAGAAGCCTCAAGAGATTGCCTAATAAATCCTTTGAACTTATTCAAGTTACCATTTGCACTACCCAAATCACCCTGCCATATAGCAGTTTCAAGTTGTGAAGCTATAACTTTAGCTTTTTTATCAGCATATTCTTGCTCAAAAGGAATAGAATCATAGATGCTTCCTGTTGGCAATGCCTTCTGAAGATACTTTGCTTCCAAAGATTTTGGACAAAGTGCTTCGTTAACTTTAATCTTACCTACTACAACTGGTCTTTGTGTGAAAGAAGTTGTACCAGAAGCATTGAATCCGCAAGTACCACCTGCTTGGAAAAATGCATCTGTGTCCATAATGTTGATGGTTTCAGAAGATTTAACTCCAACCATAACATTACCTTGAGACTTAATCAATTGTGCAGTTTTTGCACCAAGTACAGAGTTAGTAACGAGCAATGCTTCGTTCTCCTTTGTGTAATCTGCGAGTGTGCCTACGCTAAATGCCATTTTATTTAATTTTTATTGTTTAAAATTGCTTGTCTATATTTATTAAGCCTTTCAGCTTTAATATCATTTGTTTGCTCGAATTTAAAAGATTTAGGTGCTTCGATTGGGTCAGCAGATGGAACTTTAGAAAATTCTTCCATCATTTCAACAACCAAACTAAATCCTTCTTTATTTTTAGCCTCCAATTCGTTCACTTTATCTTGTAGCTTTTGATTAGCTTCCATCATTTCATTGATTTTAGCATCATAAGCAGAAGCCATTTCCTCAATCTTTTTATCATAATCTTTATTCTCTATCTCAACTTCAATTTCTGGCTCTTCTTGTTTTATTTCTGTAATAACTCCATCAACAGTTACAATGCTTGAGCCATCTGCAAGTTTGTGTTCTGCATCTGGTGCTTTGCTTCCATCTTCCAAAGTTACCTCACCGCCAATGGCAAGTTCAGATATCATAACCTTTGTTCCATCTTCCAAAATGTATTCAGCCATTTCAACTTTAGTTTCTTTTGGCATCTCTTCTTTTGGCTCTTCAACAGGCATATCTTCAAATAATGCTCTGATTTTTAGAATTGCGTCTTTTGCGTTCATAATCTTAAATGTTTATATTAATTAATGTTTATCACTTAACGGATTGCAAGATTTCTTTAATGCTATCCAATAATTGTGCTTCTTTTGTTTTGGCTTTAGAATATTCAAAGATTCCCTCTACTGAAAAGCCTTTAACTTTACCTTCTTTAATCATCTGCCAAACTGAATCATCTTCTACTTTAAAGCTACCAAACCAACTACCATCAGGTGCATCTTCAAAGCCTTTCATCGGTAGTATTCCCCTGTCTTTATCAGAAATAAAAGATTCAAACATAGTTACTCCGCTTACTTTCTGCTCTGAATCATGCATCAAGTTTACATTTGCTTGGTATCCTTTTTTGAAAAACTTTTGAGCAATTTTGAAGATAGTATCTTTACTGAAGACCACATAGTACTCACCATTAACACTATCATTACGATAGATAGGAGAATCAGCCAACATAACAGGTCCAGAAATAATTTGCTTATCTTCAGAAACAATCTGAAATTTAATGTTTTCTTTAAACGCATTCCAATTTTTTTGTATTGCTGGTCTATCCACAAGTGCAATAAAAGAAACTTCTGAATCATCTTGTACATCTTCATTAATCATTAATTCGTAAATAGGTAATTCCATATCTATAAATGTTTAAAATTTTATTAATTATCAATCAAACCTTGCTCTTTGTTGTATTGCCTTGATTCTCTCTTGGTTAGATGTTACATCCGTTTC
>JACCDU011003462.1_pt1 | contig 11919 bp, 10 predicted proteins | sample 7446081 | NCBI WGS metagenome assembly JACCDU01 (sample SAMN15323447, study PRJNA562643) | freshwater metagenome | isolation source: river surface water | place: USA:Blue River Watershed | collected 2017-08-17 | reverse complement strand
CTGGTTAATAGTTACATTGGATAGTGTGAAATAATCTTTATTATATCCCCAAGAAAAATAAAACTCTCCTTTTCTTTCTTTTTTTTGAGCAGTACTTGTTTGTACTATGATCATGGCTAAGAATACGGGTAGATATTTTTGCATAATTGTTGGCCAGCTGGCTATTTTTACAAAGTTACTTATTAATTGAATTCAGATATCAGATATGTTTTATCTCTTAACATGGCCTAGATGTTGTTGAATTTATTAATTTTATACTTGTTTTGATGCTGTAAATTACTATTACGAGGAATTGAATAATTTACAAAAATGGAAAGATAAACCTTTGAAGATTGCCACAATATTTTCTTTTGCATCTAATAAAGAACAAAGTTCAATAGGTGAAATAGTGGATGAAAATTTCGAACCTTTTGCATAAGATTTATCTATTTGATACTTGAATAAATGCACTATCCTGAACCTCAAACAAATAGGCTTTTTAAATGGAATTAGTAAAATCAAGATAAGAGCATAACACCCCTAAATACCACTACAATTATCGTTTTTTACAATTATATTAGACAATAAGCTAATATTTTAAGAACTTGTGACCTAGAACATAGAAAAATTTCTAGTAAACAATGAATTATAGACCCTATTCCCTTTTGTTTTTAATACTGTTTGTTTCCTGTTCAAAGGATACGACTACTATAAGAGCTCAGAGTTCATTAGTTGGTTATACTTCATTAGTTCCTACAATCAATAAGGGTTACCTAATTCAGCATACCTATTTCACGCTATCTTATTGTGAAACTAATAGACAAGCTGAATGGGTGGCATATAATCTAACTCCTTCCTTTATTAATGGGCCTCAAGCCAGGACGGATGATTTCAGGATTGACCCTAAGGTGAAGAATAATCCCGTAGGAAGTGGCGATTATTCTGGTAGCGGTTATGATAGGGGGCATCTTTGTCCTGCAGGGGATATGAAACTCAATTTAACATCTATGAGCGAGACTTTTTATATGTCCAATATGTCCCCTCAAGATCCGTCATTTAATAGGGGAATATGGGAGACACTTGAAAGCAGAGTAAGAACATGGGCAAATGAGAAGAACGGGGTTTATGTGGTCACTGGTCCTATTTTAAAGAACATATGTGGATCAATAAAGAACGGGACAATTTCTGTCCCTTGCTCGTATTATAAGATTGTTTTCAAAGATAATGGATCTGAGAAGATAGCCATTGCACTAATCCTGAATAATCAGGGAAGTAGCTCAAGTTTAAAGTCCTTTGTAACGAGTATAGACAATATAGAGTCTCTCACAGGGATAGACTTTTTTAGTGGTCTTACAGATGACATTGAAAATAAACTAGAATCTATTATCAATACTTCTAGTTGGAGTTGGTAAATTCTTGTATCTTCTTTTCAAATATTTCATCATAATGTTCACAATATTTATTCATTATGAATTCGCATTTCTGATTTATTAATTTATCTTCTTAATAATAGTATTAAATTGCCCTTTTTATTACATTCTTTTTGGCTATATTTATTTTCTTCTCCTTTACTTTTTTCACTTCAATATTGAAAATAAAATCGTTCTCACTAATTTGATCCGGACTTTCAATTAGTTGCCCTAATTTATCGGGGCTTTTTTTAAATTTTGTTGGCAGAAATTCTAACTGCCAAGTTTCTTCAATAGAACTTTTCGGTTTAAGAAAATTTTCAATTCGTGCAATATCATAACCCCAAGCTATTAATATTGAGTTACATGAAAATGGTTTTGTATCTTTTTTTAATTTTAAAATAAAATCAATCCCTAATTCATCTGTATTTTTATTTATTGATTTTACTGCAGATTTGAAATCTTTGAAATTATATACTGGTGTTATAAAACTTTTGTATCCCATAAAATTAATCTTTATTTTTGTTGTAGAACTAATTAAAATATTTTAACTTATCACTAAAAGTGAATATTATAAATCTTTTTCTACTAAAGCATGTCCGTCATAAAAATCAGTTGCGCTATCATATTTATAATCAATAACTAGATTATTTTCTTTATCAATAAATCCATATAAGTTTTTCAATTTCACCTTTGATAGACCATCTTGGAATTTTGTTCCTTTTGAACATTTGCGCTCAATTACAACTTCTCCATTTAAGTTTATAAAGCAAATTTTGTCTTTTGATTTATAATATGCTAATCCTTCATAGAAGAAATCGATGTCCTTGTATTTTCCTTCAATTACCTCATCGCCTTTTTTGTTCATGAATCCCATTAAGTTATTTCTAGTAAATCTAGCATATCCAGAAGTGTCGAATTGGTCAATATGATTATATTGAAAAGTATTTAATGGGTTACCTTTTTTGTCTATAAACCAACTTGCACCATTTTTAGTAACAGAAGTAAGCGAGTCTCTAAATATCCATGCAAATGAATATTGATAGGGTATAACAAGTTCGCCTTTAGTGTCTATAAATCCATACCCACCCTTGCCTTTAATTCTTGATAAACCTTCTCTAAATTCAAAAGAATTATCAAACTTAAATTCTATTACAGTTTCTCCACTAGTATTTATTCCTCCCCATAATCCGTTTTGTTTAACTGCTGCAATTCCTTCGCTAAAACCCTCCACTTCTTCGTAAATACATTCAATTTTAATTTCCCCCTTATTATTAATATAACCGTACTTCCCTTCATTTTTGACATATGCTAAATCTGACCCATAAAACCCGAAAAAGTAATCAAATGTATTTTGAGAAACTCGGTTACCTTTTTTATTGATTAAAGAATATTTCTGATCTGTATCTTGTTCTTTAACTGCTGCAATTCCATTGTCAAATTCGTGAGCAACTTTAAATTTAAAATCAATAACTTTAAATCCTTCTTTATTATAAAATCCAAATAATCCATTTTTTTTAACTAGAACTAAATCATCTTTAATTGTAGGATAGATATTATCAAATTCGCAAGATAGAATTATATCACCTTTTTGATTGATTAATCCAAATTTTTTATTTAAATCTAAGATGTGATGATAGCTATTATCATTTGTAGAAAATAGGTCATATTGACCAATTATTTTTTCATTCCCTTGTTTATCGAGTGATATTATAGATTTCATTATTTCAACATTTTAAAATATTAAATAATAACAATTAAATTTTTATTCCCAATATAATAATAAAATATTTCACCTTTTAATATTATATTATTACCCCTTTTTATTTGAGTATTTGGAATTTTACATCTTTCTATTGCTGAATTTCTAACAAAAATACAATTGTCATTATCTTTAAAGAATTCATTTTTATTTAAGGTATATGTGACAGTATTTATATTCTCATTTTTACTGGTATTTCTTGATTTGGTTTTTTTTCTGGGCTTAATTTTTTTAATTTCCTCATACCATTTATTGATTTCTTCACAACTTTCATTATCTAGAGGGTTTAAATAATTTGTATTTATTAATGTTTTTGCCTCAAAATAATTTGAGTGAAATGAAAACAATGCTTTTTCTATTTGCCAAGTTTCATATCCAATATTATTAGCTTTTGTTTTACATAAAAAATTTATTTCTTTTATACTTTCTTCTGAAAGAGATTTTGGATCTTCAACTTTAAAACAATGAGATATTTTTTCATCAATAATAATTAATGAATTCATTTTTAAATGCCTACTATAGAAATTTACATGTTTTGAAGCAAATGGTATTTGTAAATGTTTAATTGATTTTAAAATTTTGTATGATTCAAATTTCCCTTTAGATGCTTTTTCAATACCATCAATATATGTTTTTAACCAATCTGTAATATTTACTCTATCAATTCCTTGTCTGTCATATATATTATTTCCTCCTGGCCTTCCTCCCCATATTTGTATTAAATCAAATGTTTTAATAATTTGTTCTTCGTTTTCAAATTTATTTAAAAATACTTCTAATATATTTTCAAGTATTTCATTCTCTAAATCTTCATAAGTTAATGATTTAATTCTATTATACTCAGATGTAATTTTCTTTTCATCTTCAAATTGTGTAAAATAGGATAAACGCAATTTTTCATCAACATATTTTTTAAAAATTTGAGTTGCAACCGCATGATGTCTATTAATATAAGTACCGGGCTCTCTTGATTTATTAACTTCATAATTTACATTATACCAAAATTTGTAGTCGATATTGGGTAGTGTCATTTTTATTAACTTTTTGTAAACTTGAGTTATTTATTTGAAATCTAACTTCAAGTCATTATTTATATTGATCTATAACCCCCTGAGCCATTTCCTTAATATCTTTTACAAGACTTTCAGGTGAAATTACCTTCACTCCTTTGCCATATCCTAAAATTTCTCTTTTTATCTCATAGCTATTATAAACCTGTAGTTCTACTCTTAAAGCCTTGCCGCCTTTAATTAAGGTGCTTTTCTGTGTTGCCATTAATGGGTGGTACATTAATTGGTCTATTTGAGTGCCATTAAACTCAAGTACTATATCTAATGGTTTATTGAATAATTCATGATGGATTCCAAATGTGTATTTGAAATAGTCATTGGGGTCAAAAAACGTATCTGTGTGAAATTTCATATCTGACTCAATTACTTCTTTTATCTTATCTAGAGCATATACCTTTGTAATTCTTTTGTTTTCTGCATGATCATATGCAATCAAGTACCATCTTTTTCTAAACTCCTTTAATAGATAAGGCGAAAGTGTTTTATTTGATATTTCATTTGCATTTTTCCTATAAATTATTTCAATTGATTCTTCTTTAATTATAGCCTCAAATAACTGTTCTATCCATTCGTATCCCGATTTCCCAAAAGAAATTTCAGGGATAATATAATTTTTATTTACACTTGGTGATTTTGGGGCTGTTTTATCTTCTTGTAAAACCTTATTCTTCAGTTTATTGAATTTATCATATATAACAGTATTTTCATAATTCTGAAGAGTCATACGTATTAGACTTAATAATACTTCATCATTCTCATTTAAATTCAGCTGTTTAATAGAAAATTTATGATCTTCATATGAGTAGTATTTCCCTTCAATAATTTCAATTTTTGCTCCTTCAAATACTTTTGGAATAGCATTTATATCCGTGTAAATAGTTCTATCTGTTACTTTATCTACATCATCACTACGGCTATTGTTCCATGCTGCTGCAAGCTGTTTTATAGTAGCTTTTTTACCATGTTTAATTTTGTCGTCAATTTTAAAAAAACGTTTTAATTGATCTGTATTAACCCCCATAAATCATGATTTTAGTTAAAGTTAAATCTATTGATACAAATATATAAATAATTTATATGATTGAATATCAATAGGTTGTAAATTAAAATTCTTACTTGAAGTTAGATTTCTAGTCTCTGCACTAGTATTGTAAATAATTACCAACTAAAGAATTGTAATCTACCATTTAATAGTAATTCTAGGTTTAGTAATAACAAATGGTCATAATCAAGTAAAAAACAAATAATGAATACTAACAACAATTTCAAACAGGGCTACGAAAACCTAAACCCTAACCAAAAACAGGCTGTTGACACCATAAACGGTCCCCTTTGCGTATTAGCAAATGCGGGGTCTGGCAAGTCAACGGTTGTAGCTTTAAGGTGCTGTAATATCCTTCAAAAGACGGATATGAAGCCTTCAAATTTACTTGCTTTGACATTCAGCAATGCGGGGGTAGATTCTATGAAAAAGAAGCTAAAGGCTTTAATGGGAGAAGCTGCCGATCTAGTAAAAGTTTCCACGTTCCATTCTTTTGCTCATGACATTATTATTGAGAACAATGCGCCTGGAACTAAGAACAACACTTCAATCTTAACCCCAGGTCAGAGGTTCATGATTTTGGAGAAGTTGTTAGCTAATCCAAAGACTGCAGGAACCTTTTATGATATTAAACCTGCATCTGCGAAAAAGCTACATTCACTGCATAGCATCTTTAGTTTATTTAAAAAAGAATGCATCACTAATGAAAATATTATCTCCTACACCAATCAATGTTTGGAGTCGATCCTTCCGTATGAAGAAGAATATTTATTAAAAAAGGGTGGGTTAAATGCAGAAGGAAAAAAACTAGCTAAGAAAATAGAAGATTTTAGTAAGTCCATTATTCCGTTATACGAAGAGTATCAAAATATTTTAGAAGAAAAAAGTAAGGTAGATTTTCAGGATATCTTGAACGATGCGGTTTATATATTAGAATCAAAAGTTGCATTGAGACAAACATTACAAGAGCGCTATCAATACATCATGGTTGATGAATTCCAGGATTGTAATAAAATAATGGTTGCCCTACTTGGTTTTTTAATAAAAGATGTTGAATCACCTAACCTATGTATTGTTGGCGATGAGCTTCAAACAATCTACCGTTTTCAAGGTGCTAATTTGAGCAACTTTGAATGGGTATCTAATATGTTGCCAGATATCCAGACGATTGTTTTAGATACCAACTATCGTAGCACAGCCAACATTCTTAACAATTCATATGATTTAATCAGTCAATCAAAGCACATACATCCATTGAAGAAAAGTCCTATGATTGCGGGTAGTAAATCATTAGAAAAATGGCAGGATAAAACGCCAACGCTTGTATCTTTTGAAGATCAAGAGCAAGAGGCGCATGATGTTGCAGCTTCAATCAAGAAGTTGATCGACAGTACGGAAGTTGATGAAGATATTATAGTGCTTGCCAGAAGAAGGAATGATTTAAAACCAATTCAGAAGTGGTTGAAAATTATGGATGTTGAATTTAAGTTTAATTATTCAAAAAATAATTTACTTGAAACAAAATATGGTAAAGCCATTTACAATACGCTTATGTGTTTGAAGTTTATGGATAAGGACACTACTGTTGCTGATGCTTACTTTTGTGACTTGTTAATTGAATCTGGATATAAGGAAGCCTTAGGCTATGCTTATCTATTGTATAAAAAAGAAGATTCAAATTTATCATTCATGGTTTGGTTAGGATTAATCACAAACAATGAACGTCTTGCAGAAATTACTTCTATATCTAACGATATAACTATTTTAGAAGAATTTAAATACAAGGAGCTAAGCGATGAATTAGAGGGCTTTTTTAAAAAGCATATAATCAAATTCAATAAAGAAACTCCAATAGCAATTATCGACGATGAGTGGGATGCATTTGTTGCTCAGTTTAAATCAACAGACAATAAAAAGTCATTAGAATCGCTAGCTGAGTTACTTGAATACTATAACCATTATGAATTAAGTTTTGACTTTGTAGATAATACCCCAAACAAGGCTAGAGTGATATTATCCACTATACATGGCACAAAGGGACTTGAGTACGATTATGTGTATTTGATCTCGCTAGTGAATACAGCCTATGAGGATAAGGCAGATGTTTATGGCTCAATCAATGTTCCCAAAATATTGAATCGCTTCATTATGACAGAAGCAGAGGATACAGAGGACTTGCTCAAGTTAATTTATGTAGCAATGACACGTGCTAAAAAGAACTTATTCCTTAGCTATTTTAGAACTAGTTATTCTGGGAAGCCTTTAACTGTTACATCTTTATTAAAACCTTTGGTAGAGTCATTTAGCTTGCCTGAAATTAAATTTGATTCTTTTGAACTCCCTCAATTTTCAGGGACAAAAGTGCCTGCAAATTTAGACAGTGATTACTTGGCATTAGTAAGAGAGAAATTAGAGAAGTTTCATATTTCTCCAAGTAGTATTAGTAATTGGTTATCATGCGAGAATAAATTTTTCTATCATAACATTTGCAAGATCCCAGGGCTTCCTTCAGTACATACTTCATTTGGTTCTTTTATACATGCCATTTTAGAGCACATTGTTGATGGGGTTAAATTGCAACCTACACCGAATGAAATTAATGACATTGTTGAAAATGTGTTTTTAAAATTTCAACACAGGTTTCACCCTCTACATAGAAATACTTATAAGAGATATGCTAAGACAGTGATTGATAACTATTTAATGAATTACTCAATTCTAAAAAAACCTTTGTTTACTGAAAAGTACTTAACAACAACGCTATCAAATGGCGTTAGACTTAATGGTATTGTAGATAGGATAGATGAGACTGCGTCTGGCTTTCACGTGATTGACTACAAATCTAACAAGTATGCTGAGAAGCTAGAACCATTTGTTGATGAACAGAATATTGGTAATGGATATTGGAAGCAAGGGGCTATATATAGTCGCCTTATATTAAACAATTTCCCTGATATAAAAAATACCCAACTTTCTTTTGACTACCTCACCTTAAATAAAAGAGTTGAATTTATTGGTGGGTCAAATGCAGAATTTGAAAATTGGTTATCAACCATTTGGGAAGAAATTCAATCACTTAGCATAAAAGAAACTTGCAGCGATCAAGCTTGTGTGTACTGCGAAAAAAATGATCAATAAAATTATTAACATGTGCGAAACTATTTTTTTGTGAAAATACTTCTGCACATCTTGATAAAATAATCAAAATATTTTCTGGAATTTAAAAATACAGTCTCACATTTGTCCCCCTCCAAAATTTTCAAATAAAACAATTCTTATGGAACAAAATCTACTCATCAACAAAGACATAGCGGTTAAGTTATGTAACTCGATTGAATTGGTCTATAATTCTGCAAGTGAAATAAAGAGCGTTAATGAAGATGACTATGAAGCTATTATTGAACATTTTGAAATCATTGGTGACTTTTTTAAGATTGAGGATAGGTTGGGAGTTTTAATCCTATGTTACTTGATTAACAGAAGACTTGTGAAGGGCAAGTCATATATCACTTTGAATGAGCTGATGAGTGCATTTGAATGCTCACTAGTTGATTCTATTTCTATCAATGAGCAGTTGGAATACTTTAGAAAAAATAAAATATTAGTATCAACTAAAAAAACCTTTGGCAAGAAAGAGGATATTGAATATGCTTTAACACAGAATGCATTAAATGCTATTTTAAAAGGTGATTCTGAAATTTTGAATGATAAAAAGGAACAATCATTCACTGCTTTTTTAAATTTATTTCATAGTGTGGTTTATGATAATGAATTAGATGATGAAGATGTAAGTTCAGAGTTAAGCGTTTTGATGGATGAGTTTGATAAGTTAGAAGAAATAAAATATTTAAAAGGTGAAAGACTATGTCCTGAAGAATTGGCAATCTATCTTTTCGTAGTTGCAAGACAATCTATATTTGGCGATACGAAAGTCTCTTTAGAAAGAATCTTTAGAGTCGCTGTGAATGACAATTTTAGTAAGTATTACTATCAAAACGAGATTATTGAACAAAGAAGTCCCCTTTTGAATAACGAACTTCTAAAGTTTTCTCCAGATTCCTTCATGGATTTTTTACAACTAACTGAAAAGTCAGTCAAAGCCTTGAATATTGTTGAAAAAAAGAGCTCAAGACAATTCACAACTGGTTCTGATTTAGTGACACTCATTATGCCTGAGAATATCAAAATTCAAGAGGGAATGGTCTATGAGGAGTCTTTAAGAATTGATTTTTTAGACCAATTGATTAGCGAAGATGGATATATCAAAGCCGTCAATAAATTAAGTGAAGAAGGAGTGGAGACTAAACAGATAGTGGCACTACTATACGGAGTTAGTGGTCTTGGGAAAACTCAAACAGTAAGAAATTTAGCTGCCAAGTATAAAAGACCAATTTTACAAGTCAACTTATCACAAATCAAAGATGCCTTTGTTGGGAATACCGAAAAAAACACTCAGGAGGTGTTTAATATCTACCGAAAAGCGGTAAACCATTTTCAAGTAATGAGAAATGAAGTGGGTAAGGAGATGGGGCCAATATCCACACCAATCTTTTATATCGACGAATTTGATTCTTTAATGCCACATCGAAGTTCAACAGGTGGTGGATCATCAGTTTTAAATATGTATTCGAATATGGTAGGTATATTTTTGACTGAACTTGAGCGTATAAATGGGATTGTATTACTTTCCTCTAATTTGCCAGGGGCAATTGACACTAGCCTTCACCGTAGGATCAATTTTAAGTTCCATTTTGGGTCATTTTCAAAGCAGAATCAATTAAGGACTTTACAGTTGTATTTCAAAGATTTTGATTCTACTATTTTAGAGGAGGCGGCATCCAAAGCTGAATTAACACCAGGTAATATTGTTAATATCCGAAAGGCTTATGTATTAGAGTCTATCTATAAAGAGTTTGATACGGATGAAAAGAGAAAATTGGTTTTATCTGACTTGATTAACAGAGAAGTTATTTTACAAAAATCAAATAGAAATCCAATAGGCTTTGTAAAATAAATGACTCAAATGAATATAAATTACGATAAATATGATGATTCATTATATCCATTAACGGATATGTTTGAAGGTGTAAATGAAACCAATTATTTACAATATTCACAAATTGCTAATGTACAATACAATTTTCTATTACACAATAAACACTCTAGTGGCTATCATTTTGTAAACTGGAGGGTCAACTTTAGCAATCTTCATGAGTATATCATTTTAAATCAAAAATCTAATGAGAGCATAATTAGTTTTCTAAAAATATATGAAAACTCTGTCCCTTTGTTATATAAAATGCTTGGTTTAAAGTATTAAATTTAAATGCAAAAGTGTGAAAACCCAAATAGAAAGATATATACCGCCAAGATTTAATAGGGCCATCTTATATACTATTCTTCTACCAGAAGTGATTAGAACGAGTAAGTATGACACCGTAACCAATGTAGCTGCCGTTACAAAATTTGAAATCGAATGTGAGCGTAAGTTAAAAGATTTGTTTAAAAAGATAGGTATACAATCATCCATAAAAAGTGATAGGTTCTCTTTGCCATATACACATGAAGTAACAGGAGAAATAGAAGGTCAGAGTTATATTAACTATGCTTTTAACCTTGATAACATAGCTAGAGTATTTGTAAAAGATCTTTTGGATAAAAACATACATAAAATTAGGTTTTACTTATTTGTGGATGTAATAACAGAAGATGAAACTATGAATAAGCGGTATAATGGCAAGGTGGTTTATAAATTTAGATATACAGAACATTAATAAAACATCATTATGGAGAATATTGTAGTAATTACAGGAGCAGGTATTTCAGTTGAATCAGGTATTCAACCATTTAGAGGGAAAAGTGGTATATGGGAAGAAAATCCTATGGAGATGGCGACTTATAATAAATTCTGCACAGACCCAGGTCATTTCTTACAGTGGTATTATTACAGGTTTGTAAGTTGCAAAGATGCTATGCCAAATAGTGCTCACGAGATCCTTGCCAACAAAAATGTAAAAGTAATCACTCAAAACATTGACAACCTGCATCTAAAAGCGAGTCACTCTAAAGACAAATTAGTAGAGATACACGGCAATATCAATTATAAAAGAAGGATTAATGCTGAGCACTTAGAGGAATTAGAGTTGGCTGATTGGCAAAGTGTGAGTGAAGAAAGTATAAAAAAGGATTTGTTTGGTTTGTTTAACATAACAGAGGGTGGTAAGATAAATGAGAAAACATCTTATCGCCCTCATATTTTACTCTTTGATGAATATTACACCGAGCTATACCAATATGAAAAAGCGATCACTTGGATATTAAGTGCTGATACTATCATATTCATGGGTACATCTAACTCAGTTGGGTTTACAAGTGGTGCTTTGCAAATTGGGGTTAGTAAGGGTAAGAAGGTGATTGTGGTTGACCCCAATCCGTCACCTTCTTTTATTCATTCCGAAGTTGATTTAATTAAGATGACTGCATCTGATTTCTGTAAAAAGTATTTTTAATATGGAACCAAAAGTAATGGATTTTGATAGAGCTAAATTAAATGTAGAATACCCTGAATTTGCGCTGGTTCTTAACTGGCAAAGCTGGAGTAGTTATACAGACATAGACTATGACGCTCTTGAATACCTAGTGAAATATAGTTCAAGG
>JACCDU011194551.1_pt1 | contig 11920 bp, 8 predicted proteins | sample 7446081 | NCBI WGS metagenome assembly JACCDU01 (sample SAMN15323447, study PRJNA562643) | freshwater metagenome | isolation source: river surface water | place: USA:Blue River Watershed | collected 2017-08-17 | reverse complement strand
TGGGCTATTACGCCCGCGTCAATCCCGCCGCGTTAGGCAAGAATCTGCTGGTTTTTCTAGAGATCAAACTCTCGTCCAAGTCGGGTGATGTGTTTGAAAAGGTCAAGAAAGAACTCGAATATGTGCCAGAAGTCATGGAGTGTCATTTGGTTTCCGGCGACTTCGACTATCTGATCAAAGCCCGTTTACCCGAAATGAACCGTTACAGGCAGTTGTTGGGAGAGATCCTCAAGCGTATGCCTGCCTCGGCGGAGTCGCGTAGCTATATCGTGATGGAAGAGATCAAAGAGACGCTGTATCTGCCTGTCGATCGTTAGTCCTGAGACCGCTCGGGCGCTCTCTTCAGAGCGTGCGGACAAAGTCCCAAAGCTGCTGATTATCGGACGTGCCGACATTAAAGCGAAACCAGTTTGACTCTTGATCCGCAGGACGAAAATAAGAGCCCGGCGCGAGCCAAATGCCGCGATCAAGCGCGCGCGTCGCGACACTCAGACTTTGGCTCGGTTCGATCGGCAAGCGTCCCCACAAAAAGAGTCCGGCCCCCGGCTCGTGCAACACTTCGATCCCCGAAGCCCGCATACTTGCAGCCACCCGTTGGTGCGCCTGTTGAAGCTTGCCTCTTAAAAAAGCCAGATGCTTGTCGTAGTGACCTTCAAGCAGGATGTTCGCAACCACTCTTTCGGCCACCTCTGAGGAGGTCAGTCCAACCGCCATTTTGGTGCGCGCAAGCTCGGCCAGAATGATGGGGTTTGCAGCGACATAGCCGACACGCAAAGTGGGCGCGATGGTTTTTGAAAATCCAGAGATGTAAATCACGCGATCCAGACTGTCGAGCGAAGCCAGGCTGGGAGCCTCGTTGAGTGAAAGCTCGCGGTAAATATCATCTTCGATGACCCAGACGCCATATTTGCGCGTCACGCCAAGCAAGCGCATCGCAGCGGCTGGCGATAGCGAGGTACCCGAAGGGTTTTGCAAGACCGTGTTCACAAACATGGCCTTGGGTCGCTCTTTGGCAATCACCTGCTCTAGCAGCTCCGGGTCATGTCCCTCAAGCGTGCGGGGGACACCCACGACTTTGAGCCCGGCCAAACGCAAAATCTGCAGCAGATTGCAATAACAAGGGTCTTCCACCAACACCGTATCACCCGGCCTGAGCAAGGTCCGCACGACCAGATCCAAGGCCTGTGTCGCGCCTTGTGTCATCAAGATATTTGAATGTTCGGCAGGAATCGCGTTGCGTCTCAGAATTTGCGCAACCTGATCGCGTAAGGACGCCATGCCGAATGGATGGCCGTAGCCGCCAAAGCGCGGCCCCGGAACCCGCCCAAGCGCTCGCATGGCGTGTTGCAAGTCACTTTCGTCGATCCACTCACCCGGCATCCAGCCGCAACCGGCTTTGATCGGCACAGAGTGATCCGCGAACACATCCGAAAGTAGCCAGGCCGCATTCAAGGCGGGGGCGATCCAGGCAAGCGCCTGCGTTGAAGAAGCATTGCGGACATCCGCCACGCGGTATCCCGAGCCTCGACGCGCGACGATCCGTCCGGAGGCAGCCAGGCGCTGATAGGCGTCGGCCACGGTAAAGGGACTCAGGCCCTGAGCCCGGGCGAGTGACCGAACCGAGGGCAACGCATCGCCCGCACGCAAGGTGCGCTCGTTGATCGCGCGGCTGATCGCTTGCGCCACCTGCTCAACTAAGGGCTGGTCGGCTTGACGGTCGCAGACAAAATTGAGCGTGGGGGTTGGCATCAAAAAAAGGGAGAAGCAGTACAGTTGACCTAAAGACCAGTACAGTTAGCTTAACGCGTACCAGTACAGTTTGCCATATTTTGATCTAACTGTACTGGTACATTCAGAAAACAGGGGGTTACAGTGGAGCATCGACCCCTCTTTTGGAGCCCCTTTCATGAACGCCTTGACCGAAAACGTCAGCCTGTCCACCGATCTGGACATGAGCAATTACTGGATGCCTTTCACCGCTAACAAACAGTTCAAGGCGGCGCCTCGTCTGCTGACTGGCGCAAAGGGCATGTACTACACCACCCACGATAACCGTCAGATCATCGACGGCTGTGCAGGTCTGTGGTGCGTGAACGCAGGTCATGGTCGTGAAGAGATCATCGAAGCCGTGCACAAGCAGATGACCGAGATGGACTATGCACCCTCCTTCCAGATGGGTCACCCGCTCGCCTTTGAAGCTGCGAGTAAAGTCGCTGAAATCATGCCCGCCGGACTGGATCGCATTTTCTTCGCGAACTCCGGCTCGGAAGCTGTGGACACCGCACTGAAAATTGCACTGGCCTACCACCGCGCGCGTGGCGAAGGCCAGCGCACCCGTCTGATCGGTCGCGAGCGCGGCTACAACGGCGTTGGTTTTGGCGGCATTTCCGTTGGCGGCATCTCGCCTAACCGTAAAGCGTTTTCGGGCAACCTGCTACCCAGCGTTGACCACCTGCCACATACGTTCAACCTTGAGCATGCTGCTTACAGCAAAGGCCAACCAGCCTGGGGCGAGCATCTGGCTGACGAACTCGAGCGCATCGTTGCCTTGCATGATGCGTCGACCATCGCCGCAGTCATCGTTGAACCCGTCGCTGGATCAACCGGCGTGCTGATTCCTCCACAGGGTTATTTGAAGCGTCTGCGCGACATTTGTACCAAGTACGGCATCCTGCTGATTTTTGATGAAGTCATCACAGGCTTCGGTCGTCTGGGCAAAGCAACCGCCAGCGAATACTTCGGCGTGACACCTGACATGATCACCATGGCTAAAGCCATCAACAACGCCGCCATCCCCATGTCGGCCGTTGCTGCCAATCATCAAGTGCACGACACCATCATCAATGCAGGCCCAGGCAACGCGATTGAACTGTTCCACGGCTACACCTACTCGGCACACCCAGCTGCCGCAGCTGCGTGTATCGCGACACAGAACATCTATCGCAAAGAAGGTCTGTTCGAACGCGCCAATAAACTTGCGCCTAAGTTCGAAACGGAAATTCACAAGTTGCGCGGCGAGCCACACGTCAAAGACATTCGCAATCTGGGCCTGATGGGCGCAGTCGAATTGAACTCGCGTGACGGCGCACCCGGCACACGTGCCTACGAGGTGTTTGTGAAGTGTTACCAGAAAGGTCTGATGGCGCGCTTTACCGGCGACATCCTGGCTTTCTCGCCACCACTGATCGTCAATGAAGGCCAGATCGAAGAGATTTTCTCGATCGTCAAAGCTGCCTTGCACGAGACAGCCTAATTTAGACTGTCTTAGATAAATCAATGCCCCGGCACTCCTAGTGAGTCCGGGGCATTGTCTTATCTGTTCAGGCCGCTCGAATATTTAGACTAGGGCGATCGACTCGTGATGCCTTTATTGAATCTGGATATTGGCTTCCTTAATCAGCCGCTTCCACTTATCCGACTCGGCCTGAATCATGCGGCCAAAATCTTCTGCTGAACCAGACACAATATCCACGCCCTGATCGCTCAATTTTTTACGAATCGCTGGGTCCGCAAGCGTTTGCTGCACAACAGTATTCAACTGTTTAACGATTGCAGCATCCATATTCGCCGGGCCGACAAAACCATACCAGGTCGACATGTCGTAACCGGGCACACCTGCCTCGGCAATCGTTGGAATATTTGGCGCTGCAGACGAACGCTTGGCCGTCGTCACGCCCAAGGCACGCAGCTTGCCTGACTCAATCATGGGAATCAAACTTGGCAAGTTCGGAAACATCATCGAGATGGTTCCCGACATCAGATCGGGCAACGCGACACTCGTCCCTTTGTAGGGGATATGCGTCAGCTTGACGCCCGTCGCCTGCATAAAGAGCTCGGCGGACAGATGCACCGAGCTCCCGAAACCAGACGAAGCGACATTCAATTTGCCTGGATTCGCGCGAGCGAAAGCAATCAGTTCCTCTAGGGTCTTAAAGGGAGAACTGGGGGGCACAACCAACACATTCGGAGCGCTCAACACTTGTCCGATCGGCGTGAAATCCTTGATGGGATCGTACTTGGCTGATTTGTACAGGTAGGGATTAACTGCGTGTCCGACCGACGTAAAAAAGATCGTATAGCCATCAGGCGCAGAACGGGCGACAGACTCGGTAGCCAGATTGCCGTTGGCTCCGGTGCGATTTTCAACCACGATGGTCTGGTGCAGGCGCTCGCCCATCGCCTGAGCCATGATGCGCCCCACTGTATCGGCCGTACCACCCGCGGTAAAGCCCACGACCATTTTGATGGGCTTGTCGGGGTAAGCAGCCTGCGCGCTCGGTGCCTGCAAGCTCAAACCCAGACTGGCTGCAAGCGCTAAAGAAACCGCGCGCAAAGAGCGCAAAGGGTGAAAAGGCATACAAAGTCTCCTGTGCAGATCCGCGTCATAGGCGAAGCTGCTTTTTGATGAGCCCGGACCAGCAAGACTGCTGGCAAACCGGCTTTTTATGAACTTGATCTTTGCACAGCTTTGAACCCTGCGCAACACCGCCGGCAGATGCACAGATGCTCGCCGAGGTCTATGATAGGGCGCATTCAAAATTACTTTCCACCCATCTCTTTAACGCAGGAAGATTCCATTCCATGAACTGGCAACTCCCCTACCCCTCAGGTCGTCAACCCGTACTGGGTCGCAATGTCGTGTCCACCTCGCAGCCACTGGCCGCGCAAGCAGGCGCAGCGATCTTTGAGCGCGGCGGTAATGCAATTGATGCGGCGATCGCCACCGCCATCACGCTGACCGTGGTCGAGCCCACCATGAATGGTATTGGCGGCGATGGCTTTTCGCTGATCTGGGATGGCAAAAAACTGCATGGTTTGAACGCTTGCGGTCGCGCGCCTGCCGCCTGGTCGCCTGAGCGCTTTAAAGGCATGGACAAGATGCCCGGCCGTGGCTGGGAATCCGTCACTGTTCCGGGTGCAGTCTCGCAGTGGGTCGCGCTATCCAAGAAGTTCGGCAGACTGCCTTTTGCCGACTTGTTCAAGGATGCCATTCGCCATGCGCGTGAAGGCTTTCCGGTCAGCCCGGTGATTGCGCGCCAGTGGGCCAATGCCGCTGCTGAATTATCCGCATACCCTGGCTTTAGCGGCGCCTTCATGCCGAATGGACGCGCGCCGTCTGTTGGTGAAATCTGGAAGTTCGCCGATCAGGCCGATACGCTTGAAGAGATTGCCCGCACCGAAGGTGAATCGTTTTATCGCGGACGCCTGGCTCAAAAAATTGCCGCCTTTGCCGCAGAACATGGCGCCGTGCTCACTGAAGCCGATCTGGCCGCACATCAGGCCGATTGGGTCGAACCAATTTCGACCAACTTCCGTGGCTACGATATCCATGAGATCCCTCCAAACGGTCAGGGCATCACCGCGCTGCTTGCACTGAACATCATCAATCAGTTGCCCTACGATCAAACCAAGCCCGGCTCGCCAGAGCGCATGCACCTTGAAATCGAAGCCATGCGCTGCGCCTTTGCCGACTTGTTCGCGCACATCGCAGACCCAGCGCACATGAAGGTGAGTGCAAAGGATATTCTCAGCCCCGCCTACGCAAAAGAGCGCGCCAAACTGATCAACCCCGCCAAAGCAGGACAGTACGGTCCCGGCCAGCCTCCTTCAGGCGGCACCGTGTATCTGTGCGCCGCGGATGCCGAAGGCAACATGATCTCGTTCATCCAGTCCAACTATCACGGCTTTGGCTCAGGCGTCGTGGTGCCGGGCACAGGCATCGCATTGCAAAACCGCGGCTCCGGCTTTGTCACCACACCCGGCCACCCCAATCTGGTCGGTGGCGGCAAGCGCCCCATGCACACCATCATTCCCGCCTTCATGACACGCAACGGCAAAGCCGAAATGGCCTTTGGCGTGATGGGTGGCAACATGCAGGCGCAGGGACACCTGCAAATGGTGTTGCGCAATGTGGTCGAACAGCACAATCCACAAGCCTGCTCAGACGCGCCGCGCTGGCGTGTCAACGATGCCGGCGAACTGACGCTGGAGCATGCCGTCAGCCAGGAAATCGTCAATGGTCTGATCGCCATGGGCCACACGCCCAAGATCATGCCACCAGACAGCCTGGACTTCGGTAGCGCGCAATTGATTCAGCGTCTGGATGCGCAAGCCGCTGCGATTCCTTCGGCTTATGTCGCGGGCTCGGATCACCGCCGGGATGGAAACGCCGTCGCACGTTAAACTTCAGAGATCCCATCTACTGCAAGTGAATCCGTGATGAGTACGACACAAGTCAATCCATTCGCCTCGATGCCACTGTCCGGCCTGAAGGTTGTCGAAATGGGTCAGCTGATTGCTGGCCCCTTCGCAGCAAAAACCTTGGGTGATTTTGGCGCAGACGTCATCAAAATCGAACCTCCCGGCGCGGGTGATCCCTTGCGCAAATGGCGGCTCCTGAAGGATGGCACCTCGGTCTGGTGGCAAGTGCAGTCACGCAACAAGCAATCTGTCGCACTGGATCTCAAAGCGCCCGAAGCGCAGGAAATCGTTCGCAAGCTTTGCTCCGAAGCTGATGTCCTGATTGAAAACTTTCGCCCGGGCGCGATGGAAGGCTGGGGTCTTGGACCCGATGCTCTCTTAAAGATCAACCCCAAGCTGATCATGCTGCGTATCAGCGGTTATGGTCAAACAGGCCCCTATCGCGACAAGCCCGGTTTTGGCGTCGTTGCCGAAGCCATGGGCGGTCTGCGTCATCTGACTGCCGAACCCGGCCGCACACCCGTGCGCGTGGGCATCAGCATTGGTGACACGCTCGCGTCCTTGCATGGCGTCATCGGCATCCTGATGGCACTGCAAGAAAGACACCGCAGCGGCCAAGGACAGGTGATCGATATCGCGCTGTACGAAGCCGTCTTTAACTGCATGGAAAGCCTGCTGCCTGAATACAGCGCTTTCAATGTCGTCAGAGAGCCTGCAGGCAGCGCCTTGCCGGGCATTGCGCCCAGTAACGCCTATCGCTGCAAAGATGGTGCCTACGCACTGATTGCCGGTAACGGCGACAGTATTTTTAAACGACTGTGCAAAGCGATGAATCGCGACGATCTGGGCAATGACCCTGCGCTTGCGGACAATACCGGACGCGTTGCGCGCATTGAGGAAATCGATGCCGCCATCAACGCCTGGACGATGCAGCACACCGTTGACGAGATCATGGCTGCGTTGGATGAAGCGAAAGTCCCCGCTGGCAAGATCTACACGATCGCAGATATCGCAACAGATCCACACTATCAGGCTCGCGGCATGATTGAGAAAGTCACCATGTCGGATGGAACTGAATTAGCGGTGCCGGGAATTGTGCCCAAACTGTCGCGCACACCCGGACAGTTCCGCCGTAATGCCCCCACGATCGGACAAGATACCGATACGGTGTTGCGTGAAGCGGGTCTGACCGAAGAGCAGATCGCAACCCTCAAAAGCAAGGGCGTCGTCGCATAGACTGAAAGTCTTTGCCCACTTCAACCATTCAAAATCATCGCGGCGGCTTTCTCCGCGATCATCATCGTTGAAGCATTGGTATTGGCAGACACGATATTAGGCATGACCGACGCATCAACGATGCGCAAGCCCTCCAAACCATGCACGCGCAACTGCGCATCAACCACGTTGGCAGAATCCGATGCAGGCCCCATCCTAGCCGAGCCGTTCAAGTGATAGGACGACACACCATAGCGTCTGATGTAATCCATCATTTCATCATCGCGCTCAACCTGCACTCCGGGCATGGACTCACCTTCCGAGTACTGCGCTAAGGGTTGTGTTTTGAGCAACTCGCGCGCCAGACGCATGCCATCGATTAACACGCGCCGATCGTTTTCATGATCCAGATAATTAGGCTGCACTAAAGGCGCTTCAAACGGATCCGTCGACTGCGCATGCACATAACCCATACTCTCGGGACGATGCTGCCATACGCCGCAGGTCATGCCGGGATACTTATCCAACATGCCGACATAACCTTCGCGATAACTCGCTGGCGTAAAGACGCCTTGCAAATCAGGACACGTCAGCCCCTGGCGCGACTGCCAGAAAAAATGTACCAGCGAAGGACTCAAGGCAAGAATGCTCGGCTTCTTAAGCAGCCAGCGCGTGATTTGCCCCCACAGCCTAGGCGCACGTGCGAGCTCATTAATCGTCACGATACCTTTGACCTTGGCGACCACTCGAATCGAGAAGTGATCTTTCAGATGGTGACCGACACCCGGCATATCCCTGAAAACAGGGATGCCCAATTTGTTCAACAAAGCGGCAGGACCGATCCCGGACAACTGCAGAAGCTTAGGCGTATTGAGCGCGCCAGCCGACAGGATCACTTCGCGACGGGCTCGCACAACATGCGTTGCGCCCCCCTTGCCGCCCCGGATGTACTGGATACCCACCGCACGCGCCTCTTCAAACAAAACCTTTGAAGCATGCGCTTTGGTCAGCACCGTTAAATTGGCTCGTGAACGCACAGGCTTGAGAAAACTGCGCGCCGCGCTCATCCTGTAGCCACGATAAATATTACGTTGAAAGTAACCGACCCCCGCTTGCGTCGCGCCGTTGTAATCCGGATTACGCGGCATGCCGAGCTCTTGCGCGCCTTTGATAAAGGCTTCGCTAATCGGATGGATCCAATCGATATTGGTAATCGGCATCGGTCCAGTGCGACCACGATACGTGTCATCGCCCTCACCGATCCGCGTCTCGGTCGACTTGAAATAAGGCAAGACCTCCTGATAGCTCCAGCCGGGATTTCCTGCTGCGGCCCAATCGTCAAAATCTTGCGCCTGGCCGCGGTTATAAACCAGCCCGTTGATTGCCGTCGACCCACCAAGCGTGCGACCTTGAGGCACTGGAATCCTGCGCCCTCCGGTGTGTTCAGTCGGCTCCGTGGTAAAAGGAAAAGTAAAGTTTGGATCAAACACTTTCTTGATATACCCGGCGGGCATATGCAAAAAGGGATGCCAGTCCGAAGGACCCGCTTCAAGCAAACACACCGAGACCGACGGATCGGCGCTTAAGCGATTGGCCAGGATCGACCCCGCCGCCCCGCTTCCGACAATCACATAATCAAAACTACCTTGCTCAATACCTGCTGCCTTACTCATCCATGATCCCCCAAATAGGCTGCGCGCACTTTTGGATTGCGTCGCAACTCCGAGCCCTTGCCTTCCAGCGTAATGCGGCCGGTTTCTAAAACATAGGCACGGTCCGAAACCGCCAAGGCCTGATTCGCCATTTGCTCAACCAGCAAAATCGTGACGCCACGCTCTTTGAGCATGCGAATCACTGAAAAAATCTCCCGCACGATCAAGGGTGCCAAGCCAAGCGACGGCTCATCAAGCAAGAGCAAACGGGGGCGCGACATCAGCGCACGCGCGATCGCGAGCATCTGCTGCTCGCCACCGGACATCGTGCCCGCCATCTGCGCCTGTCGTTCACGTAAACGCGGAAAAATCGAAAACTGTTCTTCTACATCTGCGTCGATCGCCGCTTGCCCATCCTGACGGTGATACGCGCCAAGCAACAGGTTATCCAGCACGGACTGATCCGGAAACACCTGACGTCCTTCCGGCGATTGCGCAATGCCCAAAGGCAAGCGCAGATGCCCCGGCATGGTCGTCACATCGCGACCATCAAACACCACCTTGCCTGCGGCAGCGGGCTCAAGCCCCGAGATGGTCTTCATCAACGTGCTCTTGCCGGCACCGTTGCCGCCAATGATCGTCACGATTTCACCCTCATTGACCTGAAGCGAAATCCCCTTGAGCGCCTCGATCGCGCCATAACGCACCTCAAGCGCCTCAACCTGTAGCAATGTCCGATTAGTCATGGCGGGCTCCTGCGTGTGCTTGCTCTTGCGCGTCCAGCTCGTTCAAGTCCTCATCATCCCCGAGATACGCCGCGATGACGCGAGGATTGTTCTGGATTTCTTTCGGTGTGCCTTCTGCGATTTTTTCACCGTAATCCAACACGATCACATGATCCGAAATCGCCATCACCAAATCCATGTGATGTTCAATCAGCAAAATAGTGATGCCCAGATCGCGAATCCGCGAGATCACGGCGATCAGGTCTTGCGTTTCTTGTGGATTCAAGCCGGCAGCAGGTTCATCCAGCAACAATAAGCGAGGATGCGTGGCCAGTGCGCGGGCGATTTCAAGACGACGCTGCAAGCCATAGGGCAAACTGCCCGCCAGTTCATTTGCTTTGTCGCGCAAGCCCAAAAAGTCCAGAATCTGCAAAGCCTCGATTGTGGTCAATCGCTCTTCGCGACGAGACGCAGGCGTTCCAAGCAAGCAACTCAACAGTCCTGAATTCAAGCGCGAGTGCAAACCCACCTGCACGTTTTCCAGCACGCTCATATTGCCGAACAGCTTGAGGTTCTGAAACGTTCTCGCAAGGCCCAGGCTGCAAATCTTGTTTGCAGGCAAGCCCGCAAGCGACCTGCCATTGAACTCGAACGATCCGCTATCGGGCGCGATGACACCGGACAAAATATTCAGCAGCGTTGTCTTCCCCGCACCATTTGGCCCGATCAAGGAATGGATATGCCCCGTCTTGATATCGATGCTGATGCGATTAGTTGGAATGACGCCACCATAAGCCTTATACAGATTATCTGCTTTGAGCAACGGACGATCAGGCGCGATCACCTCGTCCGCACGCAGGTGCCACGGCTCGCGATTTTCAACATACTGTGGAGGCGTAAAGAGACCTGGCATCACGCGGCGTGCGGCTGAGCGCAACATGCCCGATAAACCATCCGGCATCACATACAGCGCGAACAACAACAAGGCGCCGTAAGTAAAGTGCTGTAAGTGCGGCCATTTCGCCAAAAAGGCATCCAGCAAGGTCAAAACCAGCGCGCCTAGAATCGGACCATAGATCGAACTGCCGCCGAATAAAACGATCAACAAAAAGAAGATCGATAAACCGAACGTAATAAAGTCCGAACTGATGTATTGATTCTGTTGTGCAATTAAGGCGCCAGCCAAGCCACAGGTTACCGCACTAATCACAAACGCCAGAACCTTAAAACGATAGACGCTTACGCCAACACTTTCAGCCGCCACTTCTGCGGTGTTCACCGCCCTGAAAGCCCGGCCATATTTACCCGTCACCAATGCGCGAATCGACAGATGCGCCAGAATTCCTAAAGTCGCGGCAAGCCACACCCATTCTTTGGGACCAAGACGCACACCACCAAATAACATTGGCGGCACGACACCATAAATGCCTGCCTGGCCACCAAAAACATCCTGCCATTCCGACACGATTTTTTCGACCACGATGCCAAAAGCAATCGTCACCATCGCAAGCGCAGGCCCTTTGACCCGTAACGCAGGCAAAGCAATCACCACGCCAAAGAAGCCCGCCACCACGCCACTCGCAACAAAAGCGGCCCAGGGATTCCAGCCTGCTTTAGTGGTGAGCAACGCAACCGTGTAAGCGCCGACGGCAAACAGGCCCGCATGGCCTAGCGATTTCTGACCGGTAAAACCTACCAGCACATTCAAACCCGAGGCGGCAAGATAGTTCACCCCGATCAGAAACATCACCTTCAAATAAAAACCATTGGTCGTCGTCAGTGGCAGCACAATCACCGCGGCAATGACGCATAACAAACCGAGCAGATGCGCTTTATTGTTTTTCTCAAGCATCACACTTTCTCCACATGACGCTGTCCGAGCAAGCCTTCAGGCTTTAACACCAGCACAACAATGATCAGGATAAAGATACTGATTTCTCGCAATTCCGCTTGCCACAAGCCGACAAGCGCTTCGAGCAAGCCGAGTAAAAAACCACCCAACATGCAGCCTCGGGGATTATTCAAGCCACCGACGATCGCGGCCGAGAAGGCTTTCAACGCGATGGTCAAGCCCATAAAAACCGAAGCCGTTGTGATGGGAGCGATCAGCATGCCAGCCATTCCAGC
>JACCDU010798852.1_pt1 | contig 11920 bp, 32 predicted proteins | sample 7446081 | NCBI WGS metagenome assembly JACCDU01 (sample SAMN15323447, study PRJNA562643) | freshwater metagenome | isolation source: river surface water | place: USA:Blue River Watershed | collected 2017-08-17 | reverse complement strand
CTGGCGGAAAAATTTTTTCGCGGGCCGGCCGGCCGAAATTTTTTTTCGCTGATCGAGGTGGGTGCCAAAAAATTTTTCTCATCTTGTCTGCCTGTCTTGATTTATTCTACAACATGCTAAATTGCTTGTCAAGAGGGTGAGGGCACCAGTTTTGAAAATAGTTTTTATTCAAAATATTGAACACGCGCGCCAACGAAAAGCGGAACGCGGGAGCGATCAGGCCGGTCGCCGGCGCTGCTCGACGCGGAAGCTGGCCGTCGGCACAACATGGCACGAAGCGTCGAGCAGGTCACCCATTCGCCCTTGCATGCGTCGGCACGCCGACGGCTTTCAGGGAATCGCTGACCGAGCCAGCCTCGATTTCAGCCTGCGCACGCAGCCCTTCAGGTTCTTCAGGCAGAGCCCGAGCAAAGCAGCTGCGCCGGCAACCAGCAGCGGCCGGACGCCTCGATCAGACCGGCGCTTTGAGGAAGTGCCTGCGGGTCACCCCGACAAGCCCGAATGCCGACGGCGCTGCCTGTTCTTTGGCGGCGTCGGCAGCGCCGTCGGCACTCGGTCGGTCACACGAGAAAAAAAATCACCCGAACCGGGCCGTGTTTACGGCGCTGCGGTTCGGGTGAGAATGTTTTTAATTTTCGATTTTTCTATTTTTTTAAAAAACTTAAAAATCGAATTTTAGTTTAAAAAAGGATTCTAATTCAATAAAGGATTCTTGTTTTGAAATTAAAGGCAAAACAAGAATCCTTTTGCGAAAAATCACTTCAAACCGAGAACTGTTTTAATTTTTTCAATCAAACTAGCATTCTCGAAAAGGTAAGGGTTGCGCTGATACTCTAAAGCAGCCTCGTAACTCTCAAACGCGAGCTGCCAGTTTTTTTCGGATTCAGGGGAATCGCACCAGCAGTCTGCTTCGTCCTTCTTTGTCCAGCCCAAGCCCATTTCAAGGGCCGCTTTTTTTTCTTCGCGGCAGGCCATATCGCGGAACTCGCGCCAATTTGCGCACGGCTTCTCTGTTTTACGAAACAAGTTTGGCATTAATCTCCTTTGGGTCTACACCACGCTTTTTCAACTCGACCTCGCATGCAGCCAGTTTTGCGCTTACTTCGAAGTGTAAAGACTGCGCCTTGGTCGCGTTTTCTCTATGTCTAGCTGATTCGCGCATCCAAAAGTCCAGACGCTTTTTCGTCTCAGCCAAATCGTTCTCAAGTCGCTTAATTTCACTATTCAGCTTTTCCTTTTCATTCATCGGTCTCTTCCTCCTGCGCCGGCGGGATCAGGCGATCCTCCAGCGCGAACACGATATTCAACCACTGCGCCACCTCTTCAGCATCGTTGCCGTTCTGAAGCCAGTAAAGCGCCTGCGCCTCGGCCACTTCTAGAGCCTTCTGCGTGAATGTCTTTTTCATAGGATGATGTGCACGATAAACCAGACCGCGATCACGACTAGCATGATCTTAACCCCGTCGTTCAACTCTTTGTTCATCTTCTCTTCGTTCATTTCTTCCTCCCGAGCACGGCCCGCACGGCGCGCCGCGTAATGGTCTGCATATTGAGGCAAAGTTCATACTCTGCGCCCACGTCGCCGACGCGGCCCAGTTCTTCGAGCCACTTCTCGAAGTAGAACTCCCGCACGTCGGCGTAGTGCTCTACTTCGCTTTTCGTCATTGCGCCCAGCGTGCGCATGAGCCCTTCCTCGTAGTGGAACGTGAGGTCATCCACGGCGGAGCGGCCCATGCCCGTAATTGCCTTAGAACGTGTCAAGATGCATCAGGCCCTTCACCGTGCCGCCGAAGCTCACGATATCCATGCCGCCGAATACGGCGAACCACTCAACAGCCGCGCGCTTCGCTTCCTGAAATCCGGCGTCGCCGCCGAACGCGAAGCGTCGAACAACCGAATCGTCGTTCACGGCCTCGTCAATGCCGACCCAGCCGTGAGACTCGAAGCCAGCCTGCGCCATGATGAACTCGACGGCCGTGCGGAAGGCCGCAGTGTCGCCGCTCTTGCGGCAGTGTTCGGGCAAGCCCCGGAAAGAAATGTAGAAGGTGTTCATGTTTCTGTATCGCCGCCGGGGAGATCGTCCCCGGCGGCCGCTCGAATCCTACCGCGCCGGCCACGCCACGAAGCCGCGAACGGCCACAATCTGCCCGCCGTCACGGATGGCGGTCGGCCCCGTGTCCGGGCTCACCACGTCGGCGCGGCGCACGCGGTCGGCCACCAGCGCCGACACGATCAGCGTCACGCCGTCGGCGGCGTCCGGCAGTCCGACCACGTCGCCGAAGCTGGTCACGCTGACGGGGATGCCGTCGAGCGTCGCCACCAGCTGCGGCGTCGTCGTCACACGGGCCACGCTGCCCGACGGCGGGAACACGCGGCGATCGTCGCCGACGGCGACCACGATGTCATGGGGAGTCAGGTTCACGAAATTCATTTCTTGTTTCTCCTTACTGCCTGTGATTGTAGCAGAGCACGAGTTGATTGTCAAGCCCCTACTTGCCGTCGTTCGCCTTTTCGCGCCACATCATCAGGGCGCAGAGCAGCACGACGCACGTAGCCACAGCGCCGCCGGCCAGTGCGCCCACCGGCCCGCCGGCCCGGAGGCCGTAGAGCGCGGCGGCGGTGATGAATCCTCCACTGACGAACGTAAACGACTTAGCCTGCGTATTGGTCAACATGATTTTTTCTCCTTAGAATCTACTTCCCATCGACGGCGCGGCCCAGCCAACCGAGCAGCCCCGTCCCACGTTCGGCCGCCGGGTTGATCGTCGCGTCGGCGGCGTATCCGACGCGCGCTGCGCCGTCGCCCGGCGCATTCTCGAACTCGCGTCCGTAGTCTACGGCGATCGCCGCGACCACGATCAGAACGGCGAAGAAAAGTCTGTTTTTGCTCATAGTGTGATGTTACCAGAAATTTCCTACTTGTCAAGGGGTCGGCGGCCCGATTTTCGAAGTCGGGCCGCCGCCTGCTTCAGAACATCGGAGCCGGCAGGGGCTTCGTCGTCTGGCGGATGGCCTGCTCGAAGAAGGCCGTAGCCAGATCGACGACTTCCGAGTTCTGCCCAGAGATCGCCATGCCGCCGTTGATCGCAGCAGCCTCGCCCCCGCGCGTCCGGCGCATCTGCTGCGAGCGCGTCGCCGCGTTGAACCAGAGCGCCGCCGTGCCCTCCAGTTCAGGCGTTTCGGTCAGCGTCAGGTTGTGCGCCACCATGAAGTTGTCCCGCTTCGTGACCCACTGCGCCTTCGCCTTTCCGTTCTCCGGCATGACTCCGAACACGTTCTCGAAGAAAAGGTCGCGGTTCGGCTCAGGCAGAGCCAGCAGGTCGTTGTAGAAGCCGATGTAGTCGGCCTGCGCCGCGCGCGCCGCGTCGAGCCGCGCCTCGATCAGCGGGTTGGCCACGGCGGCCACCTTAGCGTCAATCCCCGTCGCATGGCGGAAGCGCCGCGTCACGCCCTCAGACAGCGCCGAAGCGAAGGTGTTTTTGCAGACCACGCGGATATTCGACAAGTTGAAGATGTCCGCCCCCGTGCGATCGTTGCGCGTGCTGAAGAGGAAGCGGGAGAAGTGCTCCTGCCCATCGGCCGTCTTAAAGTCGCCGATGTTGAACGAGAAGGTCGTCTGAAAGCCGCTGCTCAGCACGGCGATGTAGTCGCACGGGTGCACGGCGTCGATCGCGCTGACCAGATCGTAGACCTTCTCCAAGTCCTGAATCTGATAGCCCTCGCTGCCGACGTTGGACGCCAGCTCGATGTGGCCCGTGTCGAAGCACGCGGCCAGTGCGAACGACGGCAGCTGATGCTGCGCGCCGCCCCATTCGACGAACGCCGGCAGCTTCCGCACGGCCACGCGCCCCTGCGTCGCGTTCCACATGCTGCCGAGGGTCTCAGCCTCGCCCTCGAGCTTGTGCCAGCTGGCGTCCGTGCCCGTGCGGCGGGCGGCGAGAAATTCGTTTCCGAGCTTGTAGATTTCGTGTGCCATTTTTTGTGTGTCTCCGTTTTCGAACTTGTGATTAGTGTATCAGAACTTTATCGGATGTCAAGCCCCGGCCAAATCTTTTAAGGTTCGGCCGGGGGCGTCGCCGCTACTGGCCGGCGAATTCCCACGTTTCCCAGCGCCACGGCGTGCCTTCGATGAAGATGAAGCCTGCCGCCCAGCCGTCGGCGACCGCCGCGCGCACGGGCCCGTAGGCAGCCTCGATGCTCTTGAACCGAGTATCCCGCACGAGGATCGAATCGATGCACTCGCCCGTGGCCGTGTAGATGATGGTCGCCTTTTCGATCGCGTCGAGGTTGGTGAGTGTGAACTTCATAGGAATACAATACCAGATTACTGCCTAGATGTCAATCCCCCGGCCGAATCTTTTAAGATTCGGCCGGGGGCGGCCCGTGCTACCGCGCCTCGAACTCGTCGAGCTCCAGCGCCTCGATGGTGGCCAGAGAGAGCTCGATCCACTTGACCAGATCGGCGTCCTTGCCGTAGCTGGCGTAGAAGTTGTTGCCCTTGATCAGCAGGTCGAGGGCGGCGAACCACACACGATTCGGGCCGACCGTGTAGACCTTCTTGGCCGACTTGGTCAGGTCGCCGTGCAGCTTAGCGAACGCGTCGTAGTCGGGCGTCAGGCCGAGGGCGGCGGCGGCGTAGGCGCGGGCGAGCTTCTTCGTCTTGTTGAGCTGGTTGATGTTGGTCATTCTGGTCTCCTCCGAATTCGCCGGCCTGTCTGCCGGAGATGTGCTTATAGTATCAGATCACTGCCTAGATGTCAAGCCCCCGGCCGAACTTTTTAAGGTTCGGCCGGGGCGGCCGATCAGTGAACGAAGTTGTTCCAGACCTGCCACGCCTTGTCCAGCGTTTCCGCCGCCGGCCAGAGCATGACGATCGCGCCGACGCACCAAGTGTAGAAACGAGCCGCGTTCTTCGTGAACATTTGTCCTCCTGCGAATTCGTCGGCCCATCTGCCGGCGATGTGATGATGGTATCAGATCACAGACTATATTTCAATCGTTTTTACTTAGAATATCACTTAGATTTTTCTCAGAGCGTCGCCTGGTCCAGGCGCGGCCTGCTGATGCGGAAAAATAGTCCCGCCCGGCTCTTCGCCGGGCGGGTGACCGAGAAACGGATTAGTTCGCCGCGCGCCAGCGTGCCACGTCGCGGCGTGCCAGCTCCAGCGCCGCGCCGGCGCGGTAGAGCGAGTATTCCGACGTATCCTCCGTGATGTCGAGCAGCTGATCCTCCGTGTACTCGTCCCACGTCGCCGACTCGTCGTATTCCACGAAGCCCAGCGTATCAGCGAAGCGGCGAACGATGCGACCAAACGAACCGAAGTTAGAGTAGTGTGTCTTGCTCATAGTGTGATCCTACCAGACTATAGATTAAATGTCAAGCCCGGCGCTGCCGGCAGAACTGTTCAAGCTGGCCGTATGCGCGGCCGATGTTCGCCGCCTCTAGGGCGTCGAGCTCGCCCAGCTGCGCAGCGGCGCATACGGTCGCCCAGAGCACGTAACCCCGCTCCTCGATTTCCCGCACGGCCGCGCCCTTCGCCGTGGCGGCCAGGACCTGCAGCTTCTCGAAGGTGTGGATGTATTCCATGTTATCGCCCGATCGCCCGCAGGGCGGAGAGCAGCCAGTCAATGACGCCGGCCTTGGTCAAAACGTAGACCATTACGACGCCGAACCCGATAAACACGGCATTCATGTATGCCGTGCGGAACGCCTGAAACTCTTTGCTGTTCTTAATGTCTTTCATGGTATGGATGGGGGCCGCGCCTTTCGACGCGGCCCAGCTAGACTACTTCAGGCCGACGTGGTAGCTCCACTCGCGCCCGTAGATTTCAAACGGCGTCGTCTGCCCCTTCGTCAGGCGGAACTCGACTTCGCCCCACACGTCGTCGGTCAGGTCGCCCAGCTTCGCCGGCTCGCCGTGCAGGATGAACATGCCCGCCGTGTCCACCCAGAACGTCGCCGTGCCGAGGAACGTGCTGTCTCCGGCGTTCAGGCCGCGCGCCGTCAGCGCCACGGTCACGACGCGGTTGCTGAAGTCGCCGCGCTGCGCAGCTTCGCGGATGCGATCCACGAGCGGGCGGGCGTAGAACTCTGCGCCGTGCAGGCCGCGCGCGCCAGTCTGCGCGCAGAAGTTCATCATGCTGGTCGCCGTCTCGATCAGGGAGTAAGGGTTCGTGGTCATGCGTTGATAGTATCAGATCACGCGCTAGGTTTCAATCAGATTCCACCGAGATTTCGCTTAGACTTTTACTTAGAACTACATCGGCGCGCCCTCGAAGATCAGGGCGTTCTCCTGCCGGCCGCCGGCGTCGGCCACGGCCTGCCGCACGGCCTGCGGCGTCGCCGCAGCGTCGGCTCGATCAGGATAGAACGCGATCACCGTGCGCAGCGGCGTCGAATCGATGCTGCGCATCGTAAAGCCGGCGTCGTCAAGGTGGATCACGAGCGCCGCCACGTGACGGGCGGACGGCCATTCGGCGAAGTCGTCGTGCAACAGAACGAGGGAGTAGTTTTTCATGTTTGGAAATTTGTTTCTCGGGCGGGCCGGCCCGCCCGAGATGCTAGACGAACAGTATTAGGCTGATTAGCAAGAGGACGCCAGTAATCACGGTCTGGCACCCCATGGCGCATCCGTAGCAGCCGCCACGCTGTCCCGGAGCCGGGTAGCCCGGCCTTTCGGCCGGGCGTCGGGGTCGCGCCACTAGCTCCACCCCAGCGCGGCGTCCAGCTTCGAGAGCAGCCGGCGGGCGGCCAGCACGATCTCTTCGCCGGCAGCGCGGCCGATGTCGCCGGCGTCGATGGCGATCAGCACGGCGTCCTTCAGCCAGCCGGCGCTCAGGCGGGCGTCCTTCAGCGCGTCGGTCGCGCCGGTCTTGACGACCTCTTCGGTCGTCGCGGTCAGGTCGATCAGGGTGTCAAACAGTGTCTCGGTCATGACTAGGATGTTATCAGATCATGCGCTACATGTCAAGGGGTTGGGCCGACGAATTTTGAAACTCGTCGGCCCGCCCGTTCTAGAGCGTCTCGCCGGCCTGCATGACGGGCGCGCCCTCCAGCAGGTCGATGCACGCGGCGTCGAAGCCGATCAGTTCGGCCGTCCGGCGCAGCCACTTCGCCACGCCGTGCGCCGGCAGCGGCATCTTGAAGACGAGCAGCCAGCGCGCACTGGTCGGGTGCATCTTCGTCCACTCGCCGCCGGCGAGGTCGATAGCGTCGGAGAGCTCGTCGAGCTCGGCGGCGGTGATGCGGAAGTAGTTCGCGTTGATGAGGAGCGTGTAAGTGTTCATTGGTAGTAATAGTAGCAGATCGCCTCTTAGAATTCAATGGTGAACCGCTTAGGTTTTTACTTAGAATATCCGCAGCGCCTCGCCTGGTCCAGAAGCCCCGCAGAAGCCCGCAGTGGCGCGTGCACGCGCCACGGCGTGCCTAGGAGCCCCTGCAGGACCAGGCGCGGCGCTGCGGGCTTCTGCGGGGCTTCTACGGGCATGTCCGGCTTAGCTCGTCACGTCCTAAAACAAGGCCCGGCCTTTCGGCCGGGCCGGCAGCGTCTACGCCCGATTCTCGCCGGCGGCGATCGTCAGGCGGCCGGCGACGAAATCGACGCCGTCGGGATTCAGCGCCGCGTCCTCGACGATGCCGCGCACGATGTAGGCGGCGTCGCCGGGGGCGTCCTCAGACTCGAACAGAAAGGCCGTGCGCAGCGCCGTCGTCTGCACGAAGGTCACGAAGCAGCCGGCGGCGGCCAGCAGGGCGTCGATGCGGTCGCACTGGCCGGCGGTAGCGCCGGCGACGAGGAGGGTGTAGGTCTTGCTCATGGGAGTGATGGTATCAGATTTAGCGCGCGATGTCAATAGTCGGCCGGGGGGTTTCCCCCGGCCTGCGTCTCATTCGGCCCAGTCCAGTTCCGGCCCGAACTCGGGCTCGACGGCCGGGATGTCCAGAAACCACGTCGCCGTCTCAGCGTCCCACACGAGGGCGGGGCGGAGAGCTTCGGCGGCCGACCAGTTCGATTCGAGAGTGGAGAGAAAGTCGAGTGCGTCCATGCCTTGAATACTATCAGATCATGTCCTAGATGTCAAGCCCCCGGCAGAACTTTTTAAGGTTCGGCCGGGGGCGATTCCGTTACGCCGCCTGCCAGCGCCACGCCTGACCGTGCACGATCACGACGCCCTCGGTCGCGTCGCCGAGAATCATCTCGTTGAAAATCTGCTCATGCGCGCGGCCGTCGGCCTCCTCGTCGTCGGTGAAGCTGGCGAAGCCCCACCAGCAGAAATTCTTGTACTCTGCCTCGATCACGTCGCCGTTGGAGTTGATAGCTCGAAACTTCATAGCTAGGATGTTACAGTGAAATGTGCTAAATGTCAAACCCCCGGCCGAACTTTTTAAGGTTCGGCCGGGGCGTTCTGATCAGCCCTGCGCCGCCTTCGTCAGCTCGGCATCGATGCTGCGAAGGATCGTCAGCCAGCGGCGGCGGCTCGACGCCGTCATGTTGTAGCTGGCGATGATGTGGTAGCAGCCGCCGACCGACCAGCCCAGCCGGTAGAACGCGGCCGAGCGGTTGTCGTCGCCGGCGCGCCAGCGGGCGACATCGTCGGCCAGATCGTGCATGAACAGATGAACGGCGCTGCGGCGGGGCTTGCGGGGGGAGATGTTTTCGCTCATGTGCTAATCCTATCAGAACTCGATTTAGAAGTCAAGGAATTTTAAGGTTCGGCCGGCCGACTCGTTCAGGTCGGCCGGCCAGCGCCTCAGATGAAGATCACCAGACCGATTAGGAGCAAAACGCCCGTGATCAGTGTCTGGCACCCCATCACGCAGCCGTAGCAGCCGCCACGCTGCCCGGGGGCGGGGTAGCCCGGCCTTTCGGCCGGGCGTCGCCTCTTAGTCATTGTTCCTCCAGTAGGCCACGCCCTCGTTGAGCATGGCCAGAACCTCCCGCCACGCGATCAGGCGGGAATCGATCTTGATGCCGTCCGGCGTGCGATCGCCGAACACGCTGCCCAGCACGCGGATGGCGCGGGCCCGGTTCCAGCGCTTGCCGGCGGCGGCCAGGACCTTGTTCTCGGCCGTGATGGCGGCGTCGGCGGCTTCGTCGTTGCTGGCCCAGAGCGCCACGTTCCACGTCGCGCGATTGTGCCAGCCGTTGTAGTCGGGGGTGTTGGTAGAGGTCGTCATGTTGGTAGTGATTATACAGATGCCGGGGAACTTGTCAAGCTCCCCGGCGAATCTTTTAAGGTTCAGTCGAGGAAGTCCATGGGGGAGAGATCGACGCCGGGCAGCTCAGCCGCCTTCAGGATGGCGCGGTAGACGCGCGCCCACGTGCTCCACGTGCGGCCTGCCCACTTAACGGCGGCGTCGTTGTGGTCGGCGGCGTTCTTCAGGCAAGCCTGCGCCTGCGGCGTGAAGCCCTCGGCGGCGTGCTCGACAGCGAAGCGGATCAGTTCGAACGATCGGGTGGGGTTGAAGGTGTTCGTCTTCATCGGTAGTAATAGTAGCAGATTGCCTCTTAGAAATCAATGGTGAAGCACTTAGATTTTTCGACTTCCTCTCTAAGAGCCGGCCGGCGGGTTTCCCTGCCGGCCGGCCGCTTGCTCAGGCGCTCAGCGTAGACCAGCCCCAGCCGTCAGCGGCGACGAACTCGACGCGCGCCACCTTCAGCCCGTGCTCGGCAGCCACGTCGGCGACCATGCCGGCCACGTTGCCGGCCGCGGCCCGTTCGTTCCCGCTCATCGCTTCGAAGCTGACGGCGATCAGCCGGCCGTCCACGATCGCCGGCAGGGCGTAGTTGGTCAGCTGACGGGCGACGGCCCGGCGATTGTGCACGCGGCCGCGCTTGCTGAAGTGCACGTAGGCGACGATCTCGACGTTCTCCACTCTATCCTCCTCTACTCAGCGCAGACCGGATTGTCTGCGCCCACATACGATATCAGATTGCCGACTACATGTCAAGTAGTCGGCAACCGATTTTAAGGTTCAACGCGGGATAGCGTTGCCGCCCACGCCGGCCTGCCGGGCGATCTGCGACGCGGCGTCGATGCTGGCCGCACGCTGCAGGACCAGGCCGTTCAGCCGCACGTCAGCCACGACGACGCCGGCGGCCTTCGCTGCGGCGATCACGCGGCCCAGCTGCTCGGGGGTCAGGGTCTGGTCATAAATGATCTCGAACATGGCTTCTCCTATGGCCGGGGCGGCCGATCGGCCGCCCCGGCGAACGAACTAGAACGGGTAGAACATGCGCCAGCCGCCGCCGTAGCGGTAAGCCATCTCGCCGCCCACGCCGATGCTGCGGCCGATGCGCAGGGCGCTGTCGAAGCCGTCGCTGCCGGGCTTGCCGACGGCGTAGGTGGCCGTGCCGTCGGTCGCCACGTCGCCGACCAGAGTAGCGCCCTCTTCTGCGGCCACGGCGGCCACGGCGGCGACCTGCTCGGCCGTCAGCGTCTCATCCCAAAAGAAAGTGTACTTCACTATTCCTCCTATCGAATTCGCCGGCCCGTCTGCCGGAGATGACACAATATTAATCAATCACGTGCTAGATGTCAACCCCCGGCGACGAAAATTTAAGGTTCGTGCACGCCTGGTCCTGCAGGGCGGCCGGGTGCACGAGCCCGGCCGCCCACGCCTGCCTACCACTCGCCGTCTTTCTTGCACGCCCGGCGACAGTCGCTCAATTCAAGGGTAGACCAGCCGGCCGCGTGGATGGCGTCGTTCAGGGCGTCGAGGGTGTCCCGATGCCAGCAGTAATCCTCCCCTAGCGCCGCCTTAGCGGCCTGTTTGCGCAGCTCGATCGCCTCAGCGAAGAGGGCGGCCTTAGCGCCGAACTCGGCGATGCGGACGCCGAATTTCACGTCGTCGTAGCGCGTGCGCAGCGCGGCCAGCTGCTGCTGAATTTCGGCGATTTCCTGCGTGCTCATGATCTTCATCTGATCCTCCTGCGGTTTAGCGCCGGCCCGATTGCCGGCGACGAAGAAAATAATAACAGACTATGCCCTATCTGTCAAGCCCTGCATGCCAGGACCTGCAGCAGGGCGGCCGGGTGCGCTGGCCCGGCCGCCCTGCACTGGTCTAACCAGCCAGCGATTCCAGCCAGCGCCCGAGCTTTTCGAACGCGTGCTTTTCGATCGTTTCGTTCGTCCACGCCGCCCACCAGTAACCGCCGGCGTTGAAGTGGGCGCACTTCGAATTAGCGCGGCTCGCGTTGGCCATCGAAACCATGCGCCGCGCGTCGTCTTCGCTGATCTTCGCGGGGGCGAAGTGATCGCTGATGACCGTGCAGGTCGGCGAATCGACGCGGTCGATGTAGAGCACGCGGTCAGTGCCAGCGCCGACGACGACGAGCGTTTCGCTCGCGGCCAGCTTCCGGCCGATCGTCTTTTCGACGACGGCGACGAGGGCGAAGATGTCCATCTTGCCGTTGATCTTGACTTCGTGGCGAATGCTGCTCATTTTGATCCTCCGATCTGAATTCGCCGGCCTGCTTGCCGGTGATGCGCTGATAGTATCAGATCGCGTCCTAGATGTCAAGGAAATTTAAGGTTCGCGGCGCGCCTGGTCCGGCCGGCGGTCTGCTGCGCCGGCCGGCATGCCAGGACCTGCAGGGCTTCGGCGGTCTGCTGCGCCGGCATGCCAGGACCACGAGGCGTCGCCGCCATGCCAGGACCTGCAGCAGAAATTGGGGGTTGACATCTACGGCGTAGTCTGTATAATCGTCTGCAATGAACACGAGCACTTTCAACCCGATCGACGAGATTCGCAGCGCGCGCGCCCTCGTGGCCGCGCAAAAGTTCACGCAGGCGCAGGTGAAGCTGCGCGGCGTCGTGAACGGCCTGCCGACGTGCGGCCTGTCGCCGGCCACGGCGCAGCGCGTGCGCACGGCAGCCACGGCGGCACTTCGCAGCGCGTTCGTGTGGCACGCGGCCGATT
>JACCDU010477275.1_pt1 | contig 11925 bp, 10 predicted proteins | sample 7446081 | NCBI WGS metagenome assembly JACCDU01 (sample SAMN15323447, study PRJNA562643) | freshwater metagenome | isolation source: river surface water | place: USA:Blue River Watershed | collected 2017-08-17 | reverse complement strand
CGCCAAATACGCGGCCGAGAGCGCCATTCCTGGCGGCGGCCCGTCCAGCGAATACGCGGCCTTCATTGCGAAAGAGCAGGCACGCTGGAAAGAAGTCGTGATCAAGGGGCAGATCAAACCGGGTTGAATCTGAATGGGCTGGCCTTGAGCACTGGCGGAATGTCCAGCAGACAGGGCCGCTCAGGTTTTAACCGCATACAACGGTTGTCATACCCGCGAAGGCAGTTGTCCACGGCCGATGAAAACATGGCCCCCTGATCGAGTCGGGGGTGACGTGTGCAGGCGTCAGAGGTGATCCGTTGGCGCCAAAGGCGCTTGCCTTAGACCACCGCGTGGCAAGCGATCTTGATGCCTTTGAAATCGCGCAATGGCGGGCGCTCTGCCTTGCAGATGTCGGTGGCCTGCGGGCAGCGCGGGTGAAAGGTGCAGCCGCTCGGTGGGTTGAGCGGGTTGGGCACTTCGCCTTGCACCGGCGTGCGGGCACGGCCGGTGTCGTGCATTTTCGGGATCGCGTCCAGCAGCATCCGGGTGTAGGGGTGTTGCGGGTTGGAAAACAGCGTGTGCTTGTCGGCCAGTTCCACCAGACGCCCCAGGTACATCACGCCCACCTGGTCGCTCACATGGCGCACCACGGCCAGGTTGTGGCTGATGAACAAATACGTCAGGCCCCGCTCGCGCTGCAGGTCTTTCATGATGTTGAGCACCTGCGCTTGCACGCTCACATCCAGGGCGGAAGTAGGCTCGTCGCAGACCAGAAATTCGGGGGCCGTGGCCAAGGCGCGGGCAATCGAGATGCGCTGACGCTGACCCCCTGAGAACTGGTGCGGGTACTTGACCATGTCCAGCGGCGACAAACCCACCGACTGCAGCAGTTCGGCCACGCGGGCTTTGAGCTCGGCAGCGTCCTTGATGAGGCCGTGCTCGCTCAGCGGTTCGCCAATGATGGCTTCCACCGTCCAGCGCGGGTTCAGGCTGGCATAAGGGTCCTGGAAAATCATCTGGATGCGCTGGCGCATCGTTTGCGCATCGGCCGATTTGAAGGCCGCATGGGCGTCTTGCCCGTCAAACGTCAGACCGCCACGGGTGGGCTCGTACAGGCCCACCAGCAAACGGGCCACAGTGCTTTTGCCGCAACCGGACTCGCCCACCAGGGCCAGGGTTTTGCCGCGTTCGATTTCGAAGCTCACACCGTCCACCGCGTTGAGCAGCTGGCGCGGTTTGCGTTCGATGACGCGGTTGAGCCAAGGCGCCGACACGTCAAAGGTTTTGGCCAGGTCGTGCGCCACAACCAGTGCCTGGGATTTGCCTGAACTCATGACACGCTCCCGTCGTGCAGCCAGCAAGCGGCGCGGTTGGCACCTGCGCTCATCAGCTCAGGGCGTTCCTGGCGGCAGCGGTCAAAGGCCTTGGGGCAGCGCGGGTTGAAGGCGCAGCCGGTGGGAATGGCGTTCAGACGGGGCATGGCACCGTCGATCTGGTTGAGACGTTCGCGGTCACTGTCCATGTTGGGAATCGAGGCCATCAGGCCTGCGGTGTAAGGGTGGGCCGGGTGGTTGATGACCTGGTGCACCGGACCGATTTCGGCAATGCGCCCGGCGTACATGACGGCCACGCGGTCACAGGTTTCGGCGATCACGCCCATGTCGTGGGTGATCAGCATGACAGCAGCGCCTCGGTCTTTGCAGATCTTTTTGAGCAAGCTGATGATCTGCGCCTGAATGGACACATCGAGTGCGGTGGTGGGCTCATCCGCCACGATGAGTTGCGGCTCGGCCGCCAGGGCCAAGGCAATCACCACACGCTGACGCATGCCGCCCGAGAACTGGTGCGGGTAATGGTCGATGCGCTCTTCGGCGGCCGAGATGCCGGTGTCCTTGAGCAGGTCAATGGCACGCTGGCGGGCCTCTTGAGGCGTCACGGGCAAGTGCGCCAAAATGGTTTCGGTCAGCTGTTTGCCAATGGTGTACAGCGGGTTGAGCGAGGTCAGCGGGTCCTGGAAAATCGCACCGATCTTGCGGCCCCGGATGTGGCGCATCTGGTCGGCGTTCAACTGGTCAATGCGCTGCCCTTCCAGCAAAATCTGGCCCCCGGCCACACGGCCCGGCGGCTCCAGCAGGCCGATGATGGACGCGCCGGTGAGGGATTTTCCGGCACCGGATTCACCGACCACACCCAGAATTTCTCCGGGCGCGATGTCAAATGAAATATCGTCCAGCGCACGCAAGGTGCCATGGCGGTTGGGGAATTCCACCACCAGGTTTTCAACTTTTAAAAGACTCATATCCACTTATCTCAAGCGCGGGTTCAAGGCGTCACGCAGCCAGTCGCCCAGCAAATTGACCGACAAGGCGATCAGCACCAGCATGAGGCCGGGGAAGATGGTGATCCACCACTCGCCCGAGAACAAATAATCGTTGCCTATCCGGATGAGGGTGCCCAAAGAAGGCGATGTAGGGGGGGCGCCCACGCCCAGGAACGACAAGGTGGCTTCGGTGATGATGGCCGTGGCCACCTGGATGGTGGCCAGCACCATGACCGGGCCCATGACGTTGGGCAGCACATGCTTGACCATGATGCGCAAGGGCGCCACACCGGTCACGCGTGCGGCCTGCACGTATTCCTTGTTGCGCTCAACCAGCGTGGTGCCGCGCACCGTGCGGGCGTATTGCACCCAGCCCGTGAGCGAGATCGACAAGATCAACACACCGAAAGCCAGCGATTCGTGGGCGTTGGGAAACACTGCACGCCCCACACCCGCGATCAGCAAGGCGACCAAAATGGCCGGGAACGACAGCATCACATCGCACAGGCGCATGAGCAAGGCATCGATCCAGCCGCCCCGAAAGCCTGCCAGCAAGCCCAGGCCCACGCCCACCACCACCGACAAGAGCACCGAGGCCAGGCCCACCACCAAGGAAATGCGCGAACCGTAGATCAGGGCCGACAAAATGTCGCGCCCCTGATCGTCGGTGCCCAACAGGAACTTGCTGGTGCCCCCGTCCATCCAGGCCGGCGGCAGGCGGGCATCGCTCAGCTCCAAGGTGGCCAGATCAAAGGGGTTGGTGGGCGAGACCCATCCGGCGAATATCGAACAAAAGAGGCAGACAAAGGCGATGGCTGCCGCCGCCATCGCCGTGGGCGATTGGCGAAAGCTGTAGCCGACATCGCTGTTGAGCCAGCGTTTCAATGCGTTGATCATTCGGGTCACTTCACGCTGATGTATTTCCAGGCCATGATGTTGTCAGGCCATTGCACAAGGTCGATGTTTTTCTTCATGCCCCACAGCAGCGCCTGCTGGTGCAAGGGAATGTGGCCGACTTCATCCTGGTGAATCTTCACGACCTCGCGGATCATGGCGTTGCGCTTTTTGTCATCGGTTTCAGAACCCACGGCGGCGGTCAACTCGTCCACCTTGGCATTGCTGTAAGCGCCCAGGTTGAACTGGCCACGGCCACCGTCACCCGGGGTGGACAAGATGGGGTACATCACGTTGTGCGCATCCACGGTGCTGGCTGTCCAGCCCAGCATGTAGAAGCTGGTGTCGCGGCGCAAAATTTTGGGGAAATACGTGCCCTTGGTCTCTGCTTCAAGGTTGATCTTCACGCCCACCTTGGCCAGGTTGGCGGCCACCGCCTGGCAGATTTCTGCATCGTTGACATAACGGTCATTCGGGCAGTTCATCTTGACTTCAAAGCCGTTGGGGTAACCTGCTTCGGTCAGCAACTTCTTGGCGGCTTCGACGTCATAGGGCAGGCGCTGTGTCAGGTCGGGGGCGAAGCCACGCACCTGCGAGGGGAACATCTGCGCAATCGGCAACGCAGCGCCGCGCATCACGCGGCTCTTGATGGTCTCGATGTCGATGGCCTGGTAAAAGGCCTTGCGCACGCGCACATCCTTGAAGGGGTTCTTGCCCTTGACGTTGGAGAACAGCAACTCGTCACGCTTTTGGTCCATGCCCAAAAAGATCACGCGCAGCTCAGGGCCTTGCATCAGCTTGAGGTTGGGGTTGGACTTGACGCGCTCGACGTCCTGCACCGGAATGGGGTCCATCACATCGATTTCGCCCGACAGCAAGGCCGCAATGCGGGTGCTGTCGTTGCCAATGGGGGTGAAGATCACCTCGTCCACGTTGCCTTCGGTCTTGCCCCAATAGGTGCCGTTTTTGCTGAAGGTGGTGCGCACGCTGGGTTGGCGCTCGCGCAGGCGGTAGGGGCCGGTGCCGTTGGCCTTGAACGATGCGGCGTTTTCAATGCCCTTGCGGCGGTCCACCGGTTTGGTGGCCTGGTTGTCTTCGCACCACTTCTTGCTCATCATCATCCAGCCGGTGAACAGCTCGGGCAGGATGGGGAACGGTGCCTTGGTCACAAAGTCCAGGGTGTGGTCGTTGATCTTCTTGATTTCCTTGATCTGGCCCACATAGCTCTTCATGTCGGAGCCGTCGCCTGCCGCGCGTTCGTAGCTAAAGATCACGTCGTCGGCCGTGAAGTCCTTGCCATCGTGGAACTTGACGCCTTTGCGCAATTCAAAGCGCCACACGGTGGGTGCGGTTTGCTTCCACGACGTGGCCAGCGCCGGGGCCAGCTTGTAGTCCTTGCCGCGGGTCACCAGCGGTTCGTAGACGTTGCTGACCACGGAAATTTGCAGGGTTTCGTTGAGCGAATGCGGGTCCATGGACAGGGCATCGCCCTGGTTGGCCACCTTGAGCGTGACGGCCTGGGCGCTGCCCAGGGCCAATGCCGACATGACGGCCACAGCGGTCAGTGAGCGCGAAAATTTGGATGTGCGCATGAAGATCTCCAAAGGGATGAAAGAGGAAAAAAAGGGGTCAGACCATAGGCAAAGCCTGCTCGACCAGACTGGCGTGCAAGGCGGCGCCCAAAGGCAGGATGTCGTCGTTGAAATCGTAGCGGCTGTTGTGCAGCGGATGCGGCCCGGGGCCATGGGGCAAGCCCTGGCCAATGCGCAGGTAGGCACCGGGCTTGGCCTGCAGCATGAAAGAAAAATCTTCGCCGCCCATGCTGGGCAGCATGTTGCGCCAGACCTTGTCTTCGCCGACCAGCCGGGCAGCCACATCGGCAGCGAAATGGGCTTCGGGCACGGTGTTGACGGTGGCCGGGTAGCCACGCTCAAAAATCACTTCGGCCGTGGCGCCGAAACCTTGCGCAATGCCCGAGCACAGGGCCTTGAGCCGGTCTTCGATGTACTGCTGCACGGTTTCGCTGTAGGTGCGCACGGTGCCCACCAGCCGGACCTCGCCCGGAATCACACTCATGGCACTGGGGTGTCCGCCCTGCATGGCGCAAATGCTCACCACCGCCTGGTCAAATGCCGACACGTTGCGCGCCACGATGCTTTGCACCGCAGTGATGATGTGACCGGCCACCAGCACCGGGTCAACCGCATGGTGCGGGCGCGCGCCATGGCCGCCTTTGCCGTGGATGACGATGTCGATGCGGTCGGCTGCCGCTTGCATGGGGCCGGGTGTCACGCCGATCACGCCCAGCGGCGTTTCCGGCGAGTTGTGCTGGGCAAACACTTTTTCGCATGGGAAGCGGTCAAACAAACCGTCTTCCATCATGGCGCGGGCACCGGCATAACCCTCTTCGCCAGGCTGAAAAATCAGCACCGCCGTGCCGTCAAAACGGCGGGTTTCGGCCAGGTAGCGGGCTGCGCCCATCAGCATGGCGGTGTGGCCATCGTGACCGCAGCCGTGCATCAAGCCGGGCTTGGACGATTTCCAGGTGCATTCGTTGTGCTCGCTCATGGGCAGCGCGTCCATGTCGGCACGCAAGCCGATCATGCGGCCCGGGTTGTCGGCCGAACGACCTGCGCCATGCACCAGCGCCACCACACCGGTCTTGCCCAGCCCGGTGTGGATGCTGTCCACGCCGCAGACCTTGAGCCCTTCGACCACACGGCCCGAGGTGTAGACCTCTTCAAAGCCGAGTTCGGGGTGGGCATGCAGGTCACGCCGGAAAGCGGTGAGTTCGGGGTGGAACTGCGCAATGCGTGCGAACGCTGCGCCGTGTCCCAGCACCGATTGCAAGGAAGCGCCCATGGTCAATGGCCTCCGACCTTGCCCACGCGCAGACGAGGGTCGACCACAAAGTAAAGCAAGTCCACCACCAGGTTGATGACCACAAAAATCAGGGCGATCAGACACAGGTAAGCGGCCATCACCGGGATGTCGGCAAAGGTCACCGCCTGGATGAACAGCAGGCCCATGCCCGGCCACTGGAACACGGTTTCGGTGATGATGGCAAACGCAATGAGACCGCCCAGCTGCAAGCCGGTGATGGTCATCACCGGCACCAGGGTGTTCTTGAGCGCATGGCCAAAGTGGATGGCACGGCTGGACAAGCCCCGAGCGCGTGCGAACTTGATGTAGTCGGTGCGCAGCACCTCCAGCATCTCGGCACGCACCAGGCGCATGATCAGCGTGAGCTGAAAGATGGCCAATGTGACCGCCGGCAGCACGATGTGGTGCCAGCCCTTGGCCGTCATCAGGCCACTGGACCACCAGCCCATTTGCACCACCTCGCCCCGACCAAAGCTGGGAAACCAGCCCAGCATCACGGCGAACACCAGGATCAGCAAAATACCGATCAGGAAGGTGGGCAGGGACACACCCAGCAGCGACACCGTCATGATGAGTTGGCTGGCCCAGGTGCCACGGCGCAAAGCGGCATACACGCCCATCGGGATACCGATGGCCAGCGCCAGCGTGGCGGCCACCAGAGCCAGCTCCAGCGTGGCCGGCAGACGCTCTGCAATGAGGCGCGAGACCTTGGCACCTTGGCGCAGGCTAAGGCCAAACTCACCTTGCACAGCGTTGGACAAGAAGTGCCAGAACTGCACAAAGAACGGCTGGTCCAGACCGAGGTCAGCGCGCAGCAGGTCAATCTGCTCTTTGGTGGCGTCTTGGCCCAGCAGGAACACCACCGGGTCACCCACATACTGGAACAGCAAAAAAGCAATGAAAGCCACCGTGACCATGACGATCACGGCCTGAATCAGGCGTTGAAGCAGAAATGCGAGCATCAGTTGACCTTGATCAGTGTCCAGTCCAGACGGTTGTCAGGACGGTGCACCACGTCGATGTTTTTCTTCATGCCCCATGGGATCACCTGGTTGTGCAGGGGAATGTGGGCCACGGTGTCGTTTTGCAGTTGCAGACCTTCGGTCAGCAAGCGGTTGCGCACCGGCAGGTCGGTCTCGGTTTTCGCACGGTCCACGATGTAGTCCATGCGCGGGTTGCTGTAACGGCCCACGTTGTAGTTGCCGTCACCACCGGTGCCCAGGGAACGCACCAGCGATTGCAGGCTGTACAGCGCATCAAAGGTCGGCACGCCCCAGCCCAGCATGTAGATGCTGGCTTCGTAGCGCTGGATCATCGGGAAGTAAGTGACCAAAGGCAAGGTGCGCAACTTGGCTTTCACGCCCACCTTGGCCCACATGGCGGTGATGGCCTGGCAGATTTCTTCGTCGTTGATGTAACGGTTGTTGGGGCAGGCAAAGTCCACCTCAAAACCGTTGGGGTAACCGGCTTCGGCCAGCAGTTTTTTGGACGCGTCGATGGAATAAGGGAAGCGGGTGTTCACCGCGGAGGTCCAGCCGTTGACCTGGGGCGCCACCAGCGCACCGGTGTTTTGCGACAGGCCGCGCATGGTGACGCGGTGGATGGTGTCCATGTCGATGGCCTGGTACAGGGCCTTGCGCACTTTCACGTCCTTGAGCGGGTTTTTGCCTTTGACGCTGGAGCCGGGCAACTCGTCACGGTGCTGGTCCATGCCCAAAAAGATGGTGCGGTTTTCCACGCCATCCACCACTTTCAGGTTGGGGTTGTTGCGCATGCGGCCCAGGTCTTGCGGGCTGGGGTCCAGTACCAGGTCCACTTCACCCGAGAGCAAGGCGGCGGCGCGTGTGGCTTCGTTCTTGATCGGGGTGTAGATGATCTCGGTCACGTTGGTGGGCACTTCCGACCAGCCCCACCAAGCGGGGTTTTTCACCAGCACCAGTTTCTGGTCGGGTTGCCACTCCTTGACCATGTAAGGGCCGCTGCCCATGGCGTTGCGGTGGGCAAAGTTCTCGTCCTTGGTTTTGCCGTCCTTGGGCTCGACCGACTTGTTCTTTTCGGCCCAGGCCTTGCTCATGATGCGCAGCTCGGTCAGCTGGTTCATCAGCACCGGGTTGGGGCCGCTCAAAATGATGTCCACGGTGTTGGCATCGACTTTGACCACACGGCTGAAGCCCTGGGTGTAGACCGTGAAGTTGGAGGTCTTGGCGCGTGCGCGCTCCAGCGAAAACACCACGTCGTCGGCGGTCAGGGCCGAGCCATCGCTGAATTTGACGCCTTTGCGCAAATTGAAGCGGTATTGGGTGGGCGACATTTCTTTCCAGGATGTGGCCAGCTTGGGTTCCACCTTGAAGGTTTTGCTGTTGTAGTAGACCAGCGAATCAAAAATGGCGGCGTGCACACCGTTGCCCAAGGCGTTGTTTTGCGAGTGGATGTCGAGCGTGGGAATGTCGCTGGCACTGGTCCATTTGAAAGGCTTGGCCTGTGCGGCGCCAACAGACAAAACACCAGCCAGAGCCAATGAAACAGTCAAAACCGAAGAGCCCAGCACATATTTGTTGATTTGATTCATTTTGATCACCTCTAAAAGCCGAAAACACTTGAAACAAACAGTATGCAACATTCAGGCCCGTGTAAGACAGAGGGAATTCCCCAAAACAGGTCGTCCTGCACAAAGCGGGTGCACTCAGTCGAGCCGAATGGCCCCGTACCATGCCCGCGCGCTGCTGCGGGTGTTGTCGGTGTCGGTCATGATGGCCAGCCCCAGCAAGGTCCCCGGGGCTTCGCCAAAAACCTTTTCAAAATCGGCACGGATGTTGCGCTGGTAGCTGCGCCATTGCCCCAGGTGCTCGGTGCCGGCCTCCACCGCCAGCTTGCGGATGCGGTCCGTGCGCGGGTTGACGATCACCGACTCCTTTTGACATGTGTTGCACCAGACGTACATCAGGGTGGCGTAGGGCAAAGGCTCCCCCGTCAGGCTGTGCGTCAACTCGCTGAGCATGGCGTTTTTGGCCGAAAAGCGGCTGCGGTCTCCCTCAAACACCAGAATCAGGCGCACTGGAGAATCTTCGGCCTCGCGCGAAGTCATGTCGGCCCCGTCGATCAGGTTTTCAACCTGCCATTCGAACTGCAAATGGCCCAGCTTGTCTGGCGCAATCTGCAAACGCTGGCGAAGCATGCTGGCCGAAGACTTGGCCTGCGCTTTCAACGCCGGTTTGTCGCCTCGCTTTTCAAGGCTGAACAGGGTGCGCACCTTGCCTGGCAAAGCCATGGATTCCCAGTGGGATTTGTCCTGCGCCGTGAATTGCAGGGGCAAGGTTTGAGGCGCTGGCTGCACGGCATGGGCAAGCTGCGCCTGTTCGGGCACCTGTTCAGGCGCCCGGGTGGCGCATGCGCCCAGCAAGCCGGTCGCCAGCGCCCCACCCACACAAAACAACAAACAACGCAGACGCGACATGGTATTTTCAGTCCGTATTCTTTCACCACTGAAGGGCTCAAGCCATGTTGAACCGACGCCAGCTGATGCAGGCCGCCTTGTCCACTTCCACTTTGAGTTGGGCGCAGGCACAAACCCCGTTCCCCTCCAGACCCTTGCGCATCATCGTCCCCTTTGGCGCGGGCGGTGTCGCCGATCTGACGGCCCGGGCTGTGGGGCCAGCACTGGCCGCCCAGCTGGGTCAGGCCGTGGTCATTGACAACCGGCCTGGCGCTGGCGGCATCGTGGCAGGCGAACTGGTGGCCAAGGCCGAGCCCGACGGTCACACCCTGCTGTTGATGTCCAACGGCACCGCCGTGAGTGCCGGGTTGTTCAAAACCATGCCCTTCAACCCCCGCACCGACTTTGCGCCGGTATCGCTTTTGGGCTTGTTCGACATGGCCATCGTGGTGCCTGAAACGTCACCCCACAAAAGCCTGGCCGAATGGATGGCATTTGGCCGTGCCCACCCCGGCAAGTTGAACATCGGCACGGTGCAGATCGGCAGCACACAACACCTGGCGGCCGAGTTGCTGCGCAGCCAGGCCAATCTGATCGCGCAAATCGTGCCCTACAACGGCACGCCCGCCTTGATCCAGGCCTTGCGTGGTGGACAGATCGATGCGGCCGTGGAAATTCTGGGGCCGCTCAAAACCCAGATCCACGCCAAAGCCGTGCGTTTGCTGGGGGTGATGGGCGACAACCGCCCCAAAGACTGGCCGCAAACGCCTGCGGTGCGCGAACTGCCAGGCCTGAGCAGTTTCAATGTGTCGTCCTGGAACGCCCTGGCCGCGCCTGGCAAGACACCCAAGGCCATTGTCGAGCGTTTGAGCAGCGAAGTGGCCAAGCTGTTGAGCATGCCCGAGATGGTGCAAAGACTGGCCAGCTTCAACGTCCAGGCCAGGCACAGCACCCCCGGCCAATTGGCGCAACTGCTGGACACGGACATCCGGCGCTGGGCCGACGTCATTCAAAAAGCGGGCCTCACGCCCACATAGCACTGAACGCGCCCGTTCTGAGCGGGTAGTTTTTGCCGGAAAAGTGTCAGAAACAAAAAACCCGCCGTGTTGCCACGGCGGGTTTTTAATCTTTCCATTCTCAGCTGGCTTGCGCCAGCGTCAAATTAGAAGGAGTGCTTGACACCGAAGTCATAGCCGCTGGACGATGCGTTGGCACCGGTCACAGCACCGTTCAAAGCAGCAGTAGCGCCGCCTTTGTTGGTCACGCGAGCGTAGGTAGCGTACAGGTCAGTGCGCTTGCTCAGACCGTAGACATAGCCGATGGCAGTCAGGTTGCTCTTGGCGCCGGCCTTGTCTGTCTCAGACAGGGAGAAACGCACGGTGCCAGCACCCAGAGGTGCAGTGGCGCCCACCACATAACCGTCGATGTCGGCAGAACCGTCAACTTTGGTCTGGTTGATTTGAGCCATCACCTTGACTGCGCTGAAAGCGTAGGAAGCGCCGATGTTCGATGTGTCGTTCTTCACGCCAGCAGACACGGTGGTGCTGGAAGTGGCGTAGGCCAAGCTCAGAGGACCTGCGTCGTAAGACACGCGGATGGCGTTGCCGTCGCCAGCTTTAGCAGCTGTCGAAGCGTTCTCGCCCATGTAAGTCTGCAACCAGACTTTCAGGCCGCTGAAAGAAGGCGACAGGTAGCCGATGCTGTTGGAAGCACGAACGCCAGTCACGCCACCTTTGTTGAAGGCAATGTTGGTGCCCACGCCGTTGGTGCCGAAGGGATCGTAAGCAGTTTCAGTCCAGAACTGGGGGGTGTAGTCACGGCCCAGACGCAGTTCACCGAAGCCGCCTTCGAGGCTGACAGTGGAGCGGCGGTTGAAAGTCAGGCCTTGTGTGCCAGCGTTGGCGGCTGTCACAGCTTGGTTGTTGGTGTTGGATGCAGCGCCAGTGCCGTCATCGTTGTTGACGCCAGCTTCCAGCCAGAAGGAAGCCTTCAGGCCACCGCCCAGGTCTTCAGTGCCGCGCACGCCGAAACGGCTGCTGTTGTAACCAGAGTTCTTCAGCTGGGTTTTGTCGCTGACGGAGCCAGTGCCTTTGGCGTAAGCCGCGTCAACGATACCGAACAAAGTCACGGAAGATTGAGCGAAAGAAATGCCAGAAGCTGTCAAAACAGCCAGAGCAATCAGAGATTTTTTCATTGCAAGTTTCTCCAAGGTTAAACAAGGGCCCCGAATCAGAAAGGTGTTCATCACCCGTCGAAACCCTGAGCCAACCTCCATATCCGGAAGGTTGTTGGTATTGCACCAGAGGCTTTGAGCTTCTCCAAGAAAATTAGCAAAGAAAAGGTTTTTCCGTTGCAGTTGAACAACACACCTGGGTACTTACCCTCGTCAGCTCCAGCAATTTCAATAATTTAT
>JACCDU010986625.1_pt1 | contig 11934 bp, 15 predicted proteins | sample 7446081 | NCBI WGS metagenome assembly JACCDU01 (sample SAMN15323447, study PRJNA562643) | freshwater metagenome | isolation source: river surface water | place: USA:Blue River Watershed | collected 2017-08-17 | reverse complement strand
TGGTATGACTCCTAATAATAGCGAAAAAAGATAAAGTGATTAGCCTTATGTTTTTTCCAGATAGGAGCCAATCCCTCGAATGATCTGTACTTGCCTGACAATCTACCTCGGCAAAAAGGTAAAAAGACGTGGTGCCTTTATATCACAAAATCAAAACAAAAAAAACCCCATCATTGCGACGGGGTAAGAGGGTGGGAACGTAAACTCTTAACGCTTCATCATAGCTTGGCGACGTGCTAAATCTTCAGCATTACGCGCTGCAATATATTCCTCGGTACTCATTTCTGAGTAAGATTTCTCGTTGCGCGGTGGCTTACCTGTTGCGCTAATCGGGCGAATAGGTTGCGGCGCTCTGCTGGCTTGTTTGGTTGGTGTGCCGATTATTTCAGCTAGTTTCATGCCAGCTTGAATGGGATTCATGCTTGCAATTTGATAAGCAACATCCAAATTGCGCCCCAACGTGTAAGCAATTTCAGGGCCGTTATCCAGACCCAACAACGCTTGGCGAATTGTTGGGTTATTTGCAAGTCTAGGATCGGATGTAATCTGCTCAATCACCGCGTCATAATCCGCATGCTTTGCTCTGGTTGCGGCTTCCGCTTCAATCAATCGAGCCTGAGCCTGAGCCGCTGCTTGCGCCTGTTCGCGCTGCTGATATTCCGCTGCAACGGCTTGTCTTGCTTCTTGAATCGCCGATTCCCGCGTGTATTGCATCATTGCATCCATATAGCGAGGATCGTACTGACCGCCAGCAAATTGCGATGGATCAGGCGGCATCAATCCTTGAGGCTCTGAAGCCGTCTGCGGCATATATTGCCGCATCATTGATTCTTGTTGCTCAAGTATCTTTTCAAGCCGCTCGGCTTGGCGTCTGGCCTCGTGCTTGTCTCGGGTTAGTTCATCAATGCGTCGCTTGTACCACGGGTCTTTTTTTGAATCGTCAGCGTCAGCTAATGCTTCCTCGTTGGCCTGATCCTGTTCTAGTGATTCCGATTCAATCTCTGACGGATCACTCGCCGCATCTTCTACGGTTTCCGTTGTTAGATTATCGTCTACTGTTTCAAATACTGCATTTTCCTCGGTCATTGTGTTATCCCCTGTTGTGTTGAATTATTCAGACTCGCCAGGCTTTGCTTCGCCCGTTAGTGCTTCTGTATCTGCTTCGCGTGTCATGCTGCCAGCGCCTCTAGCCGGTGCCGGTGCGCCGCCTTGTGGTTGAGGCTTTTGTACTGGCTGTTTCAGTTGCGCTTCCAGCCGCTCAAATTCCGGTTGTTGTTCCAATGATTGTTGAGTGCCGATACCCATCATAAGCATGATGTTTTCACGTACAGCCGCTTGTAACTGGCTATCCGTCATCATAATCTTGCCTTCAACTTCCATGCGTTTGGTTTCAGAGTCGAACCATTCGCGTTCTTTTTCTTGCAACAAAATGGCGCGCTGATCGCGTAGTTGCTGCATTTCTGCGCTCATTTGTTCCATCTGATCGGCCATCTGCTCAATCATCTGTTGAGCCTGCATAACTTGCGGGTCTACCTTGTCACTGCCGGCCATCTGCTGTAGCTGTGGCGGCAATAGCATTTGAAGCCGTTTTGATATTTCTTCTGCACCAGGCCAGTCCATGTTTTTCATCATCAAATCGCCGATGGATTGGAACAGCGCGGGATTGGCTTGGGTTAACGCCAGCATCATATTGGCCGCTTCATCGCGCTTGGTGGCATAACTCGGGCCAGAGTCACAAATCACGTCATACTGACCAATCGTTGGGTTATAGATTGAGTCAATTGCTGGATTATCGGTGTTAACTGAGGCCTGCGGTAGATTAGGATCAAGGTTAACAGTGCGCGGGGTACCATCTTCGCCAAGTATGCGGGCGCCTCGGGGCCGATCGTATACTTTTGGGATCATGTCAACGATGATTCGACCGCAATGTCTGATTGAACGGTTCATGTTATCTTGATAATGAAAGTTACCTGTCTCTGATTGCTTTTGCCTAAGTAATAGTGCGCGACCTGACGTTTCATTTGATTGAGCGCCAAGTGACGGCTGATAAATACCCATTGACTGCATAATGTCATTTTCAGCCAATCGGATTGCGTCCATGATTGCGCTGCTTGCTTGCGGCGGCATAGCGCGTTGCGGTGCGCCGACGGGCGTTCCTGCGATACTGACCGGATCATATTCAAGGTAAGCCACTGACTCTTTGTTCGCCCTACCCCAGTTAGGATCGGTTTCAAACTGACCAGCAACGCCAATGAATGGCGCTTTAGGTGCAAGTGCGACATTTTCCGCATTGGCGCTAAGGTAATAGTTATACAGACGCTGCGCGTCTTTGGCGTTACGGATCAATCCGGACAAATAGCGTTTACCCTGAACCCATATCTCATGGCCAATGACTGGCACAACTGGGATATATTTAGTCGGTAGTTCGGTACGTTCAAGCACTTTGTCGCCGGTGACTTTGCACCACATGCAACGCTTAGGCTGTATCGTGCGCGAGCGCCCTGTTTCCTCGTCATATATTTCCTGCGCCTCGTCGTACTCAATGTAATAGTATTCAGCGATGCGTACTGAATCCTTGGTATACCAGCCTTGCATGTCCCCATTTCCAGCGGCTTCAAATGAGGTTTCATCCACATCGGGATACATTCGCCTAAACTCATCCTTGCTGATTTCCTCGGCGATGATGCACCATTCAGCATCTGAGCCGTCAGGCTGTTTGCTGTGCGGGTCAAAGTAAACCTTCATCGGGTCAGGGATGCGGTCTATAAATATATCCTGATCGAATGAGGTATCGTCCACATAATCATTCCGCACTCTGAAATAACCTAAACCAGCGTCAACTTGCCATTCGACGGCGGTATCGTACGCAATAGACGCATTAGAGTTGTCTTGGATGTGATGAACCAAACCCATCAGCACTTCAGCGGTTTCTTGGTCAGCGCCATCGTTTACCGGCCTGATTCTAATGCTAGGCGTGTTTTGCCGGATCTCGTTAACAACTCTATCCCTAAATTGAAGGAGCCGATTGACGACCAGCATGGGGCGCTCTTTGCCAGGTCTGTTCCTGTCGTACTTAGCCGCTTCTGACCACTGATCGCCAAGCCTAGCAAAACGAATGTCATCAAGCATTTCCTGCCTGACCGTCGCGCTAAATTCAACCGCATCACTGAATCTTTGGCGTATTTCCCTAAGAGTTTCTTGGTCAGTGTCGTCAACTTCAGTATCAGCGCCAACGCCGAGTGAGTTGTAAATGCTGTCAGTGTCGAGGTTTGCCATTGTAATTTACTCAATCAATAAAAGGGCTTAAGCCTTGCAATCCACGCAGTTTTGCCCACTTGCGCGATTTTTCATAAACAGAATCATCTATTGATCTGTTCATGGTTGGAATTCTCGGCAAATTGCGCGGCTCAGATAGCAAATAATTTAATTCTTCTCTAGTCAAAGTCGGAACAACTTGAGGATAATCGCGCCCATATTCATTGGTTGCACTGTATTCAGTCATCGGGCCACCAGACATAGATTGCATCGGGCCAAGCCATCCGTAACCTTTTGCTCCTGATGCAATATCGTGTCTTTGACCAAATGCAGCACGATTTAAGTTTTGCATTGTGCGCGGCATATCAGGTCTATAGGCGCTAGTGTATGGCATAGCTGTAGCCGTCACATCATTGGGTGCATAATTTTGCAAATACATGTCTAGCAAGGTAGGCATAGTGATTCCTGTGTTAACTCATCCAGTCGCCGGTGCGATAATCGTCAGCGCGTCGTCTTTTGATTATATTATCATTTTTAAGCATATCCACACACGTCGCAAGGTATCGGAACGCATCAGCGCCGTGTGAATACTCATCATGAAGCGGGCCGGTAGGTTGGCCTGTCGTTGAATTGATTGCGCGTCTGTAACGCTTTAAGCACTCTTGTAGCAGTGTTGTTTTCTCTTTGTCCATCCAAAGACGCGGGAACAGCATACGCGCCAGCCGTATGCCGTGTTCAACTTCGCCAATAGGAATAATCTCGCAGTTCCAGCCGAGCGCCGTCATTATGTCTAGTGCGCTTTTGCCGGTCTTATAGTCTTTTGTAACGCCGTCATGAGGAAGCCAGACTTTGCCCCAGTTGTACGGGCGTTTCTTAAGTTCGTTTGAGTACCAGTCTAGGGTATGGAATGACTCTTGAATGTAATCAATTATGCGCACCTCTGAGCCTGCTCGTTGAGCCACGATGATTGTCATCGAGTCGTTCCAACCCAAATCGAAGATACAATGCGCCTTGAGCATGGGATCATGAGTGACCAAGTTGATTCTATGTTGGTCAACCATTTCTTGAAACTCGTCAGCGTAGATTGCGCCGTCCACCACTGTTTTGGGTTTGCCATCCCAGATATTGGCGTAACTTTTAGGGTCAGACTTTAAGCAATGCTGGCGCTCTTTTTCCAGCACTAACGGAAACCACGGATTATCAACCCAGTTAATGTTAACGATAAACGTGTCTGGCGGTGGATTCAGTATAAAACGAACATAGGTTTCGTCTGTGTCTAGGTCTGGATTCATGGTAATCCAGATTTCACTATCAGGTGCGCGAATCGTTGGTATTAGTATTTCCCAAGACTTTTTGCTTACACTTTGTGATTCTTCCACCCAGCATCTATTGATGTTTGCCATCGACTTGATGGACTCAACGGTATGACTCGCCAAGCCGCTAAACGTAAAAACTGAGCCGTTGATTCCTCTAATCTCTGATTCCGTGACAGTGTAAAAGTAACCAAGGTTTAGCGTTTGAATTTGATCGACTAACAGCGTGTGAACCGACTGCTTAAGTGACTTCTGCACTTCACGAGCGCATAATACGCGCAACGGTTTTTGTGCGGCTTCAATCAATAGCGCCGAAGCTGCTGCGTAAGATTTGCCGGAGCCTCGCCCACCGTACAAGACTTTATAGCGGGCCGGATTGAAAAGCCCCTTTAGTTTTGGCGGAAATTTAGCGACTGTCTGACTCATCAAAACTCACTTTGATTGAATGTTCAACCGGCCCACCGTCCGCGCCGGTGAGAGTCTGTTCGGTTCGCGCCAATTTGGGGACGTGATACTCAACGACAGACTGAAATAACTGAAACGCTTTTTCAGGATTATCTTGCGCCACTTGATCGAGCCAGCCTTCAAGCCGATGCGCGTTGTTATCAACAAACATCGCTATTGCTTCGCGGGCTGCGGTTGTTGATTTGTTTTGCAATCCTTTTGGACGACCTGGGCCAGGTTGACCGTTAAAAGGTTTTTTCTTAGTTTTTTTTACTTCCGAATTTTCTTCGCTCATGTTGCCTCTTTAATCTTTTTTGCAAACTTAGCGACCGCATCCCATTCTTCCGGTTTTGCATCGTTGAGCGTTTTGCGCGGTTGAATCGTTAACCATTGATCGCATGAATCCGTTGGCTCAACTATTGACTGCGTAGTTGCGCCAGGATCAAGAGTGCAAATACCAGCATTACCAATACATCGAATGACATCATAAAACTCACAAGTTGCACATATTTTTTCAGCCATGGCCAGATTCCATGACCTCAATCAATTTCTCAAGATAGTGTTGCGCTTTCTTGATATCTTCCAGCGCGTCGCCTTTCTTGCCAGCGCGAGCAAGATATTTGATTGCGTTGCCGCGCAGAAAGCCAGCGAACTGCTCGGGCGTCAACCATGACTCCATTGCTGTCCATGGTTGGATTTCCATTTTGTTGTAATGCAATCCGCCAACTTGGTTTGCATCCGCACTCATCATTTGTCTAGCCTCGCGTGCGCGTTAAAGTCACTGTAAGACTCAGGGTAGCGTTTTTTCAACTTTTCGATGTTATCCCTTGCGATGATTTCTAACGGCTCTCCTAAGACCTCACACGCATAAGCAACATACCACAAAATATCCCCAAGTTCCTCAATCATGTGCTGACGGTCTGGAGCGCCTTCATAAATCGCCACGCGCTTTACCGCGTCTGCGAACTCACCGGCCTCACCTGTTAAGCCAAGTGCGGCATGGATCAAGCCATCCTTGAATCCTAAATCTTTTGCTGTTCTGTTTGCCAAAAATTGATAATCGCGTAATTCCATAATCATTCCCCTTTTTTATCTTTCCAGTATTGTTTCATAAATTTACTGCATTTCACCTTTTGCTGACAGCCGCATGACGTTGAACGGCCTGACGTGAGGTTATGCAAGTAAGATGTGCGGATCGTGCCGCAAGAGCATTGAGCCGCTACGCATCGCTTGGTGTGTTGTGGTTCAACATCATGAAGTATTCGCCAATGCCCAAATACCTGACCAGTTACCTCTTTTTTTATACCCATTTCACCCCACCATTTCATGCTTGTCGTCGTTGCTGAGTTTTGGTAAACCACACCAATGAGTAAAACCGCCTTCTTCATAATACTGACCTATTACTGCTGTTCCGTATTTCATGCGTAACAGTATCTTGGTTCCCGTTGGTGGTGGTGTTTTAGAAATCAGTTTCCACGTCGGTTGATATTCTGACTTATACCTTTGCATTTTCTATCCTTGTTACTTCAACTATCAATCCGCCGTCTGTTGGTACGCCATAACTAGCGTGTATTTCCTTTACCTGATTATCATTTTCGATAATCACACCTTGAAGCGCATCGAGCGCCACTTTGAGGCAATTATCCAAATCAAGAATTACTTTGCTGGCCTTGCCTTTGGCCGTTAGTTTCGGAAGTAGTTTTATATTGACACAAATAGAATCATTATGCAATACAAGACCGTCTGCTTGCGCCAAAGTCTTGACGTGCTTTTTGTACGCCGTAGCCGCCGCGCTGGGAACCATACGATTGCGAAAACAGCGCCAATACCTGTTCGCGGAAGGTGGATAGTCTAATCTCAGTGTGATGCTCATTTTTTGCTCAATTTTCGTACTCTCAACACGCCGATCACCGACATCGGCACCAGTACCTAGCCTCTAAAGAGAGGCTAGGGTACTTGGGTACCGGTCTAAGTCGTTGATTTGATACTTTTTGGTACCCTGGTACCCAACTATCAAAAAGGGTACTCATGGGTACCAATCTACAGGGCTAAAAGCCACGCGGAGGACTCAATTTCATCAGTTACAATGAAGCCATTTTCGTACTCTTCAATCATGCCGGCCGTGACTAAGATGTGTGTCATTTTGTGTTCGCTTTTGGGATTAAGAGCGTTCTTAATCGTCTGCTCTGCCTTCCCGTCTTGGCGTAAAAGATCACGCAAAGCCGAACGGGTGACGTAAGGTAAATCCATTCTGATTTCTGTTCCACTCGCCCACCATGCGCGTTCAAAATACTTTAGGTTTTTAAGTAAAACCTGATCCTTTTTGTCTACCTTGATTGGCGCATCATCCTCAACCATAACCACGCTAGTTACTGGTTCATTATCTTCGTCAAACCATTTGTTAATAGTCACCTTCTCAAGCCGCATGTGCTTGTCTGGGGCAAGTTCTGAGTCCTTGGCCTTGCGCTGTATAATCTGGATTGGTGTTGATTCTGTAGCCGGTACGACGCTAATTGCTATTTCCAAAGCACCGCGATATGCCGATGAACCGCGCCCATCTTTTTGTGCGTTTTCATCTTTTCCTGTATGGTGTACTAATAGTACTGATGTATTAAATTCACGCATCAATAAACCACACGCGTCAATCATGGTTTTAGCGATTTCCGAGGAATTTTCGTCGCCTTTCAAGAACCGGTGTAAAGTATCAATTACTATTAAACGTGGAGTTTCAGGTAGTTTTCTAACAGACTCTAATACCTTGTGATACCCTTCCGATGTATTTAAGTCGCACCCATGACGACTCACATACATATTCATCTGACTGACTTGGTTATATTGTTTCCATGCCGCGATGCGGCTACGCAAACCGTGATGTCCTTCACCCGCTAGGTATACAACTGTACCTGGCGTTACCTTGTGGCCTTTCCATTCACTTAGTCCCGACGCAATGGTGTTGGCTATATCCAGCACAAAAAATGTCTTACCGCCTCCGCTAGGGCCATGAACCATTATGAAAGCCTGATCCTGAACCCAGTCTTTAACTAACCATTTGATAGGGGCCGGTTGTTGGCTAAATTCATCTGCGTGAATCAGCCACTCATCATCGGATGGTGGATTCAGTAAACCAGCCAAATCATGACCAGCTTGCGAGTAGTCGTTTGCGTCACCTATTATTGGTGGGATGACTAACCGCGCACCTATTTCTGTAGCGGCCTGTTCTGCGTATCGTTGACCTGTTCCTGACTCGTCGTTGTCACCCACAATTACAATGTGCTGCGCTATACCGTATCGCTCGCGCATGAATCGAGCGACGTGGACGACATTAGAGGCGCTGTAAGCGATTGCACACGCTTGACCAGTACACTCATAAATAGTCGCCGCCGTAGCGTACCCTTCAGCTATATATAAAGAGTGACCAATCTCACCGATGATCCAGAACTTACCGGACGTAGCGCCGCCGGTATGGAATAGCTTACGTCCCACATCGTTTATGTATTGCAAGGATGATAGCGCGCCGTCATCGCTGTATAGTGGCGTCATAAGACGTCCTGCGCTGTCTACTCTTGCGCCGTGTGGCTGAATACCCTTGGTTTGCAGATAGGGATGATCGGGTGATGCACCGAGGCCGTTTGACCAGATAGTCTCGACGGTTTCCGCGACGTTTTCCTGTTGTTTCTTGCGCTCCTCATCCCTGATTCGTTTAGCCTCTGCCATGCGTCTGGTTTGCGCCATTTGTTCAGCAACGGTGAGTTGTCTGCCGACATTGGCTACCCAAGATTGTTCATGCCCTGCCCGCCAGCAACCGAATCGGCCGGCGGGTACACCATCCTGAAAAGCAATGTACCAACCTGATTTATCGCTATGGCCTGGCGTTCCTTTGGTGCCGCTCTTAAACCGATGCAACGCACCGTCAATTTGTATGTAATCCGGTGGCTCAAGCCCTGCGCGAATGATCGCATCCCGCAACTGATTCTCAGGTGTATCAAAGGTTTGTGTTGGTGGCGACCATTCGCCACCGAGGATATTCGTTAAGTCTGCCATTCTATGTACTCATCGGGTGAAAAAGTGTTGACATCATACCGGACAACTAGGACAATACAACCACTCTTGTAACTAACGGGCAGGAGTACCGCTAACGCCGGTGCCAGACAAAACTATCTGGGAGTGTCGCCGGTGTTAGCATCTAATTCGGGCCTTGCAAATGCGAACCCCGCGTAGTCTGGTTTTCCGGCAAAGAAAATTGTCCAGATTGCGCGGGCAAAGCCCAAAACGTAAGCCGACCGCGTAAGTGTCGGCAACTAACGCTACAACCAGCATTGTGCTGACCGTAGCAGTAACGAGGATTTAATTATGCAAATTGCATACGAAGCAAGTGTTTTCACCGCCGCTGGCTGGCGGTCTGTGACGATTACCGCATTGGCTGAGAAAATCAGCGCGGGAATGGCGTCTGTGTTAGAGGTAATTGCAATCGACGGTGAAAAGCCCGTCGGGTACACATCACGCACGGGAGCAAAACGCCAGCAGTATCACGCCGCCGGAATAGCAGCGCGTGAAGTTGGAAAACGCAAGCGCATCAGCGCGTGCGTTGTGGAGGTTGAATAACATGGCTATTCAACTCAAACGCACCGACGGCCTTAGCGCCAACGGTGTCAAGATGCTCGTCTACGGCGCGTCTGGCGCCGGAAAAACTACGTCAATCGCCACCTTACCAGCGCCGGTTATTTTATCGGCTGAAGGTGGCTTGCTCTCATTGGCGGGAGCCGACATTCCGTTCATTGAAATCACTTCAATGAGCGACCTCATGGAAGCCTACACATGGCTTACCACCTCATCTGAGGCCGCCGGTTTTGAATCGGTGGCGTTGGATTCTATTTCTGAAATCGCCGAGGTGTGCCTGAATACCGAAAAAAAGGCCACCAAGGACCCGCGTCAGGCTTATGGCGCGATGCAGGAACAGATGACGGATTTGATCCGCGCATTCCGTGACCTGCCTGGGAAACACGTCCTGATGACCGCCAAGGTTGAGAAAAGCCAAGATGAGATGGGGCGCATGCTTTATGCTCCATCTATGCCAGGTCAGAAGCTGGGGCAGCAACTGCCTTACTTTTTTGATGAAGTGCTGGCGCTGCGTGTTGAGCGTGACGCGGACGGGAATACACAGCGGGCGTTCATGTGTGACAGCGATGGCATGTGGACGGCTAAGGATAGATCGGGTCGCTTGGATTCATGGGAAGCGCCCAACTTGAACGACATCATAACCAAGATAGGTGGGAAATGAGCATTGAGAAATTGAGCCAAGAATGGCTTATCGCTAAGGCCAGCGAAAAGGCCGCAACGCAAAAACGCCGCGCCATTGAGGATGATTTGGCAAAAGCCATGAAAATACAGGAGGATGAGGAGGGAACAGTAACACACAAGGAAGGCATTATCATCATTAAGGCGGTTTGCAGGATGAATCGCAAGATAGATGACGAGCGGCTTTTAGAAATTGCCGCCGAGAATGGTTTAGCCGATCATTTGGCTACCTTGTTTAGGTGGAAACCTGAACTCTTAATGTCATCATGGAAAGCCGCCGATCATACAATCACTGATCCCCTGTTGGATGCCATTACAACAACACCAGGGCGTCCGTCTTTTACAATCACTATAAAGGAATAAAAACATGTTACTTGATGAATCATTTGACCTTGACAGTCTGCCCACTAGCCAACCATTATTCGAGCCGCTTCCGGCTGGATGGTATATGGCTTCAATAAATTCGGCTGAAATTAGGCCGACTAAATCCGGCGGCAAAATGATTGCGCTCAAGTACGAAGTGCTTGGTCCGACCCATGCGGGCCGTTACGTGTTTGGCAACATAAACATCCGGAATGCCAATCCTAAAGCCGAGGAAATCGGGCGGCAACAGCTTGGTGACATTATGCGTGCAATAGGCTTGTCACGCTTGAGCGATACCGATGACTTCATTGGCGGTAAACTGAGCATTAAGGTTCAGGTTACGCAATCTGAGCAATACGGGCCAGGGAACGACATTCGGGCATGGAAAGCGATAGAAGGTAGCGCAATACCACGGCCAACTATTCCAACTAGTGCGCCATCAACTACGTCAAGTGCTGGCGCTCCGCCTTGGGCAACCCGCAAGTAACATAATCAACATAGCCAAGGACGGCTTTTATATAGGGTGAGAACATGCAATACGATGAGTTTATTGCGTCAAAAAAGAAGTTGGAATTGTCAACAGGACATAATCCAGACTTATTAAATGAGCATTTATTTGATTTTCAACACGCGATTGTGACATGGGCATGTCGTCGTGGACGTGCGGCGATATTTGCCGACACGGGCCTTGGTAAAACTTTGATGCAATTATCATGGGCTGACGATGTTTTGCGTCATACACAACAATCCGTATTGATTTTGGCTCCGCTGGCCGTATCAGATCAAACCATTAGACAAGGTGAACGGTTTGGTATTGAAGTGCAAAAATACAACGGACAAAGTGAACCAGGCATTTATATCACTAACTATGAGCGCATGGATGATGCTTTTCAGCAAGAATGGATGGGTGTTGTGCTAGATGAATCCAGTATCTTAAAAGCCCATGATGGCAAAACCAGAACAAGGCTAATTGAGAATTGCCAAGGCATACCCTACCGATTGTCTTGCACTGCTACACCAAGCCCTAATGATTTTGAGGAATTGGGCAATCAATGTGAGTTTTTGGGAATCATGACTCGCGTAGAGATGTTGGCAACGTATTTTGTAAACGATGCCGGTGACACTGGAACTTGGCGATTAAAAGGCTGGGGCGCTTCAAAATTTTGGGAGTGGATGGGATCATGGTCTGTTGTAATTCGCAATCCTTCTGATATTGGTTTTGATGGTAGCAAATACAATTTGCCGGAGCCTGTTTACATTGAGC
>JACCDU010211584.1_pt1 | contig 11934 bp, 10 predicted proteins | sample 7446081 | NCBI WGS metagenome assembly JACCDU01 (sample SAMN15323447, study PRJNA562643) | freshwater metagenome | isolation source: river surface water | place: USA:Blue River Watershed | collected 2017-08-17 | reverse complement strand
CATGCTCCACTACAACATGCCTCCGTTCGCCACCGGCGAAACCGGCCGCGTCGGTTCGCCGAAGCGTCGCGAGATCGGCCACGGCCGCCTCGCCAAGCGCGCGCTGATCGCTGCGCTGCCGGCCGCTGACGAGTTCAGCTACTCGCTGCGCCTCGTGTCGGAGATCACCGAATCGAACGGTTCGTCGTCGATGGCATCGGTGTGTGGCGGCAGCCTCGCGCTGATGGACGCCGGCGTGCCGATGAAGGCGCACGTCGCCGGCATCGCGATGGGCCTGATCAAGGAAGGCAACAAGTTCGCCGTGCTGTCCGACATCCTCGGTGACGAAGATCACCTGGGCGACATGGACTTCAAGGTGGCCGGTACTGCCGCTGGCATCACCGCGCTGCAGATGGACATCAAGATCCAGGGCATCACCAAGGAAATCATGCAGGTCGCCCTCGCGCAAGCGAAGGAAGGCCGCGCGCACATCCTCGGCAAGATGCAGGAAGCGATGCCGCACGGCCGCACCGAGCTGTCGACCTTCGCTCCGCGACTGATCACCATCAAGATCAACCCGGAAAAGATCCGTGACGTGATCGGCAAGGGCGGCGCCGTCATTCGCGCGCTGACCGAAGAGACCGGCACCCAGATCGACATCACCGACGAAGGCGTGGTCACCATCGCTTCCGTTGACGCTGCTGCCGGCCAGGAAGCCAAGCGCCGCATCGAAGAGCTGACCGCCTCGGTCGAAGTGGGCAAGATCTACGACGGCGTCGTGCTCAAGCTGCTCGACTTCGGCGCGATCGTCCAGGTCATGCCGGGCAAGGATGGCCTGCTGCACATCAGCCAGATCGCCAACGAGCGTGTGAATGCCGTTGCCGACTACTTGAAGGAAGGCCAGCAAGTACGCGTCAAGGTCCTCGAGACCGACGATCGCGGCCGCCTGAAGCTGTCGATGAAGGCCGCTGCCGCCGAAGACGCGGGCGAAGCCGTCCAGCAGTAATCGATCTGGGTTGCAGACTCGCGCTGCACCCCGTGACGACACCAGCGACAAGAAAAGGCCGCCCGCAAGGGTGGCCTTTTTGCCTTTGATGGCGGCGACACCCATCGCCAACAATAAGCCGACAATAAGCCAACAAGAAAAAAGGAGACGACATGCGCGCAATCGAAATCATCAAGCCCGGTGCCCCCGAGGTGCTGGTGCCCTGTGAACGGCCTCTGCCGGTGCTGAAGGTTGGCGAAGTGCTGATCAAGGTGCATGCGGCCGGCGTTAACCGCCCTGACGTGCTGCAGCGAACCGGCAACTATCCGGTGCCGCCCGGCGCCTCCGACATACCGGGGCTGGAAGTGGCCGGCGAAATCGTCGATGGCGACCTCGGCAATTCCGGTTTCAAAAAAAGCGACATGGTGTGTGCGCTGGTGCAGGGCGGCGGCTACGCCGAATACTGCGCCGCGCCGATCGAGCAATGTCTGCCGGTGCCGAAAGGCTGGTCGGCGCTGGAGGCCGCATCGCTGCCCGAGACCTTCTTCACCGTGTACAGCAATGTGTTCGAGCGCGCAAAACTCGCGCCCGGCGAAACCTTGCTGGTGCAGGGCGGCACCTCCGGCATCGGCGTCACTGCGATCCAGATCGCGACGGCGATGGGCCATCGCGTGTTCGCGACCGCCGGCACCGATGACAAGTGCCGTGCCTGCGAGGGCCTCGGTGCCGAGCGTGGCATCAACTACAAGACCGAAGATTTCGCCGAGGTCGTCAAGTCGCTGACCGACGGCAAGGGCGCCAACGTCATCATCGACATGGTGGCTGGCAGCTATGTGAACCGGGAAATTTCCTGCCTGGCCGACGATGGCCGGCTGGTGGTGATCGCGCTGCTGGGCGGCGCGAAAGGGGAGGTGAACTTTGGCGAAATCATGCGCCGCCGCCTGACCGTTACCGGCTCCACGCTGCGCCCGCGTCCGGTCGCGTTCAAGCACGACATCGCGCAAAAGCTGCGCGCGAAGGTGTGGCCGCTGCTTGAGTCCGGTGCGATCAAGCCGGTGATCTTCAAGCGCTTTCCGCTGGCGCAGGCTGCGGATGCCCATGCGCTGATGGAGACCAGCACCCACGTCGGCAAGATCATGCTCGAAGTGGCATAAGGAAACGGTGTCAGTGCGCGCCACTTGCCATGATAAAATCTCGGGTTTTCTGTCGCTCTTAATCGATTCGCAACATCATGCGCCGCAAACTTATCGCCGGTAACTGGAAAATGAATGGCAGCCTCGCAGGCAATGCGACGCTGCTCGACGGCATCCGTGCCGGCGCCGCGAACCTGAATGCCGACCTCGCGGTCTGCGTGCCCGCGCCATACCTGGCGCAGGTGCAAGCCGTGCTGGCTGGCTCGGCCATTGGCTGGGGTGCGCAGGATGTGTCCGTGCATGAATCGGGTGCCTACACCGGTGAAGTGTCGGTAGCAATGCTGAAGGATTTCGGCAGCCGCTACGCGATCGTCGGTCATTCGGAGCGTCGCAGCTATCACGGTGAGAGCGACGAACTGGTCGCGCAGAAAGCGGCACGCGCACTGGCGGCGGGACTGGTGCCCATCGTCTGCGTCGGTGAAACGCTGGAAGAGCGCGAGCAGGGCCAGACCGATGCGGTCGTGACGCGCCAGCTGAAGCCGGTGCTCGATGCTGTCGGCGCGCAGCTGTCCGGCATCGTCGTCGCATACGAACCTGTGTGGGCGATCGGCACCGGCAAGACCGCGACGCCCGCGATGGCGCAGAAAGTGCATGAACTGATCCGCGCCAGCCTTGCCCAACGCGATGCGTCGGCAGCAGCGGGCGTGAAGATCCTGTACGGCGGCAGCATGAAGCCCGACAACGCAAAAGAGTTGCTGGTCATGGCCGACATCGATGGCGGCCTGATCGGCGGCGCCGCACTGAAAGCCGCTGACTTCCTCGCGATCGCGCAGGCGGCGTAAGCGGAAGTCAACGAAAAACCTTATTCATCTATCGTCAACGGAAACTGACAGACATGAACTCCCTATTTGCAATCGTGATCGTGGTCCAGGTGGTCGCAGCTCTCGTGATCATCGGCCTTGTGCTGCTCCAGCATGGCAAGGGCGCTGACATGGGCGCGGCCTTTGGTTCCGGCGCGTCCGGCAGCCTGTTCGGCGCCAGCGGCTCGTCGAACTTCCTGTCGCGCTCGACCGGCATCGCCGCTGCGGTGTTCTTCGTCGCGACGCTCGCGCTGTCCTTCATCAGCAGCCGTCCGAACAGTGGCGTCAGCGGTGCAGGCGTGATGGAGCAAGCCCCGGCCGTGAAAACCGATGCCGCTCCTGCTGCACCGAACGCACCTGCTGCTGCCAATCCGCCGGCAGCACCGGCTGCACCGGCAGGCAAATCCAGCGAGATTCCGAAGTAAATTCGCGAAGTAATTTTGCGATCAGCCTGAGGTGCAGGCAGTTTTACAGCGAGCGCTGCCAAAACTGCATTGAATCAGGCCATCAAAGCAGGTTAAAATAGCGTGCTTTGGCCGACGTGGTGAAATTGGTAGACACGCTATCTTGAGGGGGTAGTGGCGCAAGCTGTGCGAGTTCGAGTCTCGCCGTCGGCACCAAATCAAACAGTACGCAAACAGTACGGACAGTAAGAGAATCTGTCTGAAAGCCTACGAAAACGCTAAGGATTGTCTGAGCTTTCTTTCCACGCGGTTTCTTCGCGGTAAAATCGGCATCGCGTTTGATGCAGGTTTTCAAACAGGTTCTTGGCAAGCCAGCGCGGGGATGCCCTTCGCTGGCTTTTTGACGAAATGGCAGAAGTTGCCGTTTTGGTTCCATGCTTGATTTGTCAATTTGAAAATCAAGGTTTTGTACTGAGATCAATCTCGTGAACCTCGATAACTACCTTCCGGTACTGCTGTTCATCGGCGTTGGTATCGCTGTAGGTGTGGCGCCCCAGATTCTGGGCCGCTTGCTCGCTCCCCATCGTCCTGATGCGGAGAAAAATTCCGCGTACGAATGTGGCTTCGAAGCTTTCGAAGACGCGCGCATGAAATACGACGTGCGCTATTACCTCGTTGCGATCCTTTTCATTCTGTTCGACCTTGAAGTGGCTTTCCTCGTGCCCTGGGCTGTCGCGATGAGCGATGTCGGCCGGCTGGGCTTCTGGGCCATGATGATCTTCCTCGGCGTACTGGTCGTGGGCCTGATCTTCGAATGGAAAAAAGGCGCTCTGGACTGGGAATGACCGATGGCGATTGAAGGCTTGCTCAACGAAGGCTTCGTCACGACGACAGCCGACAAACTGATCAACTGGACCCGCACCGGGTCGATGTGGCCGATGACTTTCGGCCTGGCCTGCTGTGCGGTCGAAATGATGCACGCCGGCGCATCGCGCTATGACCTCGACCGCTTCGGCGTCGTGTTCCGCCCGTCGCCGCGCCAGTCCGACGTGATGATCGTCGCCGGCACGCTGTGCAACAAGATGGCGCCGGCACTGCGCAAGGTCTACGACCAAATGGCCGAGCCGCGCTGGGTGATCTCGATGGGTTCCTGCGCCAATGGCGGTGGCTACTACCACTACTCGTACTCGGTGGTGCGCGGTTGCGATCGCATTGTGCCGGTCGACATCTACGTGCCCGGTTGCCCGCCGACCGCGGAAGCGCTGCTGTACGGGATCATGCAGTTGCAGAACAAGATCCGCCGCACCAATACCATTGCCCGTTGAGCAGGGCCGCCTACATGACGACCAAACTCGAAACCCTGACGTCGGCCGTGCAGCAATGCCTTGGCGACAGGCTGCAGTACTTCAAGACCGAGCTCGGCGAACTGACCATCGAGGTCAAGGCTGCCGATTACTTCGCTGTGATGCAGACGCTGCGCGACAGCGAATCCACGCACTTCGAGCAGCTGATCGACCTGTGCGGCGTCGACTATTCAACCTGGGGTGACGGTGCTTGGGAAGGGCAGCGTTTTGCTGCCGTCTCGCACCTGACCTCGGTGAAGCACAACTGGCGCATCCGCGTACGCGTGTTCGCGCCGGATGATGACTTGCCCATCGTCGCTTCGGTCACGCCGCTGTGGTCGACGGCCAACTGGTTCGAGCGCGAGGCTTTCGATCTGTTTGGCCTCCTGTTCGACGGCCACGACGACTTGCGCCGCATCCTGACCGACTATGGCTTCATCGGCCATCCGTTCCGCAAGGACTTCCCGGTCAGTGGCTATGTCGAAATGCGCTACGACCCGGAACAGAAACGCGTGATCTACCAGCCCGTGACCATCGAGCCGCGCGAGAACGTGCCGCGTGTGATCCGAGAAGAGAATTACGGGGTGCGATAAGCCATGGCAGAAATCAAGAACTACACACTCAAATTTGGTTACGGCCGCGCGCGTTGCGCGCTTAACTTTGCTGTCGCAAAGTTAGCCTCCACCGAAATTGAGCGAAGCGTTGCACTACGTAAGCAAGGCCATCAGACGGAGGTGCGTCGTGGCTGAAATCAAGAATTACACGCTCAATTTTGGCCCGCAGCACCCTGCGGCCCACGGCGTTCTCCGACTGGTGTTGGAGCTCGACGGCGAAGTCATCCAGCGCGCCGACCCGCACATCGGCCTGCTGCACCGCGCGACCGAGAAGCTGGCCGAGACCCGTACCTTCCTGCAGTCGGTGCCGTACATGGACCGCCTCGACTACGTGTCGATGATGTGCAACGAGCACGCGTACGTGATGGCGATCGAGAAGCTGCTCGGCGTCGAAGTGCCGCTGCGCGCGCAATACATCCGCGTGATGTTCGACGAGATCACGCGCCTGTTGAACCACCTGCTGTGGCTGGGCGCGCATGCGCTCGACGTCGGTGCGATGGGTGTGTTCCTGTACGCATTCCGCGAGCGCGAAGACCTGATGGATTGCTACGAAGCCGTGTCGGGCGCGCGCCTGCACGCGGCTTACTATCGTCCGGGCGGTGTCTACCGCGACCTGCCGGACACGATGCCGCAGTACAAGGCATCGCTGCTGCGCAATGACAAGGCGATGGCGCGTCTCAACGAGAACCGTCAGGGCTCGCTGCTGGACTTCATCGAAGATTTCACCAATCGTTTCCCGACCTATGTCGATGAATACGAGACCCTGCTGACGGATAACCGCATCTGGAAGCAACGTCTGGTCGGCATCGGCGTGGTGTCCCCTGAGCGCGCGCTGGCCATGGGCTTCACCGGCCCGATGCTGCGCGGTTCCGGCATCGAATGGGATTTGCGCAAGAAGCAGCCGTACGAAGTCTATGACCTGCTGGACTTCGACATCCCGGTCGGCGTGAACGGCGATTGCTACGACCGGTACCTGGTGCGCATCGAAGAGATGCGCCAGTCGAACCGCATCATCAAGCAATGCATCGAATGGCTGCGCAACAACCCAGGCCCGGTGATGACGGACAACCACAAGGTCGCCCCGCCGTCGCGCGTCGACATGAAGTCCAACATGGAAGAGCTGATCCACCATTTCAAGCTCTTTACCGAAGGCTTCCATGTGCCGGTCGGCGAGACTTATGCCGGCATCGAGCATCCGAAGGGTGAATTCGGCATCTACCTGATGTCGGATGGCGCGAACAAGCCTTACCGCCTGAAGATACGCGCGCCGGGCTTTGCCCACCTTGAAGGACTGAACGAGATGGCGAAAGGGCACATGATTGCCGACGCCGTCACCATCATCGGCACGCAAGACATCGTGTTCGGCGAGATCGATCGTTGATCGCGTCCGGACCCAGACAAAAACGAGCAGGAAGCCAGCAATGCTGTTAACTCCCGAGGCCTACAAAAAAATCGATCGTGAACTCGCGAAGTTCCCGGCAGACCAGCGCCAGTCGGCGGTGATGTCGGCGCTCGCGATCGCGCAGAACGAGAAGGGCTGGCTGTCGACCGACGTGATGCAGGACATCGCCGACTACATCGGCATGCCGGCCATCGCCGTGCAAGAGGTGGCGACCTTCTACACGATGTTCAACACCAAGCCGGTTGGCAAGCATAAGCTGACGATCTGCACCAACCTGCCGTGCCAGCTGACCAACGGCGACCGCGCCGCGAATTACCTGAAAGAGAAGCTCGGCATCGGTTTCAACGAGACCACGGCCGACGGCCTGTTCACGCTGAAAGAGGGCGAGTGCATGGGTGCCTGCGGCGATTCACCGGTGATGCTGGTCAATAACAAGCGTATGTGCAGCTTCATGTCGAACGAAAAGATCGACGCGCTGATCGGGGAGCTGAAGAAATGACCTGCCTCCACGATCGTCACATCAAGCCACTGATTCTTGCCGGCCTCGATGGCAACAATTGGCGCCTCGCCGATTACGAGAAGCGCGGTGGCTATCAGGCGCTGCGTCGCATCCTGTCCGAGAACATCCCGGCTGACCAGATCATCGCCGACTTGAAGGCGTCGGCGCTGCGTGGTCGCGGTGGTGCGGGCTTTCCGACCGGCCTCAAATGGAGCTTCATCCCGCGTACCTTCCCGGGCCAGAAGTACCTTGTCTGCAATTCGGACGAGGGCGAGCCAGGCACTTTTAAAGATCGCGATATCCTGCGCTACAACCCGCACGCGGTGATCGAAGGTATGGCCATCGGCGCGTACACGATGGGCATCACGGCCGGCTACAACTACATCCACGGCGAGATCTGGGAAGTTTACGAGCGCTTCGAAGAGGCGCTGGAAGAGGCGCGCGCCGCCGGCCTGTTGGGCAATAACATCCTGGGTTCCAATTTCTCGTTCCAGTTGCATGCTTTCCATGGCTACGGCGCGTACATCTGCGGCGAAGAAACGGCGCTGCTGGAATCGCTCGAAGGCAAGAAGGGCCAGCCGCGCTTCAAGCCGCCGTTCCCGGCCAGCTTCGGCCTGTACGGCAAGCCGACCACGGTCAACAACACCGAGACCTTTGCGTCGGTGCCTTTCATCCTGAGCGTGGGGGCAGACGCCTATCACGCGATCGGCAAGCCGAACAATGGCGGCACCAAGATTTTCTCGGTGTCGGGCGATGTCGCGCGACCGGGCAACTATGAAGTCCCACTCGGCACGCCGTTTGCGACCCTGCTCGAACTGGCGGGCGGCATGCGTGACGGCCGCAAGATCAAGGGCGTGATCCCCGGCGGTTCGTCGATGCCCGTCATCCGCGGCGACGTGATGATGCAGACCGACATGGACTACGATTCGATCGCGAAGGCCGGCTCGATGCTGGGCTCGGGCGCGGTGATCGTGATGAACGAAGACCGCTGCATGGTCAAGTCGCTGCTGCGCCTGTCGTACTTCTATTTCGAAGAATCCTGCGGCCAGTGCACGCCGTGCCGCGAAGGCACCGGCTGGCTGTACCGGATGGTCCATCGCATCGAACATGGTGAAGGCCGTCCGGAAGACCTGGACACGCTGCTGCAAGTCTGCGACGGCATCCAGGGTCGCACGATCTGCGCGCTGGGCGACGCTGCGGCGATGCCGGTGCGCGCGATGATCAAGAACTACACCGATGAATTCGCGTACCACATCGAGCACAAGCGATGCATGGTGCCGACTTACATCTGAGCCAACGAGCATACATCTGACGAACCCTGAGCGCGGCAATGATGCGCACAAGCGCTAGCCACGGACCGGAACAAACATGGTTGAGATCGAGATAGACGGGAAAAAAGTCGAAGCGCAGGAAGGCAGCATGGTGCTGGACGCTGCCAACCGCGTCGGCACCTACATCCCGCATTTCTGCTATCACAAAAAGCTGTCGATCGCGGCCAACTGCCGCATGTGTCTGGTCGAGGTCGAGAAGGCCCCGAAGCCGGTGCCAGCCTGCGCGACGCCGGTGGTGCAGGGCATGATCGTGCGCACCCACAGCGACAAGGCGGTCAAGGCGCAAAAAGACGTGATGCAGTTCCTGCTGATTAACCACCCGCTGGACTGCCCGATCTGTGACCAGGGCGGCGAATGCCAGCTGCAGGATCTGGCCGTCGGCTATGGCGCGTCGTCGTCGCGCTATCACGAAGAAAAGCGCGTCGTGCACCCGAAGGAAGTGGGCCCGCTGATCTCGATGCAAGAGATGAGCCGCTGCATCCACTGCACCCGTTGCGTGCGCTTTGGCCAGGAAGTGGCCGGCGTGATGGAATTCGGCATGATCGGCCGCGGCGAGCATTCGGAAATCTCGACCTTCGTGAACCAGAGCGTCGAATCTGAACTGTCGGGCAACATGATCGACCTGTGCCCGGTCGGCGCGCTGACCTCCAAGCCTTTCCGATACAGCGCCCGTACCTGGGAACTGTCGCGCCGCAAGTCGGTGAGTCCGCATGACAGTCTCGGCTCCAACCTGATCGTGCAAGTCAAGAACGGCACCGTGATGCGCGTGCTGCCGCTGGAAAACGAAGTCATCAATGAATGCTGGCTGTCGGACCGCGACCGCTTCTCGTACGAAGGCTTGAACAGCGCCGAGCGCCTGAAGGTGCCCATGATCAAGCAGGGCGGCGAGTGGAAAGAAGTCGACTGGCAAACCGCGCTCGAATATGTCGCGCACGGCCTGCGCACCATCCGCCACGAGCACGGCGCTGATGCGATCGCCGGCCTTGCCGCACCGATGGCGACGCTGGAGGAAATGACGCTGCTCGCGAAGATCGTGCGCGGCATGGGTTCCGAGAACGTGGACTTCCGCCTGCGTCAGTCGGCTGCCGTCAAGGACGCCAACTTCACGCCCTGGCTGGGCATGAGCATCGACGACGTCGCGAAGCTCAAGCGCGTGTTCGTGGTCGGTTCCTTCCTGCGCAAGGATCATCCGCTGCTGGCGGCCAAGCTGCGCGGCGCGATCCATCGCGGCACCAAGCTGTCGCTGCTGAATGCGACCGATGATGACCAGCTGATGGCCATTGCCAACAAACTGATCGCCGCACCGTCCGACTGGCTGGCCCAGCTCGGTGAAGTCGCCGTCGCGATCGCGCAGGCGAAACAGATGGCTGCGCCGGCCGAATTTGCGCAATTGCAGCCGTCGGCCACCGCGAAGCAGATCGCGACCAGCCTGCTGTCCGGCGAGCCGCGCGGCATCTTCCTCGGCAATGCCGCTGCCCAGCATCCGCAGGCAGCGCAGCTGCATGCGATCGCGCAGTGGATTGCCCAGAACACCGAGGCCGGCTTCGGCTACCTGACCGAAGGCGCCAACACCGTCGGTGGCTACCTTGCCAAGGCCGTGCCGGCCAACGGCGCTGTGGCGCAGGACTTCTTCGCGCAGCCGCGCAAGGCCTACTTGCTGGTGCACGCCGAACCGCAATTCGATTGCGCCAATCCGACCGAAGCAAAAGCGGCGCTGGACAAGGCCGACATGGTCGTCGTGATGTCGCCGTTCAAGCACGGCATGGACTACGCTGATGTGCTGCTGCCGATTTCGCCGTTCAGCGAAACCTCGGGCACCTTCGTCAATGCCGAAGGCCGTGCACAGGGCTTCAATGGCAGCGTCAAGCCGCTGGGCGACACGCGTCCGGGCTGGAAAGTGCTGCGCGTGCTGGGCAACCTGCTGAGCCTCGGCGGCTTCGAGCAGGACAGCTCGGAGCAGGTGCGCAAGGAAGTGCTGGGCACCGACAAGCTCGACGGCCTCGACCTGTCGTCGCGCCTGAACAATAGCGTCAAGCAGCCACTGCCGGCTATTCCGGCCAAGAGCGAAGCCTTGCAGCGCGTCGCTGACGTGCCGACCTATTTCACCGACGCGATCGTGCGCCGTGCCCATTCGCTGCAGCAGACCCGCTCGGCTCAAGAGCCGCGTGCGGTGCTGCCGCCGGCCGTCGCCGCGCAGCTCGGCGTGCTGGAAGGCGCGACCGTGCGCGTGAAGCAGGGCAGTGCATCGGCGGTGATGGCTTGCGTGATCGACACCAGCCTGCCCGCCAATGTCGTGCGCGTCGCCGCCGGCCATCCGGCCACGGCCACACTCGGCGCAATGTTCGGCGCCATCTCGGTGGAGAAAGCCTGATGGACCTGCTGAACCAGTTCACCGCTTTCGGCGAAGGCCTGCTCGGCCCGCTGTGGCCCATCGTCTGGAACCTGATCAAGATCGTGGTCGTCGTGCTGCCGCTGATGGGTTGCGTCGCCTATCTGACGCTGTGGGAGCGCAAGATGATCGGCTGGATGCACATCCGCCTGGGCCCGAACCGCGTCGGCCCGGCCGGCCTGTTGCAACCGATCGCCGATGCGCTGAAGCTGCTGCTGAAAGAAATCGTGGTGCCGGCCAAGGCCTCGAAAGGCCTGTTCGTGCTGGCGCCGGTGATGACCATCATGCCGGCATTGGCCGCATGGGCGGTGGTGCCGTTCGGCCCGGACCTGGCGCTGGCCAACGTGAACGCCGGCCTGCTGTTCCTGATGGCGATCACCTCGCTGGAAGTGTATGGCGTGATCGTCGCCGGCTGGGCGTCAAACTCGAAGTACGCCTTCCTCGGCGCGATGCGCGCATCGGCGCAGATGGTGTCGTATGAAATCGCGATGGGCTTCGTGCTAGTGATCGTGCTGATGGTGTCGGGCAGCCTGAACCTGTCGGCCATCGTCGCCGGCCAGACCCGCGGCATCGGCGCCGACATGGGCCTGAACTTCCTGTCCTGGAACTGGCTGCCGCTGCTGCCGATGTTTGGCGTCTACATCATCTCCGGCATTGCCGAGACCGCGCGCCATCCGTTCGACGTGGTCGAGGGCGAATCCGAGATCGTTGCCGGCCACATGGTCGAGTATTCGGGCATGTCGTTCGCGATGTTCTTCCTCGCCGAATACGCGAACATGATCCTGATCTCGGTCATGGCCACGCTGATGTTCCTCGGTGGCTGGAGCGCGCCGCTGGCGCTGCTGGATTTCATCCCGGGCTGGATCTGGCTCGGCATCAAGACCTTCTTCGTGGTCTCGATCTTCATCTGGGTGCGCGCGTCTTTCCCGCGCTACCGCTATGACCAGATCATGCGCCTGGGCTGGAAAGTCTTCATCCCGCTGACCGTCGTCTAT
>JACCDU010752260.1_pt1 | contig 11935 bp, 3 predicted proteins | sample 7446081 | NCBI WGS metagenome assembly JACCDU01 (sample SAMN15323447, study PRJNA562643) | freshwater metagenome | isolation source: river surface water | place: USA:Blue River Watershed | collected 2017-08-17 | reverse complement strand
CAAATGCTGCCCATTTTAAAACAGCGTTTATAATTATTTTGTAGGTACATGAAAATACTTGACTGGTACATACTTAAAAAATTCTTGTTCACTTTTTTCTTTGCAATTTTTTTATTTGCAGTGATTGCCATTGTTATTGATGTAAGTGAAAAAACAGATGATTTTGTTCGTTCTGGTTTGGGTGCAAAAGATATTATTACTAGTTATTATTTTGGATTTATCCCACATATTATTGCACTACTATTACCGCTTTTTGTTTTTTTAGCGGTTATTTTTTTTACCTCAAAAATGGCTGGAAACTCCGAAATCATTGCCATTTTAGCCAGTGGCACTTCATATAATAGATGGCTTCGTCCATACCTGGTGGGTGGTGTTATGCTGGGCATGGTGCTCTGGTTTGCCAACCAATATGTGGTGCCCAAAGCCAATCAAATTAGAGGTAGTTTTGAAGCGACCTATATTGATAAAAACAGTTCTTACAATGCTCTTGTAGGTACCAATTCCAATATTTATTTACGCATCGATTCATTTACATATGCCGGCATTTATGCCTATGATACGGCATCAAAAAGAGGCGGCCCATTTTTTGCATACACCTTAAAAAATAACAAACTGGTGCGCAATATTAGAGCCGATCAGATCACTTGGGATACGGCTTCTAAAAAATGGAAACTTGAATTTATTATTGATCGAAAAGTGTTACCGCTCCAAGAAAATGTTGCTTATACCAGCCAACAAATCATGGCATTTAATTTTGGCCCACTCGACTTAAGTAGGGATAAATACACCAAAGATAAATTAACCACTTCCGAACTTAACCGCTTTATAGAACTTGAAAAATTAAGGGGTTCAGAAGGGCTTAATGCCTTAAAAGTGGAGCGGTACAGGCGCGATGCCACCTGCGTAACCGTTTTACTACTTACCATTATTGGGGCTATTGTTGGAGGCCGAAAAGTGCGCGGGGGTAGTGGTATGCACCTCGCCGTGGGCTTTATCATTGCCGCTTTATTTATTCTAACAGACCGTTTTTCTACCATTTTTGCCACAAAAGGCAGTTTACCGCCCTTAATGGCCGCTTGGATACCCAATTTTATCTTCCTTTTTGTGATATTTTACCTCTATAAGAAGGCCCCTAAATAGGAAACGTTAAAATGGCCAAACTTCTTTGATATTCTTTTGTGATACAATGCAAGTTGTACATACCTTTGCGCAAGATTTTTTTAAAATGATCTAGCATGGAATTACTGAAAGAAAAATTTAAGACGAAAGCAGAATCTGCTGCGCTTGAAATCAAAGAAATTATTAAAACCCATGGCACCAAAAAAGTGGGTGAAGTAACACTGGCACAAGTGTACCAAGGTATGCGCGGTATTACCGGACTTGTTACCGAAACGTCTTTGTTAGATGCGCAAGAAGGTATCAGATTTAGAGGCTATTCTATTCCAGAATTACAAGCGAGTTTACCAAAAGCACCCGGTGGTGGTGAGCCACTTCCAGAAGGTCTTTTTCACTTAATGTTACTCGGTGAACTACCAACACAAGAAGAGTCAGAAACGATTACCAATATTTGGCAGCGCAGAAGTCATGTACCCAATCATGTTTTTGCAACCATCGATGCACTTCCTATTACCACACACCCAATGACCATGTTTGTTACGGGCGTGATGGCACTTCAAACTGAAAGTAATTTTGCAAAAGCATACGCTACCGGTATCAATAAAAAAGATTATTGGAGTCCGGTATTTGAAGACACCATGGATTTAATTGCACGCCTTCCGCGCATTGCTGCATATATCTATCGTCGTAAGTATAAAAACAACGAACATATTCATCCAAACGGCCTATTAGACTGGGCTGGTAACCTTGCACACATGATGGGTTACAACGATGAAAGCTTTAAAGAACTTATGCGTTTATACATGACCATCCATGCCGATCATGAAGGTGGAAACGTATCTGCGCACACCACACACTTAGTAGGTTCTGCACTAAGCGATCCTTATTTAAGTTATGCGGCTGGTATGAATGGTTTAGCAGGTCCATTACACGGTCTTGCCAATCAAGAAGTAATCAAGTGGATTTTTGAAATGCAAGAATCACTGGGTACCGACGCGCCAACTTCGGAGCAAATTGCAAACTATGTACAAGCAACACTTAGCTCAGGTAAAGTAGTTCCTGGTTATGGTCATGCGGTACTGCGTAAAACGGATCCACGTTTTACAGCGCAAATGGAATTTGGTAAAAAACATATGCCAGATGATAAGTTGGTAAATACGGTTTGGAATATTTATGAAACCGTTCCACCAATTTTACAATCACTTGGTAAAGTAAAAAATCCTTGGCCAAACGTTGATGCACACTCTGGTGCATTACTGGTTCATTATGGTCTAGTAGAATATGAATTTTACACCGTGTTATTTGCCGTGAGTAGGGCACTTGGTGTTTTATCTAGCCTTTGTTGGGACCGCGCGTTAGGCTTTCCACTGGAAAGACCAAAGTCTGTAACCACAGATTCGGTAAAGCAGTGGTTAGAAGGAAAGGCAGAGATCTGGGAAGGATAATAGAACTTACATTTTAGCGTAGGGGAATTAGCTCAGTTGGTAGAGCGCTTGCATGGCATGCAAGAGGTCAGCGGTTCGACCCCGCTATTCTCCACTTACTACAAAAAAAAGGCGCCACATGTGGCGCCTTTTTTATTACCGGTAAATGATTTTATTGAACAACAATTTCAACATCCTGGGCTACATACGCTTCAAGTAAGTGTCCTTTTGGAAGATTAACTTCTTTGCCCTTCTTTAAAAGAAATAAAGGTGAAACTACAAGAGATAAAGCAACAGTTGATGCAAGTGTGCTTTTGCCTTCCGTTGTTCCTTTAACGGAGCGTAAAGGAATTTTTTGTCCATCAACAGCTTTTATTCCTTCGAAAGCAATTTTGATGCTGCCTTGCTTTCCAGCTGCTTTTGCTTGTTCAGCTTCTTCAATTCGAGCATAAACTCTAGCATTTTCTTTTATAATTAATTTATCTCCAATAAAGATATCTTCGGCGCAAACGAAATCAACCAAATCGCCGCTCTTAGTATCTTTAGAAGAAATGTCTGCTAAAGATTTTACCCTAACAACGGTTCCTTCTTCAGCTTTTATTTTTGTGCCTTGGCTAAAAGATTGTGTGCTAGCAATTATCCCAATTAGCAGGCAGATCGTTACAGCAATTAGATTTTTTTTCATATTCTGTATTTTATTTTACGACTATTACAATTCCTTGTTTTACAATTCTATTTCCTTGTATATCTATACCAGCAACGGATACTAGATATGGTGCTGGAGGCAATGGATTGCCATTATAAGTACCATCCCATTTATCTGTCAAACTATTAGTGATAAACACTTGTCTGTTATTGCTATCCTGCACTCTAAAGTATTCAAGAATTTTAATTTCTATATACTCAGGTTTGTATTTATCATTAACACCATCGTTGTTAGGAGAGAATCCAGTAGCAAGGTAAATATCAGGCTTGGTAAATGCCCATACTTCTTGTTTATCATTGTTAACACATCCTGCCGAATCAACAATCGTGATGGTGTAGGTTATCTTGTCTTCGGTTATACTGAACTTTGGATTTTTAATTTTTGTATCAGTAAGTCCAGTGTAAGGCAACCATGCATAGCTTCTACCATTTCCAATGGCATTCATTTGTCCAACAACGCGCTTCACTGTTTGGATTCTAGGGTATACTTGGTTTGCGCGGGGACTCTTGATTGTCATGTTTATAGTGGTGTCATCTGTTAGGAATGGACAGTTAGCACTAAATGCAGTTAGTTTTATTTTATAAGCACCATACTCTTTAAAAATATTTTGTGGATTTCTTAATGAAGATGTAGCTCCATCATCAAAATTCCAACTAAATCTACCTACCGAGTCTGGGGTAAATTGCGTAAAACTTCTGTTGGTAAAGAGTACAGGGAATCCTTGACAACTATCTTGAGTAACAAAACTTGCTACAGGATTTCCGTAAACCATTAGTTTTTTCGTCATTGTATCTGCAACGCAACTGCTATCACTTTCTACAATTAATTGTAGAGATTTGGGTCCTGCTGTTTTATACGTATAAGATGGAACTATACTTGTATTTCTAATGATGGTGGTATCTCCAAAATTCCATGTATACTTTGTTAGCTTGCTACTAGCATGGCCAAACACAGAATTATTTAGTGCAATAGATGGCGTGGTCATACAGGTATCGTTGATAGTAAAGGATGCTGTTGGTTTGCCATAATTGATCACTATTTTGGAAACAGTATCTGAGTTACATCCCTTAATATCAGTAACGGCATGACGAATAGTGTAGGTCCCGCTATTTGAAAACTGGAACCTCATACCTGGCGTTGACCCCAGTGTTCTACTCAGTTCTTTAATTTGCCAATAGTTGTCTCTTATTCTAAATAAAGATCGGGTAGTGTCAAGCCCATTAATGATTAAACTTCCTTTACAAGCATCTAGGGTATCAAGGCTAAATGCAGCATTCACTTTGTTTAAAGTAAGTTTTGCAACAGGTACATTTAATATACCACAGCTATTGGTAAGTTTTGCTGCATAATATCCAGTATCATTAATAATAAATTTATTGATGCTGAAATCTTTTGTGTTTACTCCAGTTAATGGCAAACCATCTTTAAACCATGAGAAGATGAGTGTATCATCATTATTTGCAAAATCTTTAAGTGCAAGTTTGGTATCTGTTTGATAACAGATAGTGTCACTTACTAATGATTGTGTAGACCATGCAATATTTTTCATGATTAAATTACCCGGAATAGAATAGGTAGTTCCGCATTTGTTTGTAATGCTAACTGCATAAGTGGCTACGTCCTGTGTTCCAAATTGTTTGATTCTTAATGTGTCAGATTCGCGACCAACATATGGCAACTCATTTTTGTACCATTGGAATGTTTTTGGTAAAAGAGAATAAACGGTTGGTTGTAAAACAGTTTCAAACCCGTCACATACTTTATAATTGATAGGTAGAGGGACCGTCACAATTGGCTTTTCTGCAATTTTGAGTTCAGCTTCGGTAGAATAGGTAATACCACAAGCATTGGTGATTCTTAATTTATAATTACCGCCATTTACTTTTTGTACATTATCTATTGAAATTGATTTATTAACAGCATTTAAAATAGGGTCTTGGTTAAAATACCATTGGTATCCTACTTTTTCATTTGGCTTAACTTTTACGTCAACATTATAATTTAGTTGAGCACCAGTACATAAAATTTGATTTACAATATTTTCTGTAATTACTGGTTTGGTATTTACACTAACTACTTGAACTGCTGTGTCTTTACATCCGTATATGCTTTTTGCAAATAAATATACATTGAAGTCGTTAGCAAAACCATAGCTGTGGCTTACTTGTGATTGCTTACTTGTTACTCCATTACCAAAATCCCATGTAAGATCTACCATTGAATTATCGCTGATAAATATATTAGACTTAAATGTAAATAAATTATTATCAATACACTGCATAGGAGGGGTTCCCACAAGTGCAATATCAATTTGTGGTGTTGGCCTTACTTGTAGCAATGCACTTTGACTCATCACGTCTCCACAAGCCGAGCTTAGTTTAACGCTGTAAAGTCCTTTGTTACTCGAATTTAAGTTTGATACATAAATTGTTGGCTGAGTTGCGCCTGATAAAGCAACCCCATCTTTATACCATTGATACGTAAATCCAATTTGATCGGCATTTGAGGTAACCACTTTGTTACTCCAGTCTAAGTTTTCACAAACACTGCCCTCAATTGGGTGTGTTTCAATGGCCGGAAGATTGGTGATTCCTAAATTAAATAAATCTATTATTGCAGCGCCACAATTATTGGTGGCTAATATTGAATATTTGCCGCTATTTGCTTTTGTAACATTTAGCAATTGTATCTTATTGGTTTTTGCTGAATTCGATAGAATATCAATACCATTTAATTTCCATTGATACTTAGAGCTTAAGTCAGCGCCTTTTAAATTACTTGCAAGGTCAGTTTCAAAATCAGAACCTACACAAACTGTTTTGTTTGAAATGGCCTCTATAATTTTTATTTTATCATTTACTACAACTTGGAATATGTTACTAGTAGTACTTAATCCACAACTGTTGGTGATAACAGATTTATAGGCACCAATATCTGTAGATAATATCTTAGAGAATATCAATTGATTGCTAATTTGATCTGCTAATAAAATGCCGTCTTTGTACCATTTGTACACTAGTGCATTATCGTCTGAAGTTCCAACAATAGTTGCAATGTTTTCAATTCCTGCACAAGAAGTGATAGATGCTGGTTGTTGCGTTATTACAGGATTTCCAATAAGCGATAATCTTGCAGATGACGATAGTGTGGTTCCGCAAGTATTGCTTACTCGAACCGCATATAATCCTTGATCGGCAGCTGCTATATTTTGTAATACCAATTGTTGAGCCGTTGCATTATTGGTGATGCTATTGCCATCTTTGAACCACTGGTAAGACAAAGGAAGTTGCGTTGCATTGGCTACAAAAACACTATTGGTAAATGTTTTTCCTTCACATACAAATCCAGCAAGAGGTTGTGTTGTAATTTCTGGAGCTGTATTTATTGTTAGATTAAACAAGTTTAAAGTAGAAGGTCCACAGCCATTTGTTGCAATAAGCGAATATGCACCTTGGTTGGTTTTAGCAACATTTAATAATTGTATTCTATTTGTTTTTGCACTAGCCTCCGTAATATCAATTGAATTTAATCTCCACTGGTATCTCGAACTTACATCAGTGCCTGTTAAATAAGCAGATAGATCTACATCTAATGTATTGCCAACGCAAAGCTGCTTATTGGTAATACTACCATTTAAGGCAATCTTTTCTTTTACAAAAACAAGAAAATCTGAACTGGTTGTACTTAAGTTACAACCGTTTGTTACAATTGCTTTGTAGCTACCAGCATCTGTTGCAGTGATGTTAGGGAAATTTAGCTGTGATCCAATTTGTCCAGCAATTAAGCTGCCATTTTTGAACCATTTGTAGGTGAGTCTATTGTCATCCGAAGTTGCAACAATTGTAGCAGTATTTTCTAGACCTGAACAAGAATTAATAGCCGCGGGTTGTTGTGTAATAATAGGGTTTCCTATAAGTGATAATCTTGCGGAAGTGGATAGTGTAGTTCCGCAAGTATTACTTACTCTTACTGCGTATAAACCTTGGTCGACTCCTGATATATTTTGTAATTGTAACTGTTGAGCAGTTCCATTGTTTGTAATAACAGTTCCATCTTTTAGCCATTGATAAGATAAAGGAAGTTGACTATTATTATTGGCTATAATATTATTGGTAAAGCTTCCGCCCTCACAAACAAGTCCTGGAATAGGTTGTGTTGTGATTTCTGGTGCGGCGTTTACTTTTAAGCTAAATAGGTTCAGCGTTGAAGTGCCACAACTATTATTTGTGATGACGCTATATTTTCCTTCTTTTACCTTCGTGATTCCAAGTAAGCTTAATGAATTAGTTTTTGCAGAAGCTTCTGTTAAATCTATGTCATTTAATCTCCATTGATAAGTTGTATTAATGTCTGCACTATTTAAAAAACCACTTATGTCTGAGGTTAAATTATTTCCTACACATAATTCTTTGTTTGCAATAGTTCCATTTAAACTTACTTTTTCTTTTACAACAATAATAAAATTATTGGACGTTGTTGTAAGTCCACAACCATTCGTTACGACACCTTTATAAGTGCCTGCATCAGAAGTTGCTATTGCATTAAAGAGTAGTTGAGAATTTATTTCATTTGCAATTAAAATACCGTTTTTATACCAACTATACGTAAGTATATTATCTTCCGAATTAGCTATAATTGAAGCGCTTTTCTGAGCGCCTACACACGCGCTAATTTCTGTTGGTTGTTGTGTTATTGTTGGGCCGGCAGTCAATACAGTTAATTTAGCTGTAGCCGAGGTCGTAACACCACAAGCGTTAGTTGCTTGTAAAGCATAAAAACCAGCATCTGCTACTTGCACATTAGATAAACTTAATTTTTCGTCTGAAATAATTCCGGTGCCATTGTAAGTGTTGCCATTTTTTAACCATTGGAATCCATATGGTGTTCCATCAGTAACAGATTGAACCTTAGCAGTAAAGTTTGCAGCGCCATTTAAGCAAGTAGTAACAGCTATTGGTGATTGTGTAAACTGAGGTAGGTCTATTACTTTAATCTTCACTGTTTTAGATGCAGTTCCACATGCGTTGGCCACTTTAAGAATTAAATCTCCATTATTGGTTTTTGCAATCGCAGCAAAATTTATTTGTAGGTTTGATTGTCCAGGTAGCGTTACTCCATTTTGTTCCCAACTAATGGTGTTTGTGCTATTCGCAATATTTGAGACAGTAGCATTTAATTGTAGTGCCGTATTAATACAAATACCAGACTCAATAGAAGGGATGGATTCAATTGAATTAATTACAGGTACATCATTGGCTGTAACAATTACTTTGTCACTTGTGGTAGTTCCAACACTATTTGTTAAAGTTGCATAATAATGCCCCTCATCACTAATTTTAAATTTAGCGATATTAAATTCGGCGCCAGTAGCATTTGCAATTGGAACTGGCTGAGCGTTTAAATCTTGTTGGTAGAACCATTGATAAAGAGGGCTGGAATTGTCATTAGAAATAGCATCTACTGTTAACTGCAGCGCTTTATCGAGACATACTTTTGTTGCGATTGGTTGAATTGTGATAGATGGCTTATCAATTACCTTAATTTTAATAATGTTACTTCTTACAAATCCACATGCATTTCTTACATTAACATAATACCTGCCTGTATCGCTTATTACTGCACTTGTTATGCTATTAAAATTCCTATCATTGAAAATAACTGATGTGGAAGGCAGTTTATACCACTGGTATGTAATAGGAGGCGTCGGATTTGTTCCGTCAACATAAGAATGTGAAGCATTTACTGATAAATTAATAGGTTCACCTTTCTTAATTGTTAAATCAGAAACTAAGTCAGTTGTAATGGTAGGTGTTGTATTAACTCTAATTTTATTTACATCTCTATTTCCTAAAGGATATACAGCTTCTGAGCTGCAACCTCCAGCAGTTGCAGTTAATGAAACTTCATATATTCCTGTGCTCGTAAATTTATACGTAAAATTATTTTCTCTGCTGGTTGAACCATCAGAGACATTCCACAAGTAAGAAACATTTGCTACTGCTGGTGTAGTATTGATAAATGTAAATTCTGCATCATTTATACAACTATTTAGAGATTTACCCCCAGCTGTAAAACTTGGGTTTGGCTTTTCTTGGAAACTAACTGTAGCCCTTGCCGATTCATTGGATAAATTACACTGTGCATTGATAATTTTTATATAATAGGTTCCAGCGTTTGATGCACTCATAGAACTTATCTGTAAAGTAAGTGGGTTGCTGTGATTATTTGAAATAGGTTGGTTATTAAAATACCACTGGTAAGTAAGTGAAGTGGCTCCTCCACTATTAATTTCGGCAGAAAGTAGGTTGGAATTTCCCTGGCAAACAACGCCTCCAACAGGCTGTTTTGTTATTCTTGGTTCAGCAGCTACTATTACTGCTTTTGTAGTACTATTTTTACATCCATAGTTGTTTGTTCCTGTTAATCCAACTGTATAAGAGCCTGAATTTGCATAACTGTGAGTGGTGGCATTAATGTCTGTAGTATTTATACTGCCATCTCCAAACTGCCAAACATAATCAATTGTGCTTCCGTTGGCAACTTCTGTTCTATTTGTAAAATTAAATAGGTTATTTGATAAACATTGAGTTACTGGATTAGCAACGTCAAATGCTACTACAGGAGTTGGGTTTACAGTTACTGGTATACTTACGGCATTTGACAATGTACCACATTTGTTTGTGATATCAACTGTATAAGTGCCCTGGTCTGCTGTTGTTGAATTAGCTTTTGTATAATCTGAAGAATTAGTATTACCAGACTGCGTAATAACAACAACATTATTTAATTTCCAAGTATAAGTTTCTGCTGCAGACGATTTGGTTGTAACATTTAATTTAATTTGATTTCTTTCACAAAATGTTGTTAATGGGTGAGCAGTAAAAGTTGTAACACTTGGCGTAGCGGATTCATTTTTTATTTTTATTCCATCTACTCCAAAATTTTGTAAAACTGTTGTTCCACATGAATTACTTAATTCTGCATTGTAAGTGGCATCTTTTCCAACCGAAGCAACTGTAACATTAGCTGTATTTCCTACCGTATTGTAACCAGTAATACTTCCATCAGATGTTGACCAAACTATACTTGGGGTTGCGCCGTTTATTGCAAATATATTTACCGAAATAGTTTTTGTTTGATAAGTGGCAGAGCAAATTGCAAGATCTGATGAAGGGGTAATAATTGAATATTTTGGTTTTGAAACAACAGTCAATACAGATGTATTACTTGAAACAGCTCCACATTCATTACTTGCTCTTAATTGATAGTTCCCAGTTTCATCTGTCTTTATATTGGTTAAAATTAAATTTGGTGCATTTAGTGTAAATGGATTGTTGTTGTAATACCAAGTATATGTTATTGCCGAATTTGTTCCTGGTTTGTTTTGTGCTAAACCGCTTAAAGTAACAGTTGTAAGCTCACAGGCAGTTATACTTGATTCAGGTTGATTTGCAATAATTGGTTTTTCGTGAACTCCAATAGTAATTGAATTACTTGTTGTTGCACCACAGGTATTACTTGCAGTTAGTTTATAAATGCCAGCATCTGTTGTGGCACTTGAGCTTATACTCAATGCACTATTTGACGAAGTGCCTTTACTTACGTCATCTTTATACCAAGTATAACTAGGATTATATCCATTCGATACACTCTCAACGGAGAATGTAATTGGTGATCCAACGCATACGGTAGGGTTACCTGTAACTGTATTGTTTGGAATACTTGTTGTAATTTTAACATCTTTTGGTTTGTCGCCAACAGTCACTGTAAAGCTGCCGCCATTAACTGGTATATTACAATCATTTAATACAGAAACTGTATATACTTTTCCATTTTCGTTTGAACTCGCTTTTGAAATTGTAAAATTTGAACTTGTTGCACCCGGTATTTCTGATCCACCGCTTGTCCAGATGTATCTAAGATTACCCCCGCTGTTTGCAGTTGCGCTTACACTAGCACTAATTGGTTGACCAACGCAAACAGTTGTATTTGCCGGTGAGCTTGTAATTGTTGGAAGTGTGTTAACAGTCAATATTGCATTATTACTGTTGATGCTATAGCCACAACCATTGGTGATAACTACTTTATAAGTACCTGCATCTGATGCGCTAACAGATTTTGAATAAGTTTTTGTTGTTTCACCCGCAATGGCAACATTGTTTTTATACCATTGGTATGTTTGTGCGTTTGTAGCATTAACTGTTAAGGTATAATTAGTTCCCACACAAGCTTCTGTTTGAACTGTAGGTTGTGTTTGTATGGTAGGTAAATTAAGCACGTTCACATTAAATGGCGAACCACTTACTGGAATACAACCATTGTTAACGGTAACAAAGTATCTACCTGCTTGAGAGGTTGTGATGTTGCTAATGTTAAGTTGCGCAGTATTTTGATTATTGATTAAGTTGCCTTCAAAATACCATTGATAGGTAACGTTTGCACCGCTTACGTTGGTATAAGTTGGCGCTACATTAAGTGTACCGCCCTGACAAACAGTTTGGTCTGCGATGTTAGCTACCGAAGGGGTTGGTTGTAGTTGTAATGTTGTAGTTGCAGAGCTAGTAGTAGATCCACAACTATTGGTTACTACTAGTGCATAGGTACCTGCATTAGCAGACTGAAAATTAGGAATAGAGAGTGTTGGTAAATTACCATTTACGGCAGTTCCGTTTAAACTCCAAGAATAAGT
>JACCDU010685833.1_pt1 | contig 11935 bp, 24 predicted proteins | sample 7446081 | NCBI WGS metagenome assembly JACCDU01 (sample SAMN15323447, study PRJNA562643) | freshwater metagenome | isolation source: river surface water | place: USA:Blue River Watershed | collected 2017-08-17 | reverse complement strand
GCGAACAGGACACGGGCAGCCGCCTCAATCATTTCTTGCGTTTCGTCGTCCATCATCAATCCTTTCTATTCATCGCGCCGGAGCCGGAGCGGTGACGCCGCGAGCGCGGAGTTCGGCGGTGAGGGCGTCTCGCATGGCATCAAAATTCACGCCGACTATCATTGTGCCGATCCCTTCGGAGACTTTGAACTCTCCGGAAGCAAGGCGGCTGATGGTGTTCGACCATGCGTCATTCACCACCTCCCGCAGCGCATCTGGCTCGGGTTCGGGATCGGCGATGATGAAGCGGGCGAACTTAACTGAACGCCCGTCCGCGAGATGAACACCTTCAGTCCGGCTGCCGCGCTTGTAGTCTTCGCTGCCGGTAATAAACTCATCAAGCACACGCACCGCATCGCTCACCTCCTGCCGGAAGGCTTCGTGCTGCTCGATGGCGCGGCAGAGGGCTTCGCTGATGACGAAGCTGTCGCGCGAAAAAAGGTCGAGCGTTACGTTCACCCCACGCTCCGCCCACACCTCATTCAGCAGCGCCAGCGCCTTCTTTTCGATATTGGTCATTTCCTCATGTCCTCTTAGCGGGGCTTTCCGGCGGCTTTCCACGAAGCGACCGCCTCAAGCCACTCCTCGCCCGCCTCGATCTCATCGCGGCATTGCTCGCATTCGGCCTCAATATCAGCGTCAGACAGGGCGCGAAAATCGGCAGCGTATTGCTTCCAAAGGTCGTTCATTTCCTCATCTCCTCGATCTCTTGCGCCTGTGCCTCATACTCGGACAGGTCGAACAGGTGTTGCACCTCGAACGGGATGCCGTCGTTGTCGGCCAGCCATGCGGCCATGCCTAGGCGGTGGGGGGCGCTCATGACAGCCAGTCCCAGATGATAGCGACGGCGGCGATGGCCGAGCAGGCGATCAGCGCCAGCAGCACCTGACAGCCGCGCGGGTCGAACTCATCTTGCATCACTTGACCCTCCAGCAGCGTGCGACACCTGCCTCGCGGTCGGTGCGGATCGAGAACCGCACGCCGTGGAAGCGCGAGTGTCGGCTGGCAGCGGCGCGCAGCCGTGCGGTCGCGCGATCCTCAGAGCCGCGCATGGTGCCTGTCAGCGGGATGGCGAAGCTGTCGCCCACCTTCATGATCGGGAAGGGATACTTGAAGGGCCGTCCGTTGGACGGGATCGGCGGCGGCAGGTCGGTGTCAATCGTCGGTTCGGTCATGCTACTTCCCCAAGGGCAGCAGGCGGCCCGTGCGCGGGTCGCGGCGGTGGCTGTTAGCGCGCAGGCGCTGGATGTCGCGCCGCCAAAGCGCGAGCGTCCAGACGTTAAGCGCGAAGGCGAGCGCAATGGTGGCTAGGTATAGTTCAATGTCGGTCATGGTCAGTTTTCCTCCGCCAGTATGGTTACGACTATCAGCAGCAGCCCGAAGGCGAAGGCGATCATGCGTCCGCCTCGGCATCGTGGAAGGTTTGCAGTTCATCGCGCAGGGCATCGACGCGCCGCTCCAGTTCAAGGTTCTCCGCTTGAACGTCCGCCAGCATAGCGTCGGCGTGTTCTAGTTCTTCCAGCCGTTCGCCTAGGGCGATGGCCAGTTCGTGTCCGCTGTCGCGCGCGGCTTCGATCAGTGTGCGGGTCGATACAGCGCGCCAATCGGTGCGGTCGTGGTTCGGGTTGTAGGTCATGCTTCTTCCCTCTCAGCGTCAAAGTGGCGATAGGCGCGATTCAATTCCAATTCGAAATCCACCCCTTCAAGTTCGCATAGGTGCATCAGGTCGGCCAAAAGGTCGGCCATGCAATCGCCCTCATGGGCGGTAAACGCGACGCGCGCGCGCCCTGCGCGGGCGGTGTTTGTGAGGGCGGTCAGCGTTCAAATCTCCATTTCTTCTATGGCGAAGCCCCAGCCGCTGCGCAGGGCTCGGGTTGCGGCGGTTTCGGCCGCTACAGGGTCTGCGAAGCGCATAGCGCAGGCATCGCAGGCGGTGAGCGTCCCATCAGCGGCGAGGTATTGCTCGCCGTCCTCAGGGCTCCACATGGTTACGAGATAGACTGTCATTGCTCATTTGCTCCGTTTGCGTGTCAGGTGCGCGATGATGCGCGGGTGCTGGTCGCGCAGCGCCGCCAGTAGGCGGTCGCTGGCAGTCTCCATCTTTTGCCGCCTGTGGTGTTCCACCTCGGCAGTGTAATCGCGGGCGGACATGGCTCAGGCGTCCACAGAGGCGTGATGGTCGGCCAAACCTTCCCAATCCACGGCGTTAAGGTCGAGCATGTCCCAGATGAAACCGGCGGTGGTGCTGTCCTTGCCGATCAGGTCGAAAACATATCCCTCCACCTGTTCGCGGCAAAAGTCCGGCGTGATGTCGAAACCTTCCTCGGCCATCTCAGCCCATCCGTCATTGAACCACAGGCCCACAGTCCACGTCGCGGCATTGCGCCAGCCGTTGCAGGTATTGTCAGTCATAGCGTTGCTCCTATCGTGTTTGGCACTAGCGCCAATGCTGCCACGGACGCGCGCCCGTGGCAGTGAGGGCGTTAGTCTATCAGCGCGCGGCGTGAGGCCCATGCGGTCGAGCCGTTATCGCTGTGGTGCGCACGGATGGGCATAAGCACAGCGAAAGCATGGTCGATCTCGGGGAAGGTAATGGCCGCAGCCCCCTCGCCGTTGTGGTGAATATGCGCGTCAAGGCTGTTGCGACGCTTGCCGCGCAGGATAACGCCAATCTTGCCCATGTCGGCGATGTAGGCAGGGTTAAATTGCGCAGTCTCACCGGTCAGCCCGTCAGCGTTGGGCACCACGCGCCGCCAGTCGGGATAGAAGCCGTCAACGGGCGCGCACATGATAGCGCCCACGCGATCGGGCGCGATCGTGATGGTGTCGGCCTTGTAGCCTGTCAGCGCGCGCTTGATGGCGTCGGACGGGATAATCCAGCCGTCAAAGGCGGGCGTGTCGGACAGGTCAATCTTGCCCACAAACATGCGGTGGCCATCGGTCGAGACAAGGAAGCCCTTGGGGTCCACGTAAACGCCGCAAAGGTAATAGCGCACCTGTTCGGTCGAAACGCACACAAGCGCGGCCTTGAGCGTGGCGGTCGGGATTTCGATAGTCGGGATGCTAGTCATGGTCATTCGCTCCGGTTGATGATGCGCCAGATGCGCAGGGCGCTATCGGCAACGGACAGGATCGCGACGATTGCCGCAAAGATGAAAAAGACGTTGATGGCAGTTTGCAGCATTCCGTTGCTCCAGTTTGGCGTGTTTGCCTGAGACGTTTGCTACAGGGTTAATTGATACCTGTCAACACAAAAAGTGTGCCGGAAAAAAATAGTCATTTGGCTTTCGAGAATAGCCTAACTCATGACTATTTGGCGCCCAAAAGCGCCTAAGCGCGCCATGCGCTATTTACATGGTTGTCAGTAAGAAAAGCGGATTGGCGGTTTTTGAGGCGAGTTAGGCAAAATTCTAGGCTATCGTTCAGCCCAAAATGACCAGAAATTTACGTCGCCAATCCAAGGGGCTAAGTAGCAGTTAGGCGGTCTAGGCTATGGAAAAGATAGTCAGCTGGGATTTTTATGATTGTTAAGAATGATTCTTAACTAGAGCATTTATAGGGAACGACTGGCAAAACGATAGCCTAGATCGCCAATGTCCCCTTTTGTTCCGCTTTTTGGCCCCCTCGCCCACGTCCCACGCATCACGCATTCGAGCGTTTCCCTTTTGTTCCTTATTGAAATATAATTACAACCAGGCTGCAATAATGTTGCGCGGTCTGGTCGGGCGTTTGCGCAATGGCCGCGCGCGTCCGCGCCAGCCAAAAAGGTCAAACGCGATTGCCTAGAACGCCTAGGCCAAAAGGCCCAACGCGCCAGCGCTGCGCCGTCTGGTTTTTGCTGCGTTGCAGCATGGAAGGGAGGGGGGTGGGGCCGGCGGGGCGCGTGACTGTCACGGCACGGTCCGCAAACAATTTTTATTTTTTTAGAAAAATTGCAAACCCGACCGACACAGATTATAGTGCGGCGCCATGACCTTTTATTCGCTGCCATTCACGCCCGAGCGCGTCGAAGCCACCGAGGCGCGTCTCGAAGCCATCTATGAAGCTGCCAAGTACGGCCTGAAGGGCGACAGCCTCGCCTTGCGTGCTGGCCTCACCCCGGCGCAGTACCGGCGCTTGCAGGAGTTCGACCCGCTGGTTGAGATGGCGGAACTCAAGGGCCGCGCTGATGGCGAGTGGCTGGCGGCCAAGACGCTGCACGACGCGGCGGCGGACGGCGACGCCAAGGCGGCGCTGGACATCCTCAAGCACCAGCACGGCTGGGTGGCCAAGCAGCAGGTGGACATTAACGTCGATCAACAGATTAGTGTGATCGGCGCACTGGAGCGGGCGCAGACCCGCGTGATAGAAGGTATCTATTCGCCGGTAGATGCGTTAGAAGACCTGCGCCAAGCGACGGAGACGGTTGATGCGCAACGCGATGACTAGCCTGTACATGACGCCGATGGATTACGGCGGCGGTCCGTACATGACGACCATGAACCGCTTCGACCCGGTCAATAATGATCTGTTCCCCGGCCCCAGCCCCACGGCAGGCGCGAGCACCTACGGCGCAGGCGGCGGCTTCGCTCCCGGCATCAGTCCGAGCCCCAGCGCACCGCCCATGATGTTCGCGCCGACCGCGTCCGCCTACCAAGAGCCGATGGGCTTCGGCAGCTACGACCAGATGATGGGCCGCCCCATGAACTTCATGGCTGGCGGCGGATACCGCCCGCCGCCGGTGGCGCCCTACGGCGGTCGCTTCGGCGCGTTCAGCGGCGCGGGCCGCGGCTACAGCACCTACAGCCCCATCCCGGGCGCCTACGGCGGTCTTAACCCCTACGGCCAGATGTTCTGATGCAGCAGCCCATCTACTCGGCCGCGGATGAAATGGAGTTGATGTCGCGGCTCTGGAGCCCCGGCATCAAGGACGACCCGCTGGCCTTTGTGCTGCTGGCGTTTCCGTGGGGCGAGAAGGGCACGCCGCTGGAGCACTTCACCGGCCCGCGGCGCTGGCAGCGCAGCATCCTCGCCGACCTGCGCGACCACATCAAAGCGAACCACGGCAAGATCGACTTCGACACCTTCCGCATGGCGGTGGCGTCCGGGCGCGGGATCGGCAAGTCGGCCCTCGTTTCGTGGCTGGTGATCTGGATGCTGTCCACGCGCATCGGCGGGTCGGTCATCGTGTCGGCCAACAGCGAAGCGCAGCTACGCTCGGTCACATGGGCGGAAATCACCAAGTGGCTGGCGATGTCGCTCAACAGCCACTGGTTCGAGATCGCCGCCACGCGCATCATGCCGGCCAAGTGGCTCACGGAGATCGTCGAGCGCGACCTCAAGAAAGGCACGCGCTACTGGTCCATCGAAGGGCGCCTGTGGTCGGAAGAGAACCCTGACGCCTACGCGGGTCTGCACAACCACGACGGCGTCATGCTGGTCTTCGACGAAGCCAGCGGTATTCCAGACTCCATCTGGTCGGTGGCGGATGGTTTCTTCACCGAGAACACCCCGCACCGCTTCCATCTGGCCTTCTCCAACCCGCGTCGCAACACGGGGTACTTCTACGAGACGTTCCACGCCAAGCGGGCGTTCTGGCGCACGCGCAACATCGACGCACGCGACGTAGAGGGCACCGACAAGAACCTCTACCAGCGCATCATCGACGAGTACGGCCCCGACAGCTACCAAGCCAACGTCGAAGTGTACGGCGCCTTCCCGAGCGAAGGCGATGACCAGTTCATCGCCAGCAACATCGTCGATGACGCGATGGCACGGCCCAAGCACAAGGACGAGAGCGCACCCATCACCATCGGCGTCGATCCGGCCCGGTTCGGCTCGGATGCCACCGTCATCGCCATACGGCAGGGCCGCGACATCATCGCCCTCAAACGCCACCGCGGCGCCGACACGATGGAAGTGGTCGGGCACGTCATCGACGCCATCGAAGAGTATAAGCCCGCGCTCGTCTGCGTCGATGAAGGCGGCCTAGGCGCAGGCGTTGTGGACCGCCTCAAGGAGCAGCGGTACAAGATCAGGGGCGTCAACTTCGGCAACAAGGCGCAGAAGCAACTCATGTACGGCAACAAGCGGGCCGAGATGTGGGGCGCCATGCGCGACTGGCTCAAGGACGCCCACCTGCCGCCGGATCGCTTCCTGAAAACCGACCTGATCGGCCCGCGCGTCAAGCCCGACAGCAAGGGCACGATCTTCCTCGAAAGCAAGAAGGACATGAAGGCACGCGGGCTGGCCTCGCCAGACGCTGCGGACGCCATCGCGCTCACATTTGCCTACCCGGTGGCCTCACGCGAGTTCCGCGGCGACCGCGTTGACAGAAACCGCCCGAGAGCGTATTCTTCGGCCGGTGTATCCACATCATGGATGGGCAGTTAACGCATGGCCGGCAAGAAGAAGTCCGTTTCGCTGGCTGTGGGGCGCGGTGAAAAGCTGCCTGTGTCCAAGGGCGCAGGGCTGACGGCCAAGGGCCGGGCCAAGTATAACCGCGAAACGGGGTCGAAACTGAAGGCTCCGGCGCCCAACCCCAAGACGAAGGCCGATGCGGCCCGCAAAAAGTCGTTTTGTGCCCGCATGGGCGCTGTTGCAGCCAAGGCTAAGGACGGCGAACGCGCCCGAGCCAGCCTCAAACGGTGGAAATGCTCATGAAACCGGGTCTCTACGCTAATATTCACAAAAAGCGTGCCAGAATTGCCGCTGGATCGGGCGAAAAAATGCGCAAACCGGGCACCAAGGGCGCTCCGACTGCCAAGGCGTTTCGCGAGAGCGCCAAAACTGCCAAAAAACCCGCCAAGAAAGGTAAATAAATGGCCAAGCCGTTCATGCGCGTCCGTCTCGACCAGCCCAAAGCGCCCAAAATGACGCCCAAGGGCGCTGCCAAGCCCGCACCCAAGCCCATGCCGCTGGTCAAGCCGCGCGCTAAGGTCGCTGCGGCCGCTAACGCGGCCATCGACCGCGCCAACCGTGCTCAGGCGATGGAAGCGCGCGAAGCACGGGCTATGGGCGTCAGCGCCAAGCCTGCGGCCAAGATGAAGGCTACGGCTGCCGAAGCAGCGGCCATCGACCGCGCCAACCGCGCGCAGGCCCGCGAAGCGTCGTTTATCCGCACCACCGTGCGCGAGCGCACCACTCCGCAGAAGAAGAAGTAAGATGCCGCTCGTCAAATCGACCAGCAAGTCGGCCTTTCGCAAGAACATCAAGGCCGAAATCGCGGCTGGGAAGCCGCAGAAGCAGGCTGTGGCCATCGCCTACTCGGTAAAGCGCGAAGCGGCCAAGAAGGGCAAAAAGAAGTAACATGGCAGACCCTACGGGCATTAATAAGGCGGGCGAAGTCGCCAACGTGGGGTCTAACCCTGCCAAATCGTCGCGTGGAGACGACGATAAGATGGCAACCATGCGCAGCCGTCTCCAGATGGCGATGGCGGCCTACTCGGACACCCGCGAGGACGAGTTGGACGACCTGCGCTTCATGGCAGGCTCGCCCGACAACCAGTGGCAGTGGCCCGCTGACGTGCTCCAGACCCGCGCCGCGGTGCAGGGCCAGACGATCAATGCACGGCCCTGTCTGACCATCAACAAACTGCCGCAGCACGTCCGCATGGTGACGAACGAGCAGCGCCAGAACCGGCCCTCGGGCAAGGTCATCCCGGCCGACGACAACGCCGACGTGCAGGTCGCTGAGATTTTCAACGGTGTGGTGCGCCACATCGAGTACATGTCGGACGCCGACGTGGCCTACGACACGGCCTGCGACAATCAGGTCACGTACGGCGAGGGCTACATCCGCCTGCTGACCGAGTATTGCAACGACGATACGTTCGATCAGGACATCAAGATCGGCCGCGTGCGCAACGCCTTCAGCGTCTACATGGACCCCACGATCCAAGACCCGTGCTGCGCGGACGCCAAGTGGTGTTTCATCACCGAGGACATCCTCAAGACCGAATACGAGGAGATGTTCCCGGACGCTACGCCGATCAGCACGCTGATGGCGCAGGGCGTCGGCAACGAAAGCATGGGGCTGTGGCTCGTTGAGGACACCATCCGCATCGCGGAGTATTTCTACGTCGTCAACGAGCCGGGCGAGTTGAACCTCTACCCGGACGGCACGACCAGCTTCACCGGCACGCCGGAAGACAATAACAATCGTGCCATGTTCGGCAAGCCCATCCGCCAGCGCCGGTCTGACCGCCGCAAAGTGATGTGGATGAAGACCAACGGCTTTGACGTGCTCGAAGAGCGCGAATGGCCGGGCAAGTGGATACCTGTCGTCCGTGTGGTCGGCAACGAGTGGGAAGTCGAGGGTCGCCTCTACATCTCTGGCCTTGTGCGCAACGCGAAGGACGCGCAGCGCATGTATAACTACTGGACCAGCCAAGAGGCAGAAATGCTCGCGCTGGCGCCCAAGGCACCCTTCATCGGCTATGGTGGCCAGTTTGAAGGTTACGAGATGCAGTGGAAGACCGCCAATACGACCAACTGGCCGTATCTGGAGGTCAATCCCGACGTGACGGATGGCGCGGGTAACGTCCTCCCTCTCCCGCAACGCGCGCCGCCGCCGTTGCCCCAGACTGGCCTCATCCAAGCCAAGATGGGGGCTGCTGAAGACATCAAGGGCACCACGGGGCAGTACGACGCCTCGCTGGGTATTGGCGGCAACGAGCGGTCCGCGAAGGCCATTGTCGCCCGCGAAAAGCAGGGCGACACGGGCACCTACCACTACGTGGACAACCTCGCCCGCGCGATCCGGCACATCACCCGCCAGATCGTGGACCTGATCCCGAAGATTTACGACACGCAGCGCATCGCCCGCATCATCGGCGTCGATGGCGAAGTCGGTATGGTCAAGTTCAATCCCATGCAGCCGGAACCCGTCAAGGAAGTCCGCGACATGGAGACGGGTGCGCTGATCGAGAAAATCTACAACCCCGGCGTGGGCACCTACGACGTGATGGTCACGACTGGCCCCGGCTACATGACCAAGCGTCAGGAGGCCCTCGACGCCATGAGCCAGATTTTGCAGTCCAACCCGGCGCTCTGGCAGGTGGCCGGCGACCTGTTCATCAAGAACATGGACTGGCCCGGCGCGCAGGAAATGGCCGAGCGGTTCAAAAAGATTTTGGACCCCAAGGTGCTGTCGGAAGGCGATCAGTCGCCCGAGATGATGGCTGCGCAGCAGCAGATCGAGATGATGACGCAGGAGTTGAACCGCGTCACGGACATCCTGCAAAACATTCAGGACAGCGCCGAGCAGCAGAAGGTCGAGATCGACCGCTACAAGTCGGAAATCGACGCCTACAACGCCGAAACCAAGCGCATCGCGGCCGTCCTGAACTCCATGACGCCCGAGCAAATCCAAGACATCGTCATGGGCACCATCGCGGCCGCTCTCGACACGGGCGACCTGATCGACGGCGCGCCTGAGATGCGCGAGATGCCTGAGATGCCCGAGATGCAGCCCGAAATGCCGCCCATGATGCCCGAAGGGCAGATGATGCCGGAAGAACCTATGATGCCCGAAGGACCGATTGAAAATGAGCCAATGTAACGAGTTCATCGGTATGCTGTTTCTGGCGCGCGATGTGACCCATTCCGCGCACCTGAACACACGCAGCTACGCCAAGCACAAGGCGTTGGGCAAATTTTATGGCCAAATCATCGACTTGGCTGACACTTTTGCGGAAGCCTATCAGGGTAAGTATGGCCTGATCGGGCCGATCTCGCTGATGTCGGCCAAGAAGACCAACAACGTGCTGGAGTTCCTTGAGGGACAACTGGAAGACCTCATGGAAATGCGGTATAAGGTTGTCGAGAAGGAGTGCACCCCGCTCCAGAACATCATCGACGAGATTTTCGCGCTGTACTACGCGACGATCTACAAACTGAAATTCTTGGCGTGAGGTTAGCATGGAACTTCTGAACCCTATGAGCAAGGCCGACTACCCCTCCTACTCGGTGGGATATACCGGCACCGCGGGTAACACGACCGCATGGCTGCCGGGGCCGCAGGGCGTCCTCGTCTGGTCGGATCAGGCGTGCTACGTCGAGGTCGGCGTCGGCGCAGTTGCTACGACTGCCAGCACCCCGATCCCGCCCTTCACGCCGATCCCGTTCACCGTGCCGCTCAACACGTCGGGCGCTCCGTGGCGCGTCAGCGCGCTTCGCGTCTCGACTGACGGCACGATCTACTGCAAGCCGATCAACAAGAACTGACGCATGAGTTTTGGCGTCGCCCTTCGTAACAGCGTTGCCCTCGGCCTTGGGGGCATTGTCGCGTTGTTTTCGGGTTATGGACCAGATCAGGCGCAGGGCAACCTCGAAACGGAAAATGGCAACAATCTCGTCCAAGAGGACGGCGGGTTACTGCTTTTGGAGTGATATATGGCTGACGTAAAAATCTCTGCTTTGCCCGCTGCAACGACGCCTTTGGGCGGCACGGAAGTTCTGCCCATCGTGCAGAGCGGTTCGACCGTTAAGGTGTCCATTGCGGATGTGACCGCTGGGCGCGCGGTCGCCGCAGCATCCCTTACAACTACCGGCGATACCGGAATTGGCACAGGCAGCCCCAGCTTCCGGCTACAGGTGGAAGATGCTTCCGGCGCGGACCAAGTTGCCTATTTTGTGAACACTAGCAACGGCTCGTCGCTGGGCGGTATTGTTTCGTCCCTCAACGGCGGCGGCAACAACACGAGCAGCTATCACTTTGCCGGTGTCACGCAGACGGTAGCTATCTGGTATCTCTACGGCAACGGCACCACCTCCTATACCTCCGACATCCGCGTCAAGAAAAACGTTGAAACGACCCGCGATGGCTATCTGGACGATGTCTGCAAGCTGCGGGTCGTCAAGTACAACTGGTACAACGACAGCGACGACACGCCGCGTGAACTGGGCTTCATCGCGCAGGAAGTGGAGCAGGTGTTCCCGGGCCTTGTGCAAGACGCTATGCACCCGACCAAAGACGGCGAAATCCACAAGGTGCTGAAGGGTAGCGTGCTGACCCCGATTTTGTTCAAGGCGCTTCAGGAGGCTAATGCCAAGATTGACGCGCTTGCGGCCCGCGTGGCCAAGCTTGAAAAGTAAGCGCCTAGCGCCCGAAGTTTGCTCAGATTGCCAGACTGCAACAAATCATGTAGTCTGGCTTACAACCGTACTGGTGCGGATCATCAGGTGACTTGAAAGGGTCAAAACCACATGGACGACAACGTCCCCACTGAAGCGGAAGTGCCCGCGCCGGAACTGGAAACCACGGCGGCTCCAGAACCCGTAGTAACCGAAACGCCGGAAGAACAGCCTGTCGATCAGGAAGCGTCCAAGACCTTCACACAAGAAGAACTTGACGCGATTGTCGGCAAGCGGCTTGCAAGAGAACAGCGCAAATGGGAGCGCGAACAGCAGCAACGTCTAGCTGAACAGGAAGCCCGTCAACGGTCGCAAGCGGCCGCCGACATCTACCCTGACCAGTTTGACACCTACGACGCTTACGCCGAGGCTCTGGCCGAACGCAAAGCGGAAGAGTTGCTGGCACAGCGGGAAGCCGCACGCCAGCAAACGGAGATGCTGGAAGCGTACCATGACCGTGAAGAGATGGCGCGGGACAAGTACGACGACTTCGATCAAGTCGCCTACAACCCGAACCTTCCCGTTACGGAACACATGGCCCTGAGCATCCAAGCCTCGGATGTTGGCCCCGATGTCCTTTACTGGCTCGGCTCCAACCCCAAAGAGGCCGGACGTATCGCGCGTCTCAACCCAATCTTGCAGGCAAAGGAAATCGGAAAGATTGAGGCTTCACTGTCCTCAAATCCGCCGGTCAGAAAAACTTCATCCGCCCCGGCACCGATTGCTCCTGTCACAGCCCGCTCCAATGGGGCGCCGCGATATGACACCACCGACCCTCGCT
>JACCDU011301657.1_pt1 | contig 11942 bp, 25 predicted proteins | sample 7446081 | NCBI WGS metagenome assembly JACCDU01 (sample SAMN15323447, study PRJNA562643) | freshwater metagenome | isolation source: river surface water | place: USA:Blue River Watershed | collected 2017-08-17 | reverse complement strand
ATGTTCAAGCAAATCGTTTCCATCATCGCCCTGTCTGCCGCTATGTCGGCTCAGGCTCAAGACTCGCTCACGGGGCCGGACAAGATCAAGCACTTTGGCGTGTCTGTGGGCATGGCCGGTATCGGCACGATGGTGTTCCAGTCGCCCAAGATCGGCTTCGGCGCGTGCATGGCGGTTGGAGTGGCAAAGGAGGTCTATGACGCTCGCACGCCCGGCCGCACGGCGTCGGCAAAGGATCTGATTGCCGACGCTGCAGGATGTGCTGTGGGCGCGTATGTCGGCGGGCTGATGATTCAGCCTCGTCGCGATGGCGTGGCTGTGGCGTATGGGATGAAGTTTTGAGGGGCTGAAATGACCAATGTGAATATTTCGGGTCTTGAGCTGGCACGCCAATTCGTGCAGCGCACAACATCAATGAACAGCATCGACATCCGTGACGAAGATCCGATCCGCGTGCCAGCCGGCCACCTTCGAGGCGCCGCCGCCGAGCTGCAGCGCCTGATCTCCGAGCGCGACGAGCTGGCCGCGAAGCTGGCTGAGATCGAGCGGGCCGAGCCGGTGGCGTGGTCGCCAGCCCTGACCCACACCGACTACGAGAAGACGCGTGTTTGGTGCAACGGAAAGCCGCGTGACGAGGATGTCGCCTACTGGAAATCGCAGGGCATTGGCATCACGCTGGCGTACTCCCACCCGACCGCCCCGCAGCCGGTGGCGGTGCCTGCTGGCTGGAAGCTGGTGCCTGTGGCGCCGACGCCGGAGATGGTCCAAGCCGCGAACGACGGGGATGACGAATACACCCTGCGAGGCTTCGGCCCAGGCGTGCAGCGCGTCATGCAAGGGCCTGAGGACCACTACGTCGCCATGCTCTCCGCCGCACCGCAGCCGCCCGCAGCCGAGCCGGGGTACATGCAGCAGAGGGGTGCAGCATGACCGCACCGCATCTCATCACGCCAATGGATTGGGCGCTCGAGGCCCTAGCCCGCGCCGCAGCCGACGGCGCCGACCTGCGCGAGGCAGCGGCGGCCCGGGTCGAATCCAGCCGCTTCAGGGCCTGCGCTGAGCGGATCGCCGAGCTGCAGGCCCGGGTCCGTGAGCTGACGCTCTACGCCGCAGGGGTGGAGGCTGAGCGCGGCGCCGCGCAGGCCGAGGCCGAGCGCCTGCGCGCCGATATCGACCGCTACCAGCCGGACGGCTGGCGCCTCGGGCTGCCAGACGGCTCACATCCACCACCGGAGCCCCTCAGTGATGACGGCAGGACGCCCGCGCCAGCGATGATCGGGGTTAAGCTCTACCGGAGGGGCTAGGCATGAGCGGACGCAGCCTCTTCACTCTGGGCGGCGTCATTCGCCCCGACAGTCTGCTGTCGTGTCCGTTCTGTGGCCGAGCGCCGGAATACATTGCCCGCGCCAGCAAAGACACGGACTCGGGCGAATACCATGCCATCTCTTGCTGCTGCGGCGGATATTCGGCCACCGCGCACCATGGAGCGGAAAGACAAGGCAAAGTCGTGGCGCTGTGGAACCAGCGGGCTTATCCGTCGCGCAAGCCGCTGACGGATGAGCAGATCACCGAAGAATTCGAGCGGAGGCTAGGCCCGCTGCCAGATTCGCGCGATGAAGGAACTTATCTGTCCGCGCTGGCTTGGTTCCGACGTGGCGCCAAATTGGCGAGATCGTGCGATAATTAACGCTCTCTCCTGTGCTTCGGCACTTGCCCTCTTCGGAGGGCTTTTTTTATGTTGACGACGCGCCTAGACTGAGGCACATTAGAGGCACGGCAAGCAAGCCGACAAGGAGAGAAAATGGATCAACTGGATGTGAAGCGAGCCGTGAAGGCGTTCGGCGAACAGATCGCAAAGGGTCGCCCAATCGAAGAGGCGATGATGTACGCACTGGATGCGGTGGTTCGCGGCCCTGCGCTCAATCGTCAGGACGTGGTTTTTTCTGGCGTCACGCTGTGCGTGGAGTGGGAGGCGGACTATCAAGACGGCTGGCGGATCACTACGCCGCCCGGCGAAGATCTTTCGATGCTGATCGACAGCTACGCGCCGACGCTGGCGCAGCGGGTCGAAGACGCGATTGATAAGCGACTTGAGGCGGATAGGCGGGACGCCCTTGAGTGGGTTGACGGCTTTCGCTGCGTGTGAATAACCGACAAAGGATTAATCATGACTACTGAACAAATCAAAGACGCTTACACCCTCTCAGCGCTTCGCGCGATGGGAAATCAACTCGGGCACCTCTCCATGAGGGTAGCGGAACACCTCGAAGAAATCGCGTCACTGCAAGCCGAGCGCGATGATCTGGTGCAGCGAGTCAAAGACTTGGAGGCGCAGCGCGTTCATTGGATTGCCGCAGAGCATCGCGTGAGCGCCGGCTATGTGCGCCTGCGCCAGATCATCGGCGCCATGAATCCGCCTGCTTTTGATTGGGGTTCGCTGTCTCAGTATGTGGAGGGGGTGGCGCGGGAAGTGGTTGATGAACGGACTGAAGCGGTAAGGCGCGTGTTTGATCTGGAGATTCAGGCAGTGGGCACCCTGGCGGAAACCACCAATTTGCAGAATGAGCGGGATGTACTCATTAAGCGCGGGAGTGAACAGGTAATTCAGACCTTGGATGCGCTTTCAAAGGTGAGCGACCTTCAAGCGGAAAACGAAGAGTTGAAAGCGAAGCTTGAGAGGATCGAGCGACTGATTCGTTCCGAGGAACACATCGGCCCTTCGGGGTTTGAGGACTGACCATGAAACAATTTCCCATTGCCGCCCACATCGTCACGCACGAGCGAGGGCAAAGTCTGCATCTTGATCTTGAAGCAGCACAGCAGGCGGCACAGCGGATGCGCGGCACTGTCGGCGATCTGTACGCCGCTGCTGATGTGTGGCACGTCATCCGTGAGATGGAGGCGGATGCGCGGATGGATGCGCTTCACATCGCTGCGCTGAAGGCCGAGCTGATGGCGCTGCGTGCGCAGAAGGGTGGAGCATGAGAAGGTCTAGCCCCGCTGGATTCCGCCGCGTGGACTTCGAGCGCCAAGCCTTCCACTCATCCGCTAAAGCCAAACTCAAGCGACTCCGAATTCTTCAAGTACTCAAGACAGGGAAAATTGCCGTATGGAACAGGATCAAATTCAAACGCAAATGGAACATCGAATCTCGGGTGGCGCTGTATCGAGGATGGGGAGACAAATCGCGGCGGGCGTGATTTACCGCACGGCGCGGGATTGGTATCTTTCGCCAGAAGTCGCTAGACTAAGCACCAGCGAAATCAGAACCCTCGCCGAACTGGTGAGCGGCAAAGACAAGCTAATCCGCGAGCTATCGCCGCAAGTGGTAGCTGCATACATGTGCAAACCTTAAGGAGAGATTAATGTCTTTTGAACAAATCGTTAAGCAGGTAATGGAGCAATTCGGATGGGATCGGATGACCGCCGAGAACCACGCCCGCCAGCGCCTTGAGCTGATCGCTCGGGACGAGGCCAGTCTTCGCGGCATCGTCGCCGGCATCGTGCAGCGCCACGCGAAGGAGGGTTAAAAATGAACAGGCTGGAAAACCCTTCGGGGTGTCAAGATGTCGGCGGAAGCTACCGCCGCAAGCAGAAGATGAAGCGCCGCGCCAAGATCGTCTTTGCGGTGGTCTATGCTGCGGCGGTGGTATCGCTGATCTACCTCGTTGCAGCGGGTGTGAAATAAGCACTGGACATGCCCGAGAAGATCGGGCACATTAACCACATGGGCAGCGCGGTGCAGCCCGAAACGGAGAAGCAAATGGACGCAATCACTTTCCTGTCTTTCGTTGGCGCTGCTGCGCTGGTTTGTGGCGCCGTCGCTGTCGTGGCGTTCTGGGCGATGATGTTCAAGGGAGTCACCCGTGTCTGATCGCATCATGGATATTGTTTGGCGCGTCTACCACGTCGCCGAAGTGGCTATGCTGTCGGCTCCGAGCGTGCCCCGCGTGTCGCTTGGTGATGTGGCAATCACTGCTGTTGGTGCGCTGCTGATCGCGGTGCTGCTGCCGATGGTGATGGACGAAGAGCCGACGCCAGAGCAGATCGCCAATGATCCGATTCTGCCGCAGCGTGATAAACGCACTATGCAGCAAACCGAGCAAAGCGCAGAATAGCCACATCCCAAGGAGCTGCAAATGTTTTCGTTCTTCCTGATCTGCTTTATCGCTTTCGTCGTTTGGATGGTCATCGACTTGATCCGATGGCCGGAGGTCTGGGAGGATGACGACATGAGCGAGCGAGTCACCAACCAGCAACAGCACTAAGAGGACATCATGAAACACATCAACGACTGGAAGCGCAAGGAACTGATGGCGCTTCCGATGCGGGCATGGGACCGCCGCACCACTTACGATAGCGTGCTGGTCATTAGTACCAAAACGGCCCATGATAGCGGATGGGCCATGATGGCGGTGATCGGCGTGAATGGAGGCGTTCCCGTTGAAGTAGCGGCGCGGTGCTGCGATGACATTGAATGGATTTATCCGCCTCGTTCCGTTCTTGGTGCTGGCTTCATCATCGGTCAAGTCCGCACGGATTGCTGCATGGCGTCGGGCGCTGTTCACTTTTGGAAGCGCGATAAACGGTTTCGCGTAGGGCCAGCATTGTCCTCGCTCACAATCGAACAAGTTGACGCCTAAACCCGCCCCGAAAGGGGCTTTTTTATTGCATCATCGCTGCTTCCACGGCTCGGCGGATGACCAACCCGCGCAGCACTCGATTGCCGCCCCGGGTCCATTTCTGGATTTCCTTTTGTGCGCCGGGCCAGTCGCCAGCGTTCACCCGCTTGCGCAGTGTGGAGCCCTTCAGCGCGCCGATGCCTAGATTGAAGGCGAAGGAACACAGCGCCGCGATCCTGCGGGGTGTGTCCGCGCCAGGGCACAGCCGGATCACTGCCGGCATGTACTCGCGCTCCACCATCTCGCGAAGCATCACCATCGCCTGAGCGTTAGTGATCGGCGGATCGGTTAGCCTCACTCGCCTGCCGTCTGGGTAGTAGGTGGCCCCTGCGCCGATGGTAGGCACGCCCGCGCTGCATAGGTACGGCCTCAGGCGCATGCCCTCGAAGCGAAGGATAAGGGGGAGTGCGATTTGCACCGCTTCTTTGATGTCGTCTTCAGTCATAAAAAAAGCCGGTTGCCCGGCTGGTGGTTACAGTGCGTTAAGCTTTAGGACTTCATTAGTCATTGCCAAGGTATGCTTTTTCTGCAGCAAGGCCGACAACTTCGCTTTCCGATCCTGGAAGTCCATGCCCAGTTCGATTAAGGTCTGATTGGCGCGCTGAAGATCACGAATGGCGGAGATGTGCGCCGGCATCTCAATAAGGGCATCACGCAAAGGGGTCGCCGGCTCGATGCCGTGAGACAGCCGATATTGTTTTGCAGTAGCGCCTAGCACAAGCCGGTTAATCATGTCCATTTCATTGGAATAGTGGTGCGCCGCAGTCTCTTTGCCTTGCTCGGTTCGTGCATCCTTTAGAGCGGCAGTCATGGCCGGAGCCTCCAGGCGGGCGAATTGGCGGTCTTGCTCGGCGACCAGATGGGCGCGGATTCGCTCCTTTTCACCATTAGCCCAATCTCGGAAAACGCTGTAGACCTGCACCTCGAATGCCGCGCTGATCCATGCCGCGTAACGGTAGACCACCAGCTCGGCAGCGTAGGTGCCGGGAGACTTGCCGCCATTAGTCGTCTGAACGGATGGCACTCCGGGCTTTTGCGGAGTGCTGTCTAGCTGGGCAACAAAGGCCCGGACCGATTCCGAGCGCAAAAAGTCGCTTGGCTGGTGGCGCTTCTCCCCGCCTGCGGCGCGGTGGAGGTCATTCAGACAGTAGCGCCCATGGGCGTCCTGACGAATGGAAGTGCCAAGGATCGTGATTTCGTTCATAGCTTGCCTTTCGATGCTTCCGGTTGAAGGTGCTGGCCGGGCGTGGAAGCGACCGCTTGTCCCCCGTCGGGTGAGGCCAGCGAGTGCATTGTAGCACAGCGTGAAAAAGATCACTTTCCGCCTCTTGCGCTGGCGGGCAGGATGGCGCATACTTCATCCATCGCAACAAGGACCGGCCTTGGTGGCCGGGAAACGACAAGGAACAACGATGCAAGACATTGAACTACTCAAGGCCGCCGCCGACGTGGTGGGCCTGCAATATGAATGGCACCCGGGGTGCGGCAATGCACTTCATTTGACGGCGCCGGACGCGCAAGCGATCTACTGGAATCCACTAAAAGACGACGGCGACGCTTTCCGCCTAGCAAATGCGCTGCGCTTGAACATCTACCACGCCGAGTTGGCAGTGCTTGTCAAGCACAAACAGTATTCATGGGAGTGGATGGGAGAAGGGGTTAACGAAGACCACGGAGACCGTAATGCGTCCACTCGCCGCGTCATCGTGCGCGCAGCCGCTGCGATGGCCCGAGCGCCGGTTGTTGGCAACTCTTAACGCTTGATATTCAGCCCTTGCGCGATCCGCGAGGGCATGGCATAGTTCAGACATGCCGCACGGTGCGGCGAAGGAGAGAAAGATGAGCCTTGATGTTTACCTGTATGTTGGCGACGACTGCGTGTTTAATGCCAACATCACGCACAACCTTCGGATGATGGCCCGAGATGCGGGGATTTATGCCTGCCTGTGGCGCCCCGATGAAAACGGCATGACGCACGCCCGAGACATCATTGAGCCACTGGAAAAAGGACTGGCGCTGATGGTGACGAACAAAATCCGATTCGAGGCGTTCGATAGCCCGAACGGCTGGGGGCTCTGGAAACACTTTGTTCCGTGGTGTGCGGAGTACCTGCAGGCGTGCCGGGATTATCCGGATGCAACGATTGTGATTAGTCGGTAATCAAAGAAAACAACAAAGGGGCCTAGAGCCCCTTTTTTCATCGTCCAGTGACGTGGACTCTACCGCCAACGTACAGCCCCAAGACACCCGCCACAATCTCGCCGAACAGCCCGGTGATAATGACGGTCTGAGGCCAGATCGCGTTACCGATCAGCAGCAGGATGGATGCGGTGGCAAGTCCGGGGCGAATGGCGCTATTCCACGCATCAAGCCACTTGATGCCCGATGGCGTGCCGATCTGCCGCATAGCCTCCAACATCATCGCATCAGCCGCCTGCGACTGCGCCGCGACCGATTGGGCCTCCACCAGCTTCACCCCTTGCTCTGCCGCCTCTTTGACCGACTGCCGGCGCCATTCCTCGCGCTCACGGTCTAGCGTGTGCTGTAGCTGCATCATGGCGATTTCGGCGTTCCGTTCTTCGCGGGCTTTGACCATTCCGAGAATCTCGCCGAACAGCCAACGGAACACAGCAGAGCCGAGAAACGAAAATAATGCGCTCATCGTTCAAACCTCCTTGGCGGGCGATTGTCAACCCATTCTTCCATTGAATAAAATACCCACAGCGAGATATTAGACGCGGCGACTAGATCGAATAACCCAACAGTATCAGGGCGAATAGCGCAGCGCCACAGCAGCAGAACACACATAATTGCCATGCCGACATGCATTCCAACAACCAAGCAATTATGTGTTCGCCATGACAGGTAATTCAGCCGGATCAAAAGAGCGGTAAGGCACAAAAACGCGAAGCCCCCCACTGCCGCGTTAATGAGATACTGCATCATTTTTGCGCCTTGGATTTGATATAAGCGGGGATAGATTCAACGATGGCCGCCAGGAGCGGATGCATCACAATACCCAGACCGCAGGCGATGGCACCAGCAATATCTGGGTTTGATTTAAACAGCCACGCCGAGAGGGCCACACCGAATTTAGCCGAGGATAGAGCCGAACAGGCGAAGAGGAAAATAGCTCGAAGCCGGCCGGCCTCAGGCGCCCAAGACAAGCCAAAGATTGAACCGACCACACCCCAGACGAGCAAATCCCACGGCACGCCTAGGACCGCCAAGGCCCCGACAATGCCGCTTGAGATTGACCCGGCCACGGCGCCGGATGCCGCGTGATCGGACATTATTCCCCCGGGCGATCAGGCTTAGCCGGGGCGGACTGCAACAGAATCTCCACGCGCGAGGCATACTCACCCGAGGTCATCGCCTCCGGCTGTCCTTGCTGACCGGCCCATTGCCACATGGCGTCGCGGTATGCCAGGATAGCCTGAGCCTCGCGCTTGAACTGGTCGATCGAACTGGCGGCATAGGTCGCGGCACTGATAACCGAGTCATAGCCCCACGAAGCCGCTAGAGCGTCAATCTCACGCTGCACGCGGGCTGTGAATCGGGCGCGGACCTGATCCGTGGATAGAGGCAGAAGCGCGATAGGCACGGCCACCGGAAGGCCCTTGTCATCGGTCTGGATTTGATTCCCGCCAGCCTGCAGATCCATCATCTGCTGATACATCGCGGGCGTGATTTCCGCGCAGTCTGCCGGCATGGCGTCGCCGTGAATCTCGTCAACATACACGCCGGCCTTCGATTTGCTCCAAAAATACCGCATTAGTGGCCCCGCGCCCAAATGTGAATAGTGACCGATTGAGTAAAAGAGGCGGTTTCACCTACCTTCCACGTCATGCTAGTCGTTGTCGGATTCGCCCCCATGCTAGTAAACACAGTGATGCCGCTGGCGCTGTCCGCAGCCGTCACCATACACACGCTGCATTCGCTCGGGAACGCAATCGGAAAAGTGAAAGTGCCAGCCGTGCCACCGGACGGAACATCTCCGAGCGAGATTCGGCCCCATTGCTCAATCTGGCCTAGGGAATTCTTGGACCAGCCGGAATTACCACTAGAGCCAGTAAACAGGGCGTTAATTTTGTTGGTGACGTGTGCGGTAGTGGCGAGCTTGGTAGACGCCTCTGAGCTGGGCTCGGTCGGCGCGGTAATGGGCACATAACTGCTAATCCCGTCCATCCGCCACTGCATAACGGACGCCCCCCCGCATAGCACGCTAAATTGATTGTTGCCGTTAGGGAAAAACCCCGTATCGTTGCCGTCCTCCACAAAACGGATCGAGCCATAACTATAGATTCCAGACCCAAAGACCCCGTATCCAGTCACAGACACATCTCCGGAAATAGTCCCGCCCGCCAAAGGCAGATAATTCCCAGGGTTGAAATTCGTTTGATCCCAAACGCGCGAGCCATTTACAAAAAAGCCGCCTTTGCAGTCCCATTTGCCGGAGCGGAAATCGTAATACCCTGTGACATTATTATTGTAATCAACCATTCCCATGCCCCACCAGCCTTTAATGGCGACATTGAATGTAGAGTAACTAGCTCCGTCGCCGGTGCCAGTCAAAAGCTGATTCATCCCGTACACGGAAGTGATCACCAAGGGGCCGGACATCGTTCCGCCAGACAGAGGTAGGTAAGCCGATAAGCGAGCCGAGACGGCTGAATTAATCAGGTTCTTGAAGTTTGTGACGCTGCCATCATCATTGGCGTTTGCTCCTGCCGTGTCGCTTGCCCACTGCGCGAGGCCGGCTGCCGGAACCGAGACCTGACGCATCAGAGTATTGAACTGCTCCGACGAGGCCACGCCTGACTGAAAGCCGTTGGCGAGGATGGTGGGAAGCGAGGCCCATGCCGAATAGGTCATGGTGTTGGCGCTGCCGCCTGTCGCAAAAGGGAGATATTGGTTTGCCATGCGTTAAGCGTAGGTAATGGACGACAGAGAAACCCCCATAGGACGAGGGAATAGCTCTTCCTGAAGGATGACTGTTTTCAGGAAGTCGCTAGGCATTGGGCCAGTCACTTTTACCGAAAACGTCATATTCTGATTGTCGATATATGTTACTACATTTGGCGTAGTCGGATTCTCTAGAATGATTTGCTTGCCGATGAAAGCGCCTAGCGTGCCGTCCCATTGATTTGCCGCGATCTTCAGCCGGATGGCCGCACGGTAACTGATATCGTCTAGCGATGCAATCTCGGTTGATGAAGCGAAGCCGGGCTTCCATTGGCCTTGATCCCATCCAAGCCCCGCGATGTCGAAAGAAAAGTAATTGGCGGAAGCAATGGGAATCTTGAGTTGACGGGAAATTCCGACCCATTGCCCGATATAGTCAAGGTGTTTTCCTTGCGCAGAGTCCAGATCAAACAGGCCGGCAATCTGTTGATACAGATCCGCCATGGCTCCCCAATACCCAGCCGTGAGCGCGACCGTAGCCGCGAACTTTGGTTTGTCCTTATGCTGGCTGGTGATTAATTGGGTATAGTCCAGCGCCATTAGACCACCGTGATCGTGATATTGCCAACAGCGCTAGACGCGGCTTCGTTGTAGGCGATGGCGATATCCGACGTGCCGAAGGCGCCGCCGTTCTTGTTGGCTTGCAACGACATCAGTTCAAACGTGGAGGCATTGCCCGAGCCGAAAAGCTGCGCCGGCAGGTACAGGCGGGAAATCATCACATCATCTCCGAAGGGGAGGGCGTTGATATAAGCCACGAGCGCCGAGCGGATCTCGTTAGCCACATCAGCCGAGTAACCCTCAAAGCTTTTCAGCGTCAAGGAAACGCCGATCGTCACTGGCGTCGGATTGGCGTACTTGATGGCGTAGGTATTGCCCTGACCATCCGAGACGCTGACCGACAGCGCGCCGTGAGTCGGGACGCCGGGGGTCTTATGGCGCATGATCGCCGAAGCGATCGCGGTATTGACGCCACCACTAATCACTACAGCAATTGAGCGGGCGGGGATGCCGTTCGCGTCAGTGGAGCCTGTAGGGTTTTCGTAGACCTTCACCTCAGTCACCCCCGGCAGTGCCTGAAGCTCGCCTAGAAGCCCCTGGATAACAGTTTTGCTCGGCAGGGACGTAGAAACCCGTTGGCGGGCCCTAAGCTCGGCGTCAGTCTCCACCGGCTCACCCGGGGATGCTGCTGCAAGGTTGGTGACGGACTGCCATCCGCGCGTAGGCGTGGCAATCTGAGTGATCGTGCCAGATGGCGCAGAAATATCGCCAAGCACGTCGCACGTAGCGGTCACGTCGATATATCCAGCCGAAGGGATAGTAATCGAGACCGGCAGAGTCCACGTATTTTGCAGATCGTCACGAACCTTGCCGTTAGCAATCGTCGTGCCAATCTGGCCCGTGATACGAACCACAGCCTGAGAGTTGCTCGCCTGATTGCGCTTCAAGCCATTGATCTTGACCAGATTGGAAAGCTGAGTGCCTTGGGAGTTTGCAGGGGCGAAGCTGTTCCAGACGGAAATAGCCGCTTGATTGCTGTCATCCATAGCCTTAGCCAAAATCGCCAGCCATTGCCCGTCCTGCGAATCCGGCTCGATATAGATGTCAGAGCCGTAAATCGAGCGGAAAGAATCCTGAAGCTCCGACAGCACCTCAGAGTATGCCGGGGCGGTAATTCCTGCGGTTGAAATTGTCGGAGTTAGTGCCATGCTGCTATTTTATCAAAAGGTCTGTTCAACCGTGGCGGACCCGTAGATAGTGGAGATTGTCACGGATACCGACATAACCCGATTCTCGACCGAGCTAGAGTAATCCGTGATTTCCTCGACCCCGGGAGTTTCTGCTACGCGAGATTTAATCGCGGCATCGCGGGTGCCTTGCGTCAAAGTTCCCAGGACCTCAGAGCTGTAGGGCGTACCCTCCGCCAGATTGGCAAACCACTCGCCGGCCATAAGATTAAGCCGTGTCCGCACGGCCTGCGCCACAGCTTCAGGCGTATCGGCGTAAACCGTGCCCGATCGACCGAACTGCATATCGCCATCTTTGTCTAGTGCGCGGTATCTCATGCCGTGGGGCCTCCGGTGTTGCTCGGGCCAGTAGACACGCCCGTGTGTTTGTGAGTGCCGAATGCGATGCCGTCAACCGCCAGCCCGCTAGTGACCACCGCGCCGCCAGAACACGTCATCAGGCCGGCCACCTTTAGTTGCTGCGTGCATTCCACCACGGGCGTTTGCAGGATTACCTTGGTGTCGGCGATAACCGTCACCGTGCTCGGCGTTTTGATCTTGACATCAT
>JACCDU011426601.1_pt1 | contig 11943 bp, 12 predicted proteins | sample 7446081 | NCBI WGS metagenome assembly JACCDU01 (sample SAMN15323447, study PRJNA562643) | freshwater metagenome | isolation source: river surface water | place: USA:Blue River Watershed | collected 2017-08-17 | reverse complement strand
GTGCATCGCCACCGGCAAAGCTGCTGGTATTGCGGCTGGCGTTTGGCGATGTCATGTAGACAAATCCGCCGGCGTTGGTGTTGGCCTGGTAGTGGTTGTAGGTGACGTTGAAAGAATAGCTTTGGCCATTGACCAGCGGGGTGTTATTGCTGGCCTTGTAGAAGTAGACATGGGGCACCACTTCACCTTCAAAATAGTCGGATTTGCCGTCGGACAGGATGTTGTTGTTCCACTCCGGCGAGGTCGCTCGGGCCGCATCGCCGTCGGCCCAGTGCTGGTAGACCTTGCTGATGCTGGTGCTGGGGTAGGTGACGGCGGCCGGCGTGATGGCTGCGCTCAGCAGGGGTGTGGCTGCAGCCGACTCTTTGGATGTGCCCGATGGATCATCCTGTGCTGTTGTTGAGGTGATGGGGCTGGCTGCTGAAGTGACAGTTTCGCTGGCGTTCAGTGCGGTGACCTGGCTGTAGAGCAGTTCAGTCGATGTTTCATCCTCGCTGTTTTTCGACAAGACTTTGCCAAACGGGCTGGTTTTCTTGCTCATCTTTTTCTCCAAATGTTGGTCGACGCCAGGGTCGACACGGTTGATCCGATTCCCGATCACGGAACTGCAGACATCGGGTTTGCAGCGCAGTCATGTTCTGGATTAGGAGAGGGTTTGACCATTGAGCTTTCGTTGTGTTTGGGGTGATCGCTTGTTCTAGTCCGGCGGTATGGATCCCTTTGCCTGGGAGATACAACTTTGGATAAAGCTATTCGGAAATGATCAATTTCAGTGATTTTTCAAAATGACCCGGTATACATCCGAAGGTTTATGAAAACAGACCGTTAGATCAATCGACTGGCATGCATGAATGCCTGAGCATGAGTCCACGGCCTTGCTGCAAAGCCTGCAGCGGCATTTTCAATTGGAGAAAAGCATGTGGACGCAATTGCAAAATAAAAACCATATTCAGCCCAGAATCCTGAGCGAGCACGAATTGCAGGCGTTGCTGGAGGAGCCTCGTCATCAATACCCAACCCCAAAATCCCATGCCCGGGTTGTGCCCCCAGGCGCCCCGGCACATGGCAATCCTCGCCGCAATCTCATTTTGGGAGCCTTGTCTGAGGCAGATTACGATGCTGTGACGGAAATGCTGGATGTGGTGAATCTGACTGCAGGGCAAGTCATTTATGAAAGCGGCGATGTGTTGCAGCATGTGTATTTCCCGGCCACTTGCACAGCCTCCTTGCTGTCAACCACCGCGGATGGCGAGACGGCCGAACTGGCCTTGACAGGACGCAGTGGCCTGATCGGTGTGCCGCTGGTTCTGGGGGGCAATTCGATGGGGCACAGTGTCCAGATTCAGTGCGCGGGGCAGGCCTACCGCATGACGGCCGAGCGGTTCATGCACTTTTTGCGTGTGTGCAATCCGCTGAAACAACTCGCTTTGAGTTATGTGCAATCCCTGATGACGCAAATGGCGCAAAGCATTGTGTGCAGCCGACACCACTCCGTCAGCGAGAGGCTCAGTCAGTGGATGCTCTGGAATGCCGATGGACTGGACAGCCATGAGTTGAGTGTGACCCACGAAACCATCGCGCACATGCTGGGGGTTCGCCGTGAATCGATCACGCAAGCCGCTGGCAAATTGCAGGCTGCTGGTTACATCCACAACAGCCGGGGAAAAATCACCATCAAGAACCGCGAGGGTTTGCTCAATTGCGTGTGTGAATGCTACGGTCGCATCAAGTCCGATGCCGATCGGTATTTACAGCGCCTGAACCATTTGAACGACTGCACGGAAGATTTTTACGATCATTCATCAACCCATACGGACGAGAAAATCACGCCATCCCATCAGCTGGATTTGCAGAAATATGTCGATGCCTATGATTTTGCCCCGGTGGGTTTTATCACCCTGAATTCCAAATGTCTGGTGACCCAAATCAATCTGGCGGGCGCCATCATGCTGGACATTCAGCGTTCCCAATGCCAGCACAGAAACTTCCTGACTTTTCTGGACGAAAAATCCCGCCTGGATTTCATGGGGTTTCATCATGAAGTGCTTCGTGGCCAGTGCCGTCGCTTTTGCCTGGTCACTTTGCCAGCAACCGCACACCGCCCTGCGATGACTTTGCGCATCGATGCCACCTCGGACGAGTCAGGGGAGGAAAACCGCATGGTCATGATCGATGTGGGCCATGATTACCCTGCCGAAAAACAGCCGGACGCCCCGTTCCCCTGGCAATTCAAGACCACGCCTGGATTGGACGCGGGCGTTTTCAACGTTTGAGCTTTTTTCACGCACAAGCTGGCATTGGTATCCACCGTCCATGGCGGTACTTTGAAAGCCATGGCGGTGGGCGCTGCTGGGCCCTTGAGCGTCTAAGATGTCGGCATGAAAAACCGACAAATTGCCTCCTTCAGCGTCAGCGCCATTGGCCTGGGCTGCATGAACCTCAGCCACGCTTACGGTCAGCCGGTTTCTGCCGAACTGGCCGAACGTGTCTTGCTGGGCGCCCTTGACCAGGGCGTGACTTTTTTCGACACCGCCGCCTTGTATGGCTTTGGTGCCAACGAGACCCTGGTCGGCCAGGTCATGAAGCCGTACCGGCGCCAATTCACACTGGCCAGCAAATGCGGCATGCAGGGTGTGGACCCGGGCGATGGCAAGCTGGTGCGTGTGATCGACGGCCGTCCAGAGACGATCCGGAAAACCTGCGAGGACTCCTTGCGCCGCCTGCAGACCGATGTGATCGACCTGTATTACCTGCACCGCTGGGACAAGAAAGTGCCGATCGAAGACAGCGTGGGAGCGCTGAGCGATCTGGTGCGTGCGGGCAAGATCCAGGCCATCGGTTTGTCAGAGGTTTCCGCCAGCACCTTGCGCAAGGCGCATGCGGTCCATCCGATCGCCGCCCTTCAGACCGAATACTCGCTGTGGACCCGCAACCCCGAAATCGCCGTGCTGCAGGCCTGCCGTGAGCTCGGCGTGGCTTTTGTGGCCTTCAGCCCGGTGGCGCGTGGTTTCCTGTGCGGTGCCGAGCTCGATGTTGCCCAGCTGGACGCCAAGGACATCCGCCGCACCATGCCGCGTTTTGCGCCTGAAAATTACGCGACCAATCGCCGCCTGCTGCCTGCCTACAACGCTTTGGCGCAGGAGGCCGGTTGCAGTCCAGCCCAGCTGGCGCTGGCCTGGCTCTTGCACAAAGGCCCCGACATCATCCCGATCCCGGGCACCACCTCGGTGGCGCACCTGCTGGACGATCTTGGCGCTGTGGACGTGCAGCTGGACGCGGGCTTGATCGCGCGCGTCGAAGCGCTGATCAACCAACGCACGGTGGTGGGCGAGCGTTACAACGCCCAGGGCAACAGCGAAGTCGATACCGAAATGTTCGCCTGAGCCCCGGCCACGCCGGGGCTCAGAGCGGACGCAGCCGCCGGGTTCAGACCACCGCGTCGGGCTGCTGGCCAGGAGCCGCCTTCTGGAAGGCTTCGAGTGCCATGCAGGCCTGCTCCACCGCCATGATCAGCGGCCATTTCGCCAGGTCCACCTTGAAGCGGCGCGCGCTCTCCACCTGAGGAATCAGGTACACGTCGGCAAGGGTGGGTGCGTCGCCGTAGCTGAAGCGCCCGCGCTGCGTATCAGCGGCCAGCAGCGCTTCGTAGGCGTCAAAACCGGCGCTGATCCAGGTGCCGCACCAGGCATTGATGGCGTCGTCGTTGGCGCCAAAGGTCTTGCGCAGGTATTCGAGGATGCGGCGGTTGTTGATCGGGTGGATGTCGCACCCCACGATGGCCGCCAGGGCGCGCACGCGCGCGCGCCCTGTGGCGTCCTGTGGCAGCAGTGCGGGCGTGGGGTACTTTTCTTCCAGCCATTCGATGATGGCGGGTGACTGGATCAGCACCTCGTGGCCGGTGTCCAGCGCGGGCACCAGCTGCTGCGGGTTGACGGCTTTGAAGGCGTCTTTCAGGTGCTCTTCCTTGGCCAGGTGCACCGCCACGTAGTCGGTGTGGATGCCCTTGAGGTTGAGTGCGATGCGCGTGCGGTGCGAGGTGCCGCTGCGCCAGAAGTTGTAGAGCTTCATGGTGGCTGCTCGCAGTCGGTTATTCGGCAGGGCCGATGTTCAGGGCGATTTCAGCCACGCCTTCGACGCGACCCGTGATCTTGTCACCCGCCACCACAGCGCCCACGCCTTCGGGCGTGCCGGTGTAGATCAGATCGCCGGGCTGCAGGTGGTAGTAGGTGGACAGGTCGGCGATGATTTCGCGGATGTTCCAGATCAGCTTGTCCACATTGGACGACTGTTTGGTGGCGCCATTGACTTCGAGCGCAATGGTGCCGTGCTCGATCACCACGCCGGGCATGGGCACGATCTCGGTGCAGACCGAACCTTGCTCGATGTCCTTGCCGGTGTCCCAGGGGCGGCCCTTGTCGCGCGCCACCAGCTGCAGGTCGCGGCGGGTCATGTCCAGGCCGGCAGCGTAGCCGTAGACCAGCTCATGCGCGTTGGCTTCGCTCACGCGAAAACCTTCCTTGCCAATCGCCAGCACCAGCTCCATCTCGAAGTGGTAGTTGTTGGTGCGCGGCGGGTAGGCCACCACAGCAACATGGTCCACGCCGCTCTCCACCAGGGTCTGCGGCGACTTGGTGAAATAGAAGGCCTGCTCGACGCTCTTGTCGACCGGACGGCCCATCTCGACGGCGTGCGCATGGTAGTTGCGGCCCACGCAGAAGATGCGGTTGATCGGGAAGCGCTCGGTTTTGCCACGGATGGGCAGGGACTGGACGGCGGGGGGATTGAAGAGGTAGGAGGTCATGTGGTTTATCCGCGGTTTTCATAAACACCGAGCTTGCGGTGCAGAGGCGATTCGTCGGCGATGAAGACAAACGAAGGCTGGTCGGTGCGCAGGTTTTTCAGCGTCACGGCTTCGTAGCCGGGGGCGCAGCAGGTGTCGGCCTCGACCATCTTGAAGGTCTTGTCGACGACGCTGGCCTCCACCTGGCCTTCGATGACGTGGAACACCTGGGCGGGCGAGCGTGCCGGCAGGCGCAGGCTCTGTCCGGGGCGCAGCATCAGGGCGTAAAAGCCCAGGATGTTTTCGGCATCGCCACCGGTCTCGGGGTTGATGTAGGTGACCTGCACGCACTCTTGTGCCGGAGCGTCTGCAGCCAGCGCCTGTAGCGCGGCCTTGGTGTCGGCCCAGGGGTAGCGCAGCATCGGGTAGGCGCGGCTGCTCCTGTCAAACATGCGCGTGGGCGCGACGCCCGAGCGGGTGTTTTGCTGGTCGCCGTTGCCGGTCTTGACGGTCTGGCGGTCGCCATTGATGTGGTAGCTGGCCTCCATGTAGTACACCAGCGGCAGGTCCAGCACATCGAGCCAGACCACCGGATCGGTGCCGTCGTGGCCGTGTTCGTGCCACAGGCCGGTGGGCGTCAGGATCAGGTCGCCGCGGCTCATGGGGCATTTTTCGCCGTCCACGGTGGTGTAGGCGCCTTCGCCTTCGACGATCATGCGCACCGCGTTGGGTGTGTGGCGGTGGCTGGGCGCCCACTCGCCGGGCAGCAGCAGCTGCATGCCCAGGTACATGGCGGGGCTGGCCTTCATGTTTTCCAGACCGTGGCCGGGGTTGGCCAGCACCAGGACGCGGCGTTCGGCCTTTTCAATGGGGGTCAGCTCGCCGGCCTGCAGCAACAGGGGCTTGAGCGTGCTGTAGGCCCAGTGGGTGGGCTGCGTCTGGCGGGTGGGCACCTTGGGCGGCAGCACGGCGCGCAGGCTGGGCCACAGCGGCACCAGGTTCAGGTTTTTCAGGTCGTCGCGGTACTGCTGCGGCAGGTCTTCGAGTTTTCCAAGTTCTTGCATGTGCCTCTCCTTGTTCAGCCTTGCTGCAGACAGTTGTTGACGTTCCAGCCATAGAGCCATTCGATGGCGTCGTAGAAGCGCTCTTGCGTGCGGCCCTTCCACAGGCTGTTGCGGATCAGGCGTTCGACACCTGCGGCATGGTACAGGCGGCCCATTTCGCGGCCCGACAGTACGATGCGGGCGGTGCGGGTGACACGGTTTGTCTGGTAGAGCTGAAGTGCGGCGTCCCAGTCCTTGTTACACACGCGCAGGGCTTCACCCAGCGTGACGGCATCTTCCATCGCCATGCAGGCGCCTTGGGCCATGTACTGCGTGGTGGGGTGCGCAGCATCGCCCAGCAAGGTGGCGCGGCCAAACACCCAGGTGCCGATCGGCTCGCGGTCTGCGGTGGCCCAGCGCTTCCAGGTCTTGGGCAGCTCGATCAGCTGGCGCGCCTTGGGGCTGATGCCCTGGAAGTAGCTTTCCACTTCTTCCTTGGAGCCATCGGTCACGCCCCAGGTTTCCTGCTGGCGGCTGTGGAAGGTCACGACCACGTTGTACTGCTCGCCGCCGCGCAGCGGGTAGTGCACCAGGTGGCACTTGGGGCCGGCCCACAGGCTGGCGGCGTTCCATTGCAGGTCGACCGGAAAGTCTTTTTTGTCGACCACGGCGCGATACACCACATGGCCGGTCACGCGCGGCGGGTCGTTCACATACTGCTGGCGCACCACCGACTTGCCACCGTCGGCACCGATCAGGGCCTGGCCAGTCCAGCGCTTGCCGTTCTGGTCGATGGCGGTCACGGTCTGGTTAGCTTCGTCCTGCTCGACCGAGACGATGCGGGTGTTGGTGTGGAACTGGACCTTGCCGGTTTCCTGCGCTCCTTCGAGCAGCGACAGGTGCACGTCCACCCGGTGGATCACGGCGTAGGGGTTGCCAAAACGCTTGCGGAAGGCTTCACCGGTTTCGATCTTGCCGACCTGGTATTCGTCGATGGCGTCGTGCATGACCATGTAGTCGGTGTAGACGGCGCGGCCACGGGCCTTGTCACCCACGCCCAATGCGTCAAAGGCGTGGAAGGCGTTGGGGCCGAGCTGGATGCCCGCGCCGATCTCGCCGATCTCGGGGGCTTGTTCCAGCACGGTGACCTGGAAACCCTGGCGGACCAGGGCGAGGGCGGCGGCCAGACCGCCGATGCCGCCGCCGGCGACGATGACAGGCAGGTCCTTGTTGGTGTTGCTCATGGGTTCTCCTCGGAGGTGATGGGGCACAAGCTGTGTGTGCATATGATAAGTATACTTACCAAATGCCGGGATGGTCAGTGGTTTCTGGGGTGGCTAGGGTAAATACTGATCCCGATCTTCAGGAGGTCATTGCCAGCGGGCGGGCGAGGGCCTCGAGCTGCCCGCGCAGCCAGCGGTGGGCCGCGTCCTGCTGGTGGCGCAGGTGCCAGATCATGTACATGGGCATGCGAGGGCAGGGCACCGGCACTTCGGCATCGGCCAGACCACGCATCAGGTGCTGGCGCAGCAGGCCCGGCACCGTGGCCAGCAGGTCGGTGCCGCGGATGAAGGCGGGCAGGCCGGCAAAGCCCGGCACCAGCACCCGAAAACGCCGCTCGATGCCCTTGCTCTGCAGGTGTCGGTCCAGGTCGAGCGGGCGCTGCGGCGCGTAGAGCACCGTCACATGCTCGGCGGCCAGGTAGTCCTTGCGGGTGAGCGGGGCGTCGCGCATGGCCGGGTCGTAGAAGACGCGGTAGCGGTCCTCGAACAGGCGCTTTTGCACGATGTCTGTGCCCTCGGGCGGGCGCGGGCTGATGATGAGCTGGCATTGCTGCTGGCGCAGCATCTCGGGCGTGGGCACGTCCGACGCGATCACGCGCAGCGACACGCCGGGCGCCTGCTGGCGCAGGCGCTGCATCAGCGCGGGCAGCAGGGTGTCGCGCTGGAAGTCGTTGGCGGCGATGGTGAAGGTGGTTTGCCAGCGCGCCGGGTCGAAGTCTTCGCTTTGCGCAAAGCGCTCCAGATCGCCCAGCAGCTCGCGGGCACGTTCGGCCAGCGTGAGCGCCCGCGCGGTGGCCACGATGCCGCGCCCGGACCGGGTGAACAGCGCGTCCCCGGTGATATCGCGCAGCTTGTCCAGCAGGTGGCTCACCGCCGACTGCGTCACGCCCAGGCGTTGTGCTGCGGCCGTGATCGAGCCGGTGTCGACCACCGCCACCAGCAGGCGCAGCAGGCGGGCGTCCAGATCCAACCAATCGAAACTGCTCATGTATTAAATGATAAATGATCGGTTTATCTTTGGTGTTGAAAGCCTGAAACTGCGCGGTATCCGTTCATCAGGAGCCCCCACATGACCCACCAGATTGAAGGCACCACGCCCTTCGACGGCGAACAGGCCCGCAAGGGTTACGCCCTCAACAAGATGTGCTTTTCGTTCAACGAGGCCGCCAACCGCGCCGCATTCAAGAGCGACGAAGAGGCCTACATGGCGCAGTACGGCTTGAGCGAACCGCAGAAGGCCGCGATCCGTTCGCGCCAGGTGCTGCAGCTGATCGAGGCCGGCGGCAACGCCTACTACCTGGCCAAGTTCGCCGGCATTTTTGGCCTGGACATGCAGGACATCGGCGCCCAGCAGACGGGCATGAGCAAAGACGAATTCAAGGCCAAGCTCAAGGCTTACGCCGGCTGATCACAAGGAACATTCACCATGGCACAACTCATCGGCGGTCTCGCCTCTTCACACATCCCCGCCATTGGCGGCGCCATCCACAAGGGCCTACAGGCCGACCCGTACTGGGCGCCATTTTTTGCCGGCTACCCGCCGGTGCAAAAGTGGCTGGGCGAGCACAAGCCCGATGTGATGGTCATCTTCTACAACGACCACGGGCTCAATTTCTTCCTCGACAAGATGCCGACTTTTGCCGTGGGCGCTGCGGCCCAGTACGACAACGCCGACGAAGGCTGGGGCATCCCGACGCTGCCTTCCTTCAGGGGCGAGGTGGATCTGTCCTGGCAGATCATCAACACCCTGGTGGCCAAAGACTTCGACATCGTGACCTGCCAGGAAATGCTGGTGGACCACGCCTGCACTTTGCCGCTCAAACTGTTCTGGCCCGAGGGCGAGGCGCCGGTGACCATTGTGCCGGTCAACATCAATACGGTGCAGTTTCCGCTGCCTTCGGCCAAACGCTGTTATGCGCTGGGCAAGGCGGTGGGCGAGGCGATTGCCGCCTGGGACAGCGACAAGAAAGTGGCCGTGCTGGCTTCGGGTGGCCTGAGCCACCAGCTCGACGGTGAGCGCGCCGGTTTCATCAACAAGGAATTCGACCTGAAGTTCATGGACAGTCTGGTGAGCAACCCCGAGTGGGCCACCCGGTTCAGCTCACTGGAATTGGTCGAAAAGACGGGCACCCAGGGGGTGGAACTGCTGATGTGGCTGGCCATGCGCGCGGCGCTTTCGGCCGCTGGCCCGCGTGTCAAAGAGGTGCACCGCAACTACCACATCCCGATCTCCAACACGGCCACCGGCCTGATGGCGTTCGAGGTGGCCTGATCCCCGCTTGCGGGCGGCTAACATGGCGGCATGAACGTCCCCATGACCCCGCCCGACCCTCAGTCCCAGCCGCAGGCTTTCCTGCGCAGCCTCTACGACGCCGCCGTGCGCCGTGCCATGCCCCTGCACAACATGGCTGCCGTGCTGCCGCCTGTGCCCAGGGGCCGCACCCTGGTGCTGGGCGCAGGCAAGGCGGGGGCGTCGATGGTGCACGCGCTCGAGGCCCTGTGGCCCCGGGACGCGCCGCTGTCTGGTCTGGTGGTCACCCGCTATGGGCACTTGCCCGAGCGGCCGGCCGGCGTGCCGGCCCGTGTCGAGATCGTTGAGGCCGCCCACCCGGTGCCCGACGCCGCCGGGCTGCAGGCCGCCGAACGCATCCTCGCGCTCACACAGGGCCTGAGTGCCGATGACCTGGTGCTGTGCCTGATCTCGGGTGGTGGCTCGGCCCTGCTGACGCTGCCGGCCGAAGGCCTGACGCTGCAGGACAAGCAGCGCATCAACAAAGACCTGCTCAACAGTGGCGCCAACATCACCGAGATGAACTGCGTGCGCAAGCACCTCTCGCGCATCAAGGGCGGGCGTCTGGCAGCCGCCTGCGCGCCCGCGCAGGTGGTGACCCTCACCATCAGCGATGTGCCGGGCGACGATCCTTCGGTCATCGCCAGCGGCCCCACGGTGCCCGATGCGACGAGTTGTGCCGACGCGTTGGCCATCCTGCAGCGCTATGGCATCACGCTGCCGCCTGCGCTCATGCAGGCCCTGCAGGCGGGACAACTGGAAACACCCAAACCCGGTGACGCCGTGTTTGCCCGCGCCGACGTGCGCATGATGGCCACACCCATGCAGTCGCTGCAGGCAGCAGCCGAGCTGGCCCGCGCGGCGGGCATCACGCCTTACATCCTGAGCGACGAAATCGAGGGTGAATCGCGCGAGGTGGGCAAGGTGCACGCGGCGCTGGCCCGCGCCGTGGCCCGCGGGCAGGGGGCCTTTGCCAAACCCTGCGTCATTTTGGGCGGCGGCGAGACCACCGTGACGGTGCGCGAACTGCCGGCCGGCATGGCACGCGGCCGGGGAGGGCGGGCCGGCGAGTTCTGCATGGGGCTGGCCGAGGCCTTGCAGGGCCAGGCTGGCGTGTGGGCGCTGGCGGCTGACACCGACGGCATCGACGGCATGGAAGACAACGCCGGTGCGCAGGTCGCACCCGACACCCTGCAGCGCGCCGCCGCGCAGGACCTCAAGGTCACCGAGCATCTGCAACGCAACGATGCCTATGGCTATTTCAGCGCTTTGGGCGATCTGGTGGTCACCGGTCCCACCAATACCAACGTCAACGATTTCAGGGCCATTTTGGTGCTTTGAAGCCGGTTTGACGTCGATCAATGCAGCAGGGGAGGGACTCAGGCAAAGTCCGCCCCATGCTTGAGGCTTTCTCCCTGTCATCGAACGCACCGACCCAGCAACTTGTCCAGGGTACTGTGGTCATGCGCCGCGGTCAGAGTGCTGACCAGGTGCTGCACCTGGAGCGTGGCCGCGTGATGCTGGGTCTGCTCGACGAGGACGGCCTGCACCACCAGCTGGGCGTCGTCGATGGTCCTTTCTGGCTCGAAGCTTCCTCGGGTTTGCTGGGCTTGCCCCATGCGGTTGACGCTGTGGCCGAGACCGAAGTGAGTCTGCAGCCGGTGGCCTTGTCGGACTTTCGTGCCCACGTCGATCGGCTGCCCGAGCTATCGCGCTCCCTGCTGGTCGACTTGGCGCGCGCCCAGCGCCAGCAGACCGAAATGGCGATCAGTCGCCTGGCCAAGGACGCCGACGCACGCTGTGCCGAATGGCTGATGCAGCACGCCGAGCGCGACCCCACTACCAACCGCCTGCAGGTCAGCCTGCACGAGCGCAAACGCAGCATCGCCGCGCATCTGGGCATCGCGCCCGAGACCTTCTCGCGCATCCTGCGCCAGCTGCGTGAGCGCGAACTCATCAGCGGCCGCGGCCGCGTGCTGCAGCTGACCAATCCCGATGCCCTGCGCACCCTGGCGGGCGCCTGAGCCACAATCCGGGGCATGAGCGCGTCCCAACCCTACCTCAGTGAAACCGAAGTACCCACCCGCGCCGAGGTCGACGCCCTGGCCGGCCTGACCCTGCTCGAATTCGGCACCGACTGGTGCGGCCATTGCCGCGCCGCCCAGCCCGCACTGGCCGAAGTGCTGCCCGAACATGCGGGGTGGCGCCACATCAAGGTCGAAGACGGCCCTGGTCGCCCCTTGGGCCGGTCGTTCCGAGTCAAGCTCTGGCCCACGCTGGTGCTGCTCAAGGACGGACAGGAGCTGGCCCGCCTGGTGCGGCCGACGCAGGCCGCCGACATCCGGCAGGCGCTGCAGCAAGCCCAAGCCTGAGACGCACCGGGGCAGCCCCGGATTTGCAAAACGGACAAATGCTGTATAAAAATATGGGGTATCCATTTAGCTCCACTAATCGGATTTCCCCTTTTTCCTGCTGGCCACATCCTCGTAGGTGACGGGTGCTGTGACCATGGCTTGCTGGAGCAATCTGTAGAACAGCATCCCCCTT
>JACCDU010851668.1_pt1 | contig 11948 bp, 4 predicted proteins | sample 7446081 | NCBI WGS metagenome assembly JACCDU01 (sample SAMN15323447, study PRJNA562643) | freshwater metagenome | isolation source: river surface water | place: USA:Blue River Watershed | collected 2017-08-17 | reverse complement strand
GAAGATAACCTTGCAACTTCTTAGCGTCTACAGTAGAAGCAGCACCTTGAATTGGCTCAAGAAGTGTTAGAATGTTTTGAGCGTTGAACGCAGTAACGTCAAGTTTCTGAGAAACCTCTTGGTTCAAGTTATTGAAATTGGAATCAACCTCTTCGATTGTTAGAGGTCTTTCTTTATCTTGCCTTAAATTGATAATAGCCATTATTTACCTTTTTCTAATAATGCTTGCAACATGAGTTTTATACTCTGCATATCGCTCTTGATGTTATTTATTTCTGCTTCTAGGGTAGCCACAGAATTAATAGCTCTCTTTGATTCTTCGCTTTTCTGTAGAGCAAAAAGTCTCTGATTCTTGTACGATTCAAAAGATTTTTTGTCAACATTTACGACACCTCCAGAGGAGGTGTCTTTTCTTAAATGAGAATAGCCTTCAACTTTTTCTAAGCTCATATTATGTCAATGCCAGTAATCTTAGGTTCTTAATCTTAGGTACAGCAACTGGGCGAGAAGACTTAAACACGATCTTGATTTGAACGTTGTTGAATGATGGGATATTATTTTTAATAATCTCGCGCTCAACAAATTCTTTACCAACGTCTTTAGCTACACTAGCGTAACCTGTATCAGTCCACTTCAATCTCTTCAGATCAGTATCATTACCAGTCCAAGTTCTGTAATAAACTTTAATCTCAGTATCATTAGGGATGTTAGCTTCGAACATCACCTTGATAGATTCTGCTGGTTCAGATAATGAAAGAGTTCTAGTAATATAGTTGGCTAGGTTTGTTGCGCCGTATGGGGCTGTATCGTCGATATATTTATCCAAGATAGAGATACTGAAGTTACCATCAGTAATCATATCAAGAGAAGCAGTAGTACCGAACGCTCTATCAAGAGTAATGATACAGATATCGTTTTCTGTGTTACCAGCATACACCGTTCTATCTTCAACGATTTGAACGTCAGTAATAACATAAGTACCGTCAATCAACTTAGGACTTACTGCATCACCATCAACGCCAGTGATAATTAGAACTTTACCAACGCTAGCAGAAGAAAGCAAGTTATCCGCTGTATCAATTGTAGTGCTAATCTTACCGAAACCTTCAGAGTTGTTAGAGAAGCTCAATGTTGGGTTTGCTTGAATAACAAAAGGTGTAGCTCCGATAATATCCACTGTAGAATTTGCAGTTAGGATCAAGTTCTCATCATCAACAACTGATTGTACTGTACCAATCAGCGTGTCGTCGCTGTCTCTATACAACTTGTTACCTGGGAATACTTGAGATCTGAATGTAGTTCCAGTACCAACAACTTCAACAGCTGTTGTACCAGCAGATGTAATGTTACCAGTACCAGAAGTTTCAGTATCAGCAGTAACAATATCGTTGTACTTCAACAGGACGCGAGTATCAATAGCTGGCACGTTGACAACAGAAGCAGAAGTATCATTGATCATATTAGAAATAGCCTTTACAGACAATTTCTGCATATCAATAACTGGAGAAACGTTAGGGTTTGACGAAGAAAGAACAGCTTTAACTTGTAGCGGTGCAACCTTAACGTTATTAACAGTGTTGTAGTTTTCATAAGATGGAATCATCATACGAGAACTGAATGGAGTATTGTTGTTTGCAACAACAGGAAGATACTCGCCAATAGTGCCACTAGTATTCATTGTCTTAACATAATAATCAATCTTAGTGTCAGTAAAGATAAGGTCTGATGTGTTCAACTGAAGTTCATCCATCATCAGTCCGCTAGTGATAGAAACTGCGCTTCCACCATATTGACCAGTTGTGAAGTCAGCTGTTGTGCCAGAAAGCAGGTTATTACCGCTGCCAGCCTCTGTTGTAACCAACTGAATAATGAAGCTATCTGGCTCAAGACCTTCAGCCAAAACAGTGTGAGACTTATTCAACAATGTTTCTGGGATACCTTTAGTCTTGTCAATGGAACCAGTAAATCCCTGTGGTACACCGCTAATTGTAACAGTCTGACCAGCCAGTAAACCGTGCTTCTTAGCCTTAACGCGAATCTTGTTTAAACCCTTTGTTATTGTTAATGGGTTCACTCCCAAGCCAAGTTTATTTGGTGGTACGTTTCTCAACATCAACTGAGATTGCACGTTTGTGTTAAACTTAGCAGCACGCATTACAAACTTGATGTCAAGTAATGTGTGGATTTCCCATTCTTGTGCGTTCTGTGAAGCGTATAGAGAACCTGTCAATGGTTGGCTACCGATGGTATTACCAGTGATGATGTCCTTCTTACCCATTTCAGAAACCCACATTTGAGCTCCTGGTTCATCAGTTGCCACAACGAACGCATATGTTTCGTTATCTTGTAGATAAACTGGAGATCTAAACTTGAATGTTGTTGGTTTAGAAGCATTATCTGAAACAACAATTTCTGATGGAGTCTTGACAACTTGAGAGAAAGGAATAACCTTAGTTGCTGATGGAACACCGTTATCTGTTGGGCGAAGCTCTAAGCTAACTGGTCTACGACCAGCTTCAGAGAAGAACAAGTCAATAGAAGTTAAGAAAGCGCCACCTGGATTGTTGATCACGAATGTCTGAGCCAATGGGTCAGTACTGTACTGATACAACACTCTAGTGTTAGTTGTAGATCTACGGATAGGTGGTAGACCAAGGTCACGGCTATCTTGGTATGCGGCAGATTGGATAAACTCGGCAGCACGTGTAGAAACTACTGTACGTTCTTTATCTAGAGCGATACCTTGAGCGTAATACACAGCAGAACCAGAAGAGTCAAACTGAGCATCACTATCTGACATATTGTCAGTCAACTTAAATGTACGCTCACCAGTACGGAATGACAGAGTATCAGTTTCTGGGATGTGGAACACACCAACAACAGTACCATCGGCGTCAGTTGTATTATTTCCACCAATAGTGCTCAATGTGAAGTTAGTAGTATCACCGTTGATTTCATTTATCTTGAAACCATTATAGTTACCAGTAGAACCAATAGACACAGTACCAGTTAGAGTTTCATCAATAGCGAAACCGTTCTTGATATTAACAACGTGAATGTCTTGTTGGATTGGTCCGATAGTATCAGAACTATGTACGACACCACCATAAGCAACAACACCAGAAGCCTTTAGACGATACAACTTACCCTTTGCTTCGTTATCATACGAAGCTAGAGAGTATGCGTCAAACGCATCAATTGCTGTTCCGTCAAGTTTTGCAAGAGTAATTGTTCCACCGTTTACGTTTACAACTTTGAAAACTTTCAAGTTAAGTTGTTTAGAAGTAGCAGCTGGGTTCAAGATATTAGAACTTACAGGAAGTTCTAAACCAGTATGGTCGTCAAAAGCTGATACGTTAACAGCATTGTGATAATCTAGATTGTATAGAACAACGTGGTTGCCAATCTTGATATTGTTGTTATCAGAAACAACTAAGCTGAACGTTGTACCAGAAGTTGTTAAGTGAGCAATAGAGATAATGTTAGTAGGTGCGTGGCTTGTATTTGTGATCACATCACCGAAGCCAAACGCTGGCTCTACACGACCACCATCTTCACCAACAATGCTTCTATAAAGCGTATTGTTATTTGTTCTTCTTGGGTCGTCAACTAAAACGTTGTTCTGTAAATCAGCTGGCTCGAAGTTCATTAGCGAATTTGCAACACGAGTAACTTTGAAAATGTCAGCTGGTTTAACGTATTGTTTTACGGAAACTTTATCAAAGAATGGATAGAAACGAGTGCTTGGTTTCAAGTTCTGTGCAACAAAAACAACAGGGCGAGCTCTCATATATGGGATATATGACATATCAACAACACGGTCACCATATGACTGTGTATTAACAGAAGATGTTGTGTTGTAAGTTGTACCAGTTCTATCTTGATAGCCTGTTTCGTTAGTTACAGTCATCTCATAACCTGTACGAACGCGACCGCTCCAATCACCCCAAATAGTTGGCAGTGTAGTTGAAGAAGAAGATGTCCAGTGATCTTGCCAGTCGTTCCACACAGTTCCAATAATGTTCTCTGTGATGTACTTGATAGCATCATAGTTGTTGTCATCAACAACGTTTAGATCTGGTCTACGGTTAATTGATTTCCAGTTGTCTCCTTCTGGATATAGATACACTTGACCTTTGTATGCGCCCATAGAGATGGCTTTAACGTCCATCGTTCTAGTTGCGTTATTGTTAAAAATATAATTATTTTCAGTATATGGTAGAGTGATCAGATCGCCAGTTTTCTGGTAAGTCTTGTTACCACGATCAGCACCAGATGTTAGATCTTCAACCAACTCAACAGAGTCAGTATAGTGCATTGGGCGCAAGATCTTATTAGCAGAGTCGATAGCGATGCGATAGTCTTCATGTTTAACGTTACCAATACCATGACCTGTAAATTGGTCAACGATAAAACCGTTCTTAAAACGATCTAGACCAGTAGTCTCATCAATAATTGAAAGTTGAGCAGTATCCTTCTCTAGAAGAGAAAGAGTCACATAGTATTCTAGTTTAGAAACACGACGTTCCAAGCGACCGATATCGCGCATAGTATAACGACGGTTGTCGCGTTGATTAACCACAACATCTTTTACACTCTTAGTGTATGGTGGAATCTCAACAGTGGCAAGTACCATACCCTCTTTAGGGTCATCTGGTTCTTTAGGTGATGCGCTTGGCACACCAGTAATTACGTTAAATTTACCAAAAGAATCTAGAGCAATTTTATCGATGCGACCAACATAATTTGCGCGAGGGCAAGCCATGTCAGAACCAATAGATGGTAGCTCTGGAGACCATGGGTTAGATGTTTCAACTTTCTGGGCAACTAATACTGGGCGGAAGTCAACAACGTCAGTTAAGCTGATTTCTTTAGATTTACCAGTTACAGAGTCAGTTGTAAAGTATGATGGAATCTCTTCATACTTAATACCATTAGTACCAATAGTGTAAGAATCTACAGAGAAGTAATTACCACCAACGCCACCAGACTTAGAGTATGTGAAGAACCAATACTTGATACGGATTGGACCATTAGGTACAGGCTGTCCTGGTTTCAAGTTTAATGAACCATAAGTGTAGTAAGAAGATCTTTGACCGTTGTCTAAAGTATAACGGTCAGTAATGTCGATAACATTATCGTCGTTGAATGTATATGTACCATCATCTGGTGTCATTTCAACGCTTACTAACTTGAAAATATCAGCGTGGTTCAACTCAATGTTATTAGAGTTGACGATCTTCTTAGCGTTGCTGTTGTTAACGCTATCAATGATCATAACACCGTTAACTTTGTTTAACGATTTAACAGCTTCTTGCGCAGCATTTAGAACTTGAGATACAGAAGCCACTAGGTAGTATGCACCATCTGGTACATTGTTAAATGTAACTTCGGTTCTGTTTTCAGTGCTGTTGAACGAGATATAAACCTTAGATTGGTCGTCCACAGTCCATTGAACTGGCAAACCTGAGTTGTAGTTTACCAATAGGAAGTTAGAATCTTCTTCATCAGACAAGAAGTTTTCATTATCAGTTTCTAAGTCCCAAGATACTGTATTACCAGTTGAAGAGCGCATTTCAAACATGCGGCGAACTACAATCTTGCTGTTCTTGAAAGTATCTGAACTGTTCAAATAACCACGAAGGGTTTTGATATTTGACTGCCCAACTGGGAACAAGAGAGATTCATATGTTGGTAGGTTAATCTTAGTGCTGAATACTGTGATACGACCGTTCGTTACAGTTTCTGGAGAGTTACCAGAAAGAGTAAATGCGAAGTTACCTAATTCAGTACCACTGTATGTACCAGAAACTTCACCAACAGTTCCGATCATGATATCGTTTAAAAACACGATATCGCCAACCTTAATAGTTGAGTTGAAAACAGTACCAGCACCTGTAACCAAAACTGAACCTGCAGTAACAGAAGCAGTTCCTGGGATTACAAAAGATGATGGTGAAATATTGCAAGAGAAATTACCAATGTATCCAACACCAACAATAGACTTAACATCACGTTCGAATGATTGACCGTCAAACATCTTAATATCAAAGACGCCCAACTTATACACAGAGTTAGTATCAACAGCTGCGTCAATATCTGATAGTTGAATTGCTCTCACGCGAGCTGTACCAACGATGTTAGATTGAGATGGTTGGAAACCAAGTTGAATGTTATAGTTTAGCCTGATTTCTGGAAGAACGTCTGAGCTGTATGCAGTACCGCCATCTTCAATGGTGATATCAGTAATAACACCGTTTGTTACAGTTACGTTTAGCTTCGCTCCAGTACCAGCTGGTGTTCTTGGAGTTACAGAGAAGAATGTAGTCCAAGCTGGCGCACTCTCGTCCCATCCTGCGCTATAACCATAACCACCATCAACTAGAGTTACTGTTTCAATTGCACCTGTTGTTTCATTGACAGTACATGTGGCTTTAGCTACACGTGGTTGTAGAACTTTTGTCAAGTAAACTTTTTCAAAGTTCTTAACGTCTGGCATATTGTATAGGTTCTTAACATCTACATAGCTGCCAAAGTTTAAACCTACAACTTGTTGGTCTGTTCTTTGAACGTGGTTATTTTCCACACCATCAATAACACGTGCTTTATTGAAATCTACAAACTGAGCAGCAGAAGATTCAACTTCATAACCTTGAATGTATGCTTTACCTGGATCTACAACTAAACAGAATTTGTCTTCGTCGCCATAAGTAGTTCCAGCAACTGGAGCAGAGTCCTGTGGGGTTGGTGGGTAAACACCTTGGTTTGCTCCGTCGTTTAAGTGTTCTCTTGTTGAGATTTTAAACTTGTTAACTTCATAGTTACCAGACTCATCGTATGTGCGGCGAGCAAGAGACTTCTCAAGTTCAGCGTAAGAGCTGTTTGTTACCTTCTGGTGCACGCGACCATCAACGATACGAACTAGTTCAATAAACTTGAAAGTGTCTGTACCAGTTAGAGGTAGTTTTACCAACGAAAGAGTTATTTTATAACGGTGTGCGCCTGGCGCTGCGAAGTTATAAGAGCCAGTGGCGTTGTCTAGGATAGACTCGTCATCTTCTGGAGCAACAGTTTTTTCTGTTAGTTTAAAACCAACACGGCAAGATGGCGTATTGTTGAAACGAGAAACATATAGTTTTAAGTCATCGTTACGAACGAAAGTGCCGTCAATGTAATAGATACCTGCGCTGACATCAACGCTGTAACCATAACCAATAACGTCAGAGAATTGGTTGTTAGTATAAGTTGTTGGAGTCTCAGACTTAGAACCTGTTAATTTAATAACAGCTGTAATATCTGTCAGCTGATCTTCAGTCAGGCGGAAGTTTGTTGAGACTAAGTTATCTTCAACTCTAGCGATAATGTTTTCGCCAGGTTGTAATCTGTTAGTGACATTATCGTCAGCTGTACCTTCAACTTTACAGTAAAGAGTTGGAGTGTTACGAAGAACCTGATTTTCTGTAAGTTTTAGATCTGGGTCATTGGCGTCGTCTACGAAAGAACCACCAGTAGTATCAAGAACACGCATTCTAACGCCAGATGTTTCACCAGTGATAATCTTGTTCTTGAAAGTTTCAATATAAGTTGTAACGTCAACTGTACCAGTAAACTGTTCAAGTTTAATAAAGTGAACCTTATTATCTACGTTCACCGAACCTGGGATAACCTGAGAACCATTCTTGAACATGTGGTCGCCATGACGAGAAATTTGATTCTGAAGAATAGTTTGAACTTGTGTAAGTTCACGTGCTTGAACCGCATAACTTGGGCGGAACAAAATTCTATAGAAATCTTTCTTAGCGTCGTAATCGTCAAAGTACGGTTCTGTGTTAAAATCAAGTGCCATTCTTTTTGTCTCTTTAAAAGTTGAACAATATCTCTATTATTTAGTCTATCAAAATTGGATAATTGTTCTTAGTGTAATAGTTTCGTCACCAGAAGGTGTAAATCCTTGCTTGTTATCAATATATAGCAGTTGACCAGAAAACTTATCGAACGTTGGAGAACCAACTGAAACGGCAGTAAAGTTGTCTGAGATATTAGAAGATCTAATGAATACATCATTGGACTCTGGGATATCGCTATCTAAAGATTGAACAAGAGCGAAGGCTGAAGAGAAAGAAACAATTCTATATCTCTTCTTAGATTGTGTTGATCCAACATAGTTCAATTTAGCAAAACCGTTGGTTTCAGTGCCAGTTGTAGACGTTGGAGCAGTAGAACCAGAGATACCACCTTCAGCAACAGCATAGATTCTATCAGCTGTCCAGATGAAATCGCCAGTGTTTAGTAATAGAGAAGGCATCCATTCAACGTCTGGATGATAAACACGCTCAATGTATAGTTCCTCATCCTTAGAGAATCTTGAAATATTGATTGGAGCTTGGACGATAAAACATGCTGAACCAAGAGAACCTTGGAAACGCTCAAATCCATCAAATACACGAGGGTCTTTAATGATACCAACTTGACGATAGTCGTTGGCAACCACAACACCTTGGTTCAAATCGTTAGAGATATTTGTATAGAACATCAATGATTTGGCGTACAATTCTTCTGGTGAGTTTTTACCGTGCCCACCGTATGGAGAAATAATACCTCTCAAGTTTGCACCTGAACCGTTACCAATAACTTTAATATTGGCATAAGTGTAACCGCTACCACGATTGGTAATTGTAACTTTAGTAATCGCTTGAGAAATTGGATCAATAGTTGCAACAGCTTGAGCGCCAGTACCATCACCTTCAATAAGGATGTTGGCGACACCATACGAGTAACCACCAGATACAATAGCAATTGCATCAATTGTACCAGCTGGTGTTAGAATTTCGTTGTTGGCTTGTTGAGACGAAATATTACCAAGAGATAAGTCAGCTGTTAATAATGCGCCAGAACCCTCACCTGTAACGTTGATTGTGGCTTTAGTGTATCCCAATCCAGGGTCGTCAATCACCAAATAAACAATTTGACCGTTTTCAGTAATAGCTGAAATTTTAGCTTCAGATTTTGCAGTAAAGAAGTTAATCTCTGCTCCGCTACCGTTAGCGTCAATAATATTAACAGATGGAGTTGCTGAATAACCAGCACCATATCTCATAACAGCATATCCAGAAGCAACGTTACCTGCCCATCTCAATGATGCAAGTTTACCAATATATCTTAAACCAACACCATATGTAGCAGAAGATCCATCGCCACTGGTGAATGTTGGCGGAGTTGTAGATGTATAACCATCTGAAAGAACTTCATACAGATTCTTCACACCAGATGATTCATAATAAACAGTTTCACCTTCAACTACTTCAGTTGACGCTTGCCATAGGTCTGATGTATATTGTGTAATTGGTTGCTTGACATTTTGACCATCGAGAGTATAAGTCCAAGATGGTGCAATATGTCCAAGGAATCCGCTTTCTGCGACAGTGTATAAGAAAGAACCATTTGAGAACTGGTCGTTAGTATATACTTCTAAACCTTGCTCCCATGGAGTACCAAAAGTAATTGTTGGAACGCTAGTATAATTGTCACCGCTGTTGATAACGTTAGTTGAGATAACACGGTCGGCATACAACTTAGATCTAATAACAGCATAGTTACCACCACCACCTGTTACGTTTACCTCAGGTGGTTTTAGATAACCAGAACCAGAAGAAATCAAAACAACGTCTCTGATACTACCAACTAGAGTTACTTCATCAATAACGCCAGTTTCAACGTTTGCAGTTGCCGTGGCGCCAAAGCCTAGATCGCCTACCTGTGCAGTAATTGTAACAGTTGGGTCTGTGTAGCCTTCACCACCATCAACAATTACAACATCAAGGATTGGAGAACCAGAAAGTTGCGCTGTCATAGTAGCGCCAGTGCCTGTCGGATCTTCAATTCTAATAGTTGGTGTGGATGTGTATCCAGAACCACCGCTAATAACAGATACGCTCTCAATAACACCACCAACTACAACTGGTTGTAAAATTGCACCAGAACCACCACCACCAACAACAGTTAAGATTGGAGAAACGTAGGTGTTGTTTGACAGAGTGTTATTAACTGAAACAGAACTGATAGAAGACTGTCCAATAATAGCAGTGATTTGTGCGCCTTGACCTGTTGGGTCGTCGATTGTTATAACTGGAGGGACTGTATAGCCAGAACCAGTTGCAGTTAACTCCAAGCTAACAATATTCTGATCATTCTTAAGAGTGATACTACCCTTCATGGTTGTACCACGATATTTTAGAGCAGCAGTGCCGTTAAGAACTGTACCAAATTTGTGAGAAGGTTCCACTGGACCAAACTGACCAGGAGTAGAAACTTCATAGTAATCTTCATCAGTGTTCTTAATAATCTGACCTAAGTTTACAAAACCATTAGGTACAAATAAAGAAGCAGCTGGGAATGGTGGTGAAAACTCAATAGTTGCACCTGGAGAATAACCAGTACCCTCAGAAACTACTGTTGCTGCAGTAATTAAAATTGGATCAGATTCTCTATAACCATCACCAGTAACAGAAACGATCGCGCTAGAATAACCAGAACCTCTATTTGTAATATAGACGTTGTCGATTGTACCATTCGAGTAGAAGTGGTTTGTTAAAGCTGAAACAACTGGGATGTATTCGTCTGTATAGAACTTGTTGCGAAGGTTAATTGGAATGTTGTACATGAACTTCCAAATATATCCTTCTGGAGTTTTAATTGGGTCTAGTTGAGTACCTGTCGGCTTAGTCTTAGACAATCCACCGTTGTTGTTATCTAAACACTTGTAGACGTTATATTCGTCAGTAACAACATAGAAATCAGCATCTTCTAATTTTAATTTTCCAGTAGAAGAGATACCAATCTTAACTTCCATCTTAGCACTTTCAGCAACTGTTGCGCCAGAAATAGAAGTAACTGTTACTGTTGGTTCAGAAGTGTAACCACTTCCTGGGTTTGTTAAAACAACTCCAGAGATAGCAGAACCTGTGATTTCTGAAACTACAGCTGTTGCCCCAGTACCACCACCACCATCAATAACGATTTGTATGTCATTGATGTCAATGTAACCAGTACCGCCAGAAATAATGTTTAGACCAATAACTTCGTCGCAGTAACGGTCATCGTACATATCATAAACAACATCAGAAGCCCAATCGCGTCTCTTGACAACGAAAGCAATATCTGATGGTTTAATTTCTTTGATAGTGATAATCTCGTTTCGAACGTCGTGTTCATAAGTCAAACTATCAACAGGTTTTGGCGGATTCTCCTCATCTGCCCATTGTAGGGATTGTCCCAAGAAATAATAGTATGATGAAGACTTCGTAACAACGTCTCTAAACACACCTTCAGAAAGTGATTTATAAAGAATCGTTTTTACTAATTTTGTATCTGCCATGTTTGATTCCGTCGATAGTTTAACTTAAAATAATATAGAAAAACTAGAAATTAACTTACTGTAACTTTCCAAGTGATAGCGATAGTATCACCAGCTTGCTTAGTAACAACTGGGAACACTGTACGGCAAAGCATAGTACCACCAGTAGAAGCGTTGAAAACACCAGCTTCAGTAATAGCACCAGTACCAGTACCTGCTGGGAAAGTAGCAGTGTAAGTGATAGAGTTATTTTCTTGTAGGTTACCAGATAACAGAACACGACCAGTTTGAGTGCCTAGTGTTGTGTCTTCTGCTAGAGGGGAAGCAGTACCAGTACCAATAGCCATGTGAGACATAGCAACTGGAACGTTAGAATCAGTGGCAATCATTTTACCAGCGATGTAAATTTTGCCAGTAGTAACTACTAGATTAGGTACTTCGAACTGTTCAGTGATTTGACCTAGTTCGTTTGTTTTAGTGATAGTAACCCAACCCTTTGGGCTTACTTGGCTTTGTTGAAATTGTTCAATCATAGTGTCTCCTTAAGATGAGAAAGTTGATGGTCGTTCATTAGCGTAATGTTCTGAAGCGTATG
>JACCDU010156775.1_pt1 | contig 11951 bp, 11 predicted proteins | sample 7446081 | NCBI WGS metagenome assembly JACCDU01 (sample SAMN15323447, study PRJNA562643) | freshwater metagenome | isolation source: river surface water | place: USA:Blue River Watershed | collected 2017-08-17 | reverse complement strand
TTCACCTGGGGTAAGCCCGCCCAGGCGCACTGGCCCATAGCCGACTCGAATCAGGCGGAGCACCGGGTGGCTGATTGCGCCATACAGACGGCGCACCTCGTGGTGTCGTCCCTCGCCAATTGAGATGAAGCTCCATTGGCCTGGATCCATGTCGCCACCACGAACATCCTCTGGAAGGTCATCGTCGCGGTGCACGCCTCGCGCCTCAATGGCGTGCGCCCAGCCATCGGTCAGGCGAATGCCGGCGCGCAGCCGCTGGAACTCAGCCTCGCCAACCATGGCCTTTGTTGCCGCTGCATAGGCTCGGCGCAGTCCGGCACGTGGGTGCGCAAGTGGCGAAACAACACGTCGCTCTTCGGTCAACAGCAGCAGCCCTTCGCTCTCGCGATCGAGTCGCCCGATTGAAAGCATGCGCGCTGCACGTTCAGCTCCAAGTGTTGGGGTCAGCGCTTGGGGCAAGGTCACCGTTGCGTAGGGGTCGGCGTGCGTGGTCGTAACGCCCACCGGTTTATACCAAGCGAACACCTCTGCGCCGCCCAAAGCGTCGCCCGTCTCTGTTGATAGGCGAGGCTTGGCGACGAGGACGTTTCCGTCTAACTCAAGTGGGGCGAGTGCATCAAGGCGCTCCCCTAGTGCTACGGCTCGCCCGGCGGTCGTGACACGGTTCCCGGCGATGGCCGTGTCGGCACCACGTCGGGAGAGGCCAGAGCGTTCAGCAACGAGAACGTTGACGCGAATCAGATCAGTCAGTTGCGGCATCCTCTTGCGCAGGGGTAGTTGGGGCGTTGGACTCTTCGGATTCTGCGAGAGCTTCGTCGCCACGCGCTACTGAAGAGTCTGGGGCCTCGCTGCGCAGTTCAAGGTGGCGAAGCGCCTCGGCGTCTCCTTCAAGCGCGGGGAGATCAGCGAGCGATCCGAGTCCGAATCGACGGAGGAACTCGAGCGTTGTCGCGTAGCGAATTGGGCGGCCGGCCGTCTCCAAACGTCCCGCCTCTTCAATGAGCCCTCGCTCAAGGAGCACGCGGAGTGCGTAGTCTGCGTCGACGCCGCGGATCTCTTCGATGCCACCCTTGGTGACCGGTTGGCGATAGGCGATAACTGCGAGCGTCTCTAGCGGGGCTGCCGTGAGGTCGGAGCCCCCTGTGCCAACCCACGCGAGCACTGCTCGGGCCTGCTCTGCGCCGCTGGCGAGCTGCAGCTCGTCGCCGTGCGTAATCAGGGTGATACCGCGCTGCGCGACGTTTGCCGTGAGTGCAGTGACGAGGCGATCAAGGTCGCTCTTCGATGCCTCCAGAAGCTTCGCCGCCTCCCGCCGAGTGATCGGACGGTCAACGACAAAGAGGAGCGCCTCAAGATCTTCGACCGTGGCCACCCATGGCGCTGCGGCTACGCTTTGTCCCTCGTCGCTCATTCACTCACCCCCTGCAGAATTGTGATTGGTCCCCACAGCGCATCTTGACGCACCTCGACCTCTCGCCGCTTGGAGAGCTCCAAGAGGGCCAAGAATGTCACAGCGATGAATGATCGGTCTTGCCGATCTCCAAGAAGGGTCTCAAGGTCCACCCCCGCCACGCCGCTGAGGCGGACCGCTTCACGGATCGCTGAGAGTCGGTCGCTAATCGAGACCTTCATGCCAACCGGGGCGGCAGAGAGGGCGGCGAGTGGCTTCCGTCGCAGAGCGATGCGCACCATGGCGCGGAGGAGACGCTTTGGATCTGACTTCGTTGGCACGATCGGCTCGACCGCGACCGCCTTTGGGCCGGGGAGCTGGCGCGTCGGCGGCTCGCGATACCAGAGCGGCTGCATCAGGCGATCGCCAAGGACCCGCGCCGCATCGCGGAAGACTCGGTAGCGCAGGAGTCGAATGCGTAGCGTATCGGCTTCATCTTCAACGTCAAGATCATTGATGAGGTCTGGTGCTGCCGCGATCGGGCGTGGCAGCAGTGCTCGGCTCTTCAGCACAATAAGTTGCGCAGCGACCGAAACAAACGATGAGAGCGTCTCTAGTCGATCGTCGGGAATCTCTGCAAAGTAACGCAAGAACTCATCAGCGAACCCGGCGAGTGGCACACGACGTACATCCAACTCATCACGCTCGATGAGGGCAAGGAGGAGGCCGTAGGGTCCACTGAACTCCCCCAGCGCCACATACGAGCGGGTTCGCCCAAAGAGCCCCCCCTGCTCTCTGCGAAAGATCACACCCTCGATATCGGGGACCGATGGGTCAGGGAGTTCAAAACCCTCTGCGATGCCGCGAACGCTCATCGCGCTACGCCACTATCGATATCGAGGAGGAGGCGAACGCGCGCGTCAATTCCAGTGGCCTTTCCTCGAGATGTGGTGCGCGACTCTTGGCGCGCCAGTTCCTGAAGGATCGTAATGGTGCCCCTCGGAGCGCCGAGCTTGTCAGCGAGCTTCGGCGCAACCGATGCATGGAGGCGGAGAGTCTGCCGTGAATGGGCCAGCGGACCGCGTGCCCGTCCGCTCACTGGCGAACCCTCCAGCACATGAATCACTCGAGGTAGAAGGCCGACCTGCCCCTTCGGCAGGTCGTGCAGAAGCGCTGCAAGCTGATCATCGCTCTTCGCGCCGAGGCGACGAAGGCTGGCAGCGGTACGCGTTGCAGAGGCCTGGTCGGCAGGGTGCGCGGCGGCAAAGGCACGACGTGCCCGCGGCGTGGCACGCAAGGCACGGAGGTGCGCGTCGCCCTCGGCACCAACGGGGGTGACGAGACCGAGGCGGGCCACCTGCTGACGGCCGACTGCCTGCAGATGCGCGAGCACCTGCTGGAGACGGTGGGCTCGAGTCGCAAAATTCACACCCGAATCCTACCGCCTCGCGGGCTGCCTAGGCCCTTGGGTGGGCCTTCCGATACGAATCACGCACGTGGCTCCCGAGGAGGTGGGTGTAGAGCTGGGTCGTTGCGATGTCGGCGTGCCCAAGAAGCTCCTGCACCACGCGCAGGTCAGCGCCACCGTCGAGGAGGTGTGTTGCAAACGAGTGGCGCAGCGTATGGGGATGGATCTCGCGCCCAAGGTTTGCCGCGACAGCCGCCGTGCGAATCGCCGACCAGGCTGACTCCCGCCGAAGCCGCACGCCACCGCGTGATACGAGGAGCGCTTTCGGCTCGGGCGTGGATCCACTTGCCCGGCTCGACGCCTGCTGATGGACGGCACGCCAGTGGCCAAGGTAGACCTGGATCGCATCGAGCGCTGGCTCGCCAATTGGCACGATGCGCTCCCGTCGACCCTTACCGAAGAGCCGCACTGAACCATCGTCGAGGTCCACGGAGTCCAAGTCCAGATCGACGATCTCACTGACGCGGCCACCTGATCCGTAGAGCAGTTCGCCAAGTGCGCGGTTGCGGTGTGCATTTGCGCGCGCCAGGTCACTCTGGTCAACTGGAGTCCCAAGCGCCGTCAGTAGACGTTCAACCTCTTCTACGCCCAGCACCGTTGGCAGGGTGCGGCGTGATCGCGGCAGATCGATCTCGTCACTGATCGAGCGCGCGATGATCCCTTCACCCTCAGCGAATCGGTAGAGGACGCGCAGGGCTGCAGCCCGCCGGCGCATCGTGGAGAGAGCGTTGCCAGGCTGGGCGATCCACTCCTGCGCCGCTTTAGCTGAGCTCTTCCAGGCGCCGCTCGTGCCGAGTGACTCCGCAAACGATTGATAGTCCCCACGGTAGGCGGCAAGGGTGCGCGGGGCGAGGTTTCGCTCTACTCCGAGATAGAGGATGCAGGAGTCAATCAGGCGATCAATCTCGTTCCGTGACGCCGTGGGCATCAACGGCCGCGACGCGCGTTGGCCAAGAGCTCGTTAGCGGCGGCGGTTGCACCACTGCCGGCCCCTTCGCCAGCCAGCATGGCGGCAAGCTCTGTGACTCGCTCTTCATCGGTGAGGCGCTGCACCTGGGTCAGGGTGCGGCCATCCACCTCGCGCTTCGAGACCCGCAGATGGATATCTGCTTGCGCCGCTACCTGCGGTAGGTGCGTGACACAGAGAACCTGGTGCTGTGCAGAGATGCGGCGCAGGCTACGGCCGAGGGTCTCCCCTGCCCGCCCTCCGAGTCCGGCATCAATCTCATCAAAGACGAGAGTACGCGCCTCACTTGCGTCGCTGAGCGCCTCTTCAATGGCGAGTGAAACGCGACTCAGCTCACCACCTGAGGCAATCTTGGCGAGCGGTCCCGCCGGTTCGCCTGCGTTCGGGGCAAACATGAACGACACGTCGTCACCGCCTCCCTGATCGACGGCGCATGGCTGCCCCTCAACGAGTGGGTCGCCCTCTCCACCGCCGCGAGGTGCCAGTGGGATCGCAAACGTTGGGGGGAGATCGAGCGCCGTCAGCGCCGCGTTCACCGCGGAGGTCAGCGTGGCAGCACCCGCTCGGCGCACAGTTCGTAGAGCCGTAGCAGCCTCGCCGATGCCTGCGTTGAGCGCCGAGAGCTGCTGCGTGATCTCGTTTCGGCGCTCCTCTGCGCCGTCAAGACGCACCACCTCTTCGCGTGCGCTCGCTAACGCGACGAGGAGTCCCGCCTCATCAGTGCGGAAGCGTCGCTGAAGCGCTAGGAGGAGCGCCAACCGATCTTCAAGTTCACCCATGCTGCGCGTACCGCCCGCAAATGGTGTGAGGGCCGCCGCCTCACGGCCAAGATCATCGATCTCAATAGAGAGTGCGCTCACCCGCTCCTGCAGGGCGGTGGCGTCACCATCAAGGCGTGCCAACTCTCGCGCGATTCGTTCGGTTGCTGCAGCGCGAGCACGCAAGCCGCTGCGATCCTCGTTCAACGCCTCGCGCAGCTCGTCATGGAGGGCAGAGATGCGCTCACTGTTTGAGGCGCGGCGCAGCTCCTCTTTGAGTTCGGCCTCTTCCCCTTCGCGAATCTCGGCGGCTTCGAGGTCGTCTCGCTCTGTGCGCGCAACTTCAAGAAGGGCGAGGCGCCGTGAGTCGTCACCACCGAGCGCTTGCAGCTCTTCATGCAGAACACTGCGTTGCTGAATCAGGCTGGCAACCTCTGCGCGATGCCCCTCAGCCTTTGGCCATCGATCGAGCAGCTCGCGCTGTCGTGCTGGATCACCGAGACGCTGCTGGTCGTGTTGGCCGTGAATATCAACGAGGGGGCCGATCTCGCCGGCGAGGCGACCGATCGTTACGAGCTCGTCGTCAATGCGGGCAACAGATCGCCCTTCGGCGTACACCTCACGAACTGCTATCTGGTCGCGACCCTGCGCAGAGATCTGCAGATCAACTCGAAGGCGGTCAGATCCGGCGCGCACCGCCCCTGAATCACCGCGACCCCCACGCGCAAGCGCGAGAGCGTCAACGAGGAGTGATTTGCCTGCCCCAGTCTCACCGGTCAGCACCGTGAGGCCAAGACCGAATTCAACGCGTACCGCGTCAATGATTGCGAGGCCCGCCACGCCAAGCTCGCGGATGTGCGAACCCTTCGGCGCACTCACCGTGGGAGGAGGTCGACCTTCTGGCGGACCAGATCCCAGAATGGGTCGGCGCCCTGCAGCTCGACGAAGTTGATTGGCTGCGCTGCCTCAGTAACGGAGACACGATCGCCGATCTTGAGTGGCAAATCGATCCACCCATCAATAGAGATCACCGCATCTTCGCCTTGTACGACCGTGCAGGTCACCGTCTGTGTTGCCGAGACAGTCACTGAGCGCAGTGTGGCGAGGTAGGCGGCAATCGGCGTCACGATCAGATTGCGACTCGTTGGCTCAAGGATTGGCCCTCCTGCCGAGAACGAGTAGCCAGTTGAGCCCGTCGGCGAGGAGACGATCACGCCGTCAGCGATGTAGGTTGCCAGGTGGCTCTCCCCTACGGCGACATCAAGTCGCAAGACGCGCGGCAGGCGACCGCGGGCGACCACCACATCGTTGAGAGCGTCCAGTTGCTCGGTACGACCGTCGCCATGGTGGATGGTGGCGCGGAGTGCCATGCGTGGCTGGGTGGTCCAGCGCTTCGCATGAAGGGCGTCGAGCGTTGGCTCAATCTGAAATGCCTCGGCGCGCGCAAGGAAGCCGATCTTGCCCAGATTCACGCCAAGGAGCGGGGTGGCAGTACCGGCGACGGCAGAGGCGGCGCGCAAGAAAGTGCCATCACCACCGAATGAGATGAGCACTTCAGTGCCAGGGAGCGCTGACCGCACGGCGGCAACATCTTCGGCAGCATGCCCCCAACACTCAACGCCGTTGGCGGCACACCAACCAGCGGCCTCATCCCACGCCTCTTGGGCAAGGTCATTGGTCGGGTTATAGACAAAACCGAAGCGGCGCATGCCTACATCATCGCACATGGGAATCAGCGTTCGCGTTCCCCGCACGGGGTAGCTCGGCGCAGCGAATAGAAGGATTTACTGCTTGCGTGCGCTCCAGGCGGCTCGGATTCGGCGCTCGATCCCGGCCTCATCAAGCCCGATCAGCGTGCGGAGATCTGAGACGCTGCCATGGTCGACGAAGCTGCCGGCCGGGATCCCGATCGTGGCGATGGAGGCCTTGACGCGGCGCCCCGTGGCCGCTTCGTGCGCCGCCAGCGACTCCACAACGGCGCCACCGAAGCCGCCAGCCTCAACGCTCTCCTCGAGCGTCACGATGAGGTCGACTGTCTCGCCGTAGCGCTGCACCATCGCGTGATCGAGAGGGTTTGCCCAGATGGCGTTGACCAGAGCGACAGAGATTCCCTCGGCGCGCAGACGCGCAGCGATCGGGGCCACCCGCTGAATGATCGGACCAAAGGCCAAGATCGCGATCTGGTTCCCCTCTTCAAGCACTTCGGAAACACCGACGGGGAGGATCGCTGGCGCTACCTCTGGAACACCGACCACGCTGTCGCGTGGGTAGTGCAGAGCGAAGGGGTGATCCTGTGAGAGCGCGGTGCGAACAAGCGAGCGCAGCTGCTGCTCATCTTTCGGCGAGGCGATCAGCAGTCGTGGGATCTGTCGCTGCGCCGTGAGCATGAACATCCCCTGGTGGCTGGTGCCATCTTCGCCAACCAAGCCAGCACGATCGACCCCGATGAGCACCGGCTGATCGTTCTGACAGACGTCATGAACAATCTGGTCCCACGCCCGCTGCAGGAATGTTGAATAGATTGCGACCACTGGCCGACCGCCACCCATGGCGATTCCCGTCGCCGCAGCCATTGCATGCTGCTCGGCAATGCCGACGTCGTAGAAGCGATCTGGATAGGCAGCGGCGAACTTATCAAGCCCAGTCCCCGTTGGCATGCCTGCCGTAATCGCAACGATACGCGGGTCCGTGGCGGCCGCAGCAACAACCTCGGCGGCGAAGAAGGCGGTGTAGTTCGGCACTTTCGCTGGCGTTGCGATCGGATCAGCACCAGCCTTGCCGTAGCTATCGGTAGCACCAACCTCCATCTTTGGGAGCGCCGCGCCGTGGAAGGTAATTGGATCGGCCTCTGCTGGGCGATAGCCGCGACCCTTCTGGGTGCGCACGTGCACAATCACAGGGCCGCTCATCGTGAATGCCTTCGCAAATGCCTCTTCGAGCTGTGCGCGATTATGCCCATCAAGAACGCCCACATAGGTGATGCCAAGATCCTCAAACAGACGCCCTGGCTCCTGCACGAACGACACAACGGATCGTCGCAAACTCTTGGACCATGCGGCGAGTTGCGCGCCGACGAGCGGTACGCGCGAGATGGTGCGGTCGTACCAACTCTTGCTTTCGCGCCAGCGTCCGGAGAGCTTCACCTTGGAGAGATAGGTGGAGATCGCGCCGACGGTTGGCGAGATGGACATTTCGTTATCGTTCAGAACGATGAGCAGCGGCGTGCCGCGATGGCCGATGTCGTTGAGCGCTTCCAGGCTCAGGCCGCTCATGAGTGCCGCGTCACCAACAACGACGGCGACCTTTTCGCCGCTGCCACGCACGTCGCGCGCCAGCGCGAGACCTTGGCCGATGGAGATGCCGGTTCCAGCATGCCCACCGTCGAACACGTCGTGGGGTGACTCAGTGCGGCGCGGGAAGCCGCCGATACCACCGAGCTGGCGGAGCGTGCCAAATCGGGCAAGTCGACCGGTGAGCAACTTGTGCGGATACGCCTGGTGCCCAGTATCAAAGACGATGCGGTCTACCGGCGAATTCATTACCCGATGCAGGGCGACCGTTAACTCGACAACGCCGAGGCTCGGTCCGAGGTGTCCGCCCGTTACGGCAGTGGTGGCGATGATGGCGGTGCGCAGCTGCTCTGCAATCTGATCAAGCTCAGCGCTCGTAAGCGCCTTGAGCCCGGCTGGGCCGTCGAGACGAGCGAGTAGCGAATCGGCGCCAACGGCGCGAAGTGCGACTCCTTCGTCAGGCATCCTCATCCTCCTCTTCATCGTCGTCGGACAGTGCCGTAGAACCATCTGGGAGCAACTCTTCCACCCGCAATCGAGCGGCCTTCAGCTGCGCCTCGGCGTGCTTCTGCAGCGCGACACCCCGTTCGTACTGTTCAACGGCTGCCTCAAGATCTGCATCCTGAGTCTCGAGATCATCAACGATGGAGCGAAGTTCCGCAACGGTCGCCTCGAATGTTGCTGGAAGCTCCGCACCGGCGTCTGCGTGACGCTTGCCGCGTGCTGAGGTGACCTTACGCTTCGCCATCCGTCACCCCCTTCGCTCGCTCTGTCACGGTTGCCCGAACGGCACCCTGCGCCAGGCGGATCTGTAGCGACGTCCCAACAGGGGCATCTCGCCAAGAGCGTACCGCCCTTCCCCCATCCCCCGCCACAATCGCGTAGCCCCGTGCGAGAACACGCAGGGGCGAGAGGGCGCCGAGAAGGAGGTCCAACTGCCCGAGAGCGGCCGTCGCCCCATGCAGGCGTGCGAGGGCTGCGCGCGCCAGGTCATCGGAGAGCTGCGCTACGCGCTCCCCAGCTCGCTCAATGCGGTCAAACGGGCCAACATCATCGAGGGCGCGCGCCGCCTCCTCGAGTAGGCGTTCAGCACGGTCAACGGCGAACGTCAATGCGCGACCGCCGCGATCTCGAAGGCGCGCAACGTCATGCCGTGACTGCAGCAGATCACTCGAGAGTGCGGCGGCACCAATGCTCGGAGTGCCCGCGCGCAGATCTGCGACGAGATCGGCAAGGGTGACATCCGATTCGTGTCCGACCGCAGAGATGATTGGGGTTGCAGAGGTGGCGATGGCACGCAGCACCGCCTCAACATTGAATGCACCGAGGTCGTCACTCGAGCCACCGCCACGCGCCAGCAGGAGCACGCTGATGGCGTCGGGGCGGCCGCTCCGTCGCTCCTTCACCGCGCAGGCATCGATTCGTGCGATTGCTTTCGCAATCTCTTCAGGGGCGCCGGCGCCTTGCACCGCGGTATGCACCACAACCAGTCGAGCCAGTGGCGCCTCGCGGCGTAGCACCCGCAACACGTCGTGCAGCACCGCACCAGAGGTTGAGGTGATCAAGCCAATGCCACGAGGTGCATGTGGAATCGGCCGCTTGCGTGCCATGTCGAAGAGACCCTCCGCCTGCAGTTGCCGCTTCAGTGCCTCCAGTTCTCGCGAGAGGAGACCCATCCCCCCCGCTCGCTCCACGCTTGTGGCAACGAGTTGGTAACGGCTTCGCGGGCTATACAGATCAATGCGGCCGCGGACAACGACGATCTCCCCGACGGCAGGTGTCTCTTCGCCAGGGCGAATGGCTCCACGGAAGCGCACCACATCAAGCGTCGCCTCCTCATCTCGCAGCGTGAGGTACTCATGCCCGGCAGAGCTGCGCATAGCGCTCTGCACCTCGCCAGCAACGACGCAATCTGCTAACGACGGATCGGCGCTAATGCGCTCCTTGATGCGAGCGGCAACGTCAGAGACGCTGAGCGCCTCGACGGGGGCGTCAAACGGGTTCAGACGCGCGTCTGGTACTCGCCCGTTCGTGTATCAACGCGAATGACATCACCCACGCTAACGAAGAGCGGTACCTGGACGACCAGGCCAGTCTCGAGGGTCGCCGGCTTGCGCGTGCCGGTCGCCGTATCGCCAGCGAATCCTGGGTCAGTTTCAGTCACGGTCAGGTCAAGGTTGATCGGCAGCTCAACGCCGAGCGTCTCGCCCTCGTAGCTGACGCGGTCAAGCTGCAGACTGTCCTTGATGTAGTTCTTGGCGTCACCGAGCTGCTCAGCGGTGATCACGAACTGATCGTACGTCTCTGTATCCATAAAGGTGTAATCGTCGCCCTCAGAGAAGAGGAACTGTGCCGTGCGTCGCTCCATCGTGGCACGAGGGAACTTCTCGCCTGCCTGGAAGGTCTTCTCAACAATGGACTGCTTGCGCACGTTGCGGAACTTGATGCGCACCTGCGCAGAGCCACGCCCCATCTTGATGTGGTGATAGTCAAGGATCTGCCAGAGGTCGCCCTCGAGCTCAATGACAACACCCTTCTTCAGTTCACCGGTCGAGATCATGTTGGGCTCTCCTCTACTGGGCCGTACGCTGCGGCGACGTGTGCATCTGGGGCATTCTAGCCGTCAGCCGACGATTATGGGGTCCGACGGGAAGCGTGTGAGCAGTTCGAGCGTTCCCTTCGTGGCATCAACGGCGACGAGGTCTTCAATGCGAATCCCGATCTGATCCTCAAGGTAGATCCCAGGTTCAACGCTAAAGACCGTTGGCGATGGGAGCGGCTCCGTACTCGCAGCGCGCGAGAGGCTGGGTGCCTCATGCGTCTGCAGGCCGATGCCGTGTCCGAGGCCGTGGTCGTAGACGCCAGCTCCAGAGCCCATCGCTCGTCGCGTCTCTTCATCGCAGCTGCGACCGGAGGGCATCGTGGCCCTAGGTCCGGTGATCGAGCGTCGCAGAAGTTCAAACGTTGCCGACTGGCCGCGATGCACCTGCTCGTAGAGCGCTAGGTGCGCATCACTCGCAGCTCCTACGAAGAGGGTGCGAGTCATGTCGCTGCGATAGCCGGCGACCTGCGCGCCGAAGTCAAAGAGGATCACCTCGCCGCGCACCAGTTCGCGTGCGCTCGGACTTCCATGCGGCAGCGCGGCGTTGCCGCCAGCCAGGGCGGCCACATCGAAAGCGAGCGCCTCGGCCCCGTCCTCGCGCATGCCGCGCTCTAGGGACCAGGCCAGCGCCGCCTCGGTCACGCCAGGGCGAATCTGCGGCAAAAGTCGGGCAAGTGCACGGTCGGCGACAGCGCAGGCGGCGGTGATTCGTTCGATCTCGGCTGGCTCCTTGCGCGAACGCTGAGCGCCGCCAAACGCCTTCACGGGAACCAGCTCTACACCTGCGGCGGTCGCTGCGATGCGCTCCCATACGGCATGTCGCACCGCCTGTGGATCGAGCCCACAGCGCCGAACGCCGTGCGCCACCAGCCAGCGGCCAATGGTTTCACCCGCATCGCTTCCATAGTCGAGTGCCGTTGCCAGTGGCGCCTCGCGGCGTGCTTGCACGGTGTAGCGTGAATCCACGAGCACGCCCAAATCGTCGCCGCTGACCAAGAGCCAGCCGCTGGAACCGGCCACCGGCTCCTCGTTTGGTCCGAACTCCATCCCCGAGAAGTAGCGGGCGTCAGCGTGCTAGGTGAGCAGCAGCGCGTCGAGACGCTCCTCTGCAGCACGTGCGCGGAGAGCGGCGAGTCGATTCGGTCGCGCCGCATGATCGGCCGCGCGCCATCGCTCAAGATCACCTGCGGTTGGCGCGGAAGCGAACTCTTCAGGCACGGGTAGTGCTGTGCGCGCCCGCATCACTTCCATCCGTACGCTCGAGCCTTCGCCTCATGCTCCGCGAGAGTTTTGCTGAAATCGTGGCGACCACCGCTTCCTGGGATCAGTACGAAGTAGAGCTCTTTGCGGCTGGAGTCGGGTTCGCGTGCCGCAATGATCGATGCGAGTGATGGCGAGCAGAGCGGCGCTGGCGGGATGCCGCCACGAACGAAGGTGTTCCACGGCACGAGGTCGGCAGGAACACGCGGTGGGATC
>JACCDU010138544.1_pt1 | contig 11952 bp, 17 predicted proteins | sample 7446081 | NCBI WGS metagenome assembly JACCDU01 (sample SAMN15323447, study PRJNA562643) | freshwater metagenome | isolation source: river surface water | place: USA:Blue River Watershed | collected 2017-08-17 | reverse complement strand
TGAAGGGCAAATACAGCGACAAGCTGGCGCATGAACATAGTGGGGCGATTGAGTTCGTCGGGCTTGATGTCGCAATCAAAAGGTAAGCGGCTGAAGATTGACGTTGCGCCAGTGTTCGAGCCGCTGCTTGAGCCTGCGCGTTACAAGGGCGCATGGGGAGGCCGTGGCTCTGGCAAGTCGCAGTTCTTTGCTGACCTGCTGATAATCGACGCGCTGTCTAGTCCCGGCTTGCGTGTGTTGTGCTGCCGAGAGATACAGAAGTCGCTCAAGGAAAGCGCCAAGCGGCTTATCGAAAGCAAGATTGAGCAATACGGCTTGGGGGCGCTGTTTGACGTGCAGTCTGCCGAGATCAAGACGCCGGGCGGGGGGCTTATCGCGTTCGCTGGTTTGCAAGACCACACAAGCGAGAGCATCAAGTCATACGAAGGCTTTGACCGCGCATGGGTTGAGGAAGCGCAGACTGTCTCGCAGCGTTCGCTTAACTTGTTGCGTCCGACGATCCGTGCGCCGGGAAGCCAATTGTGGTTTAGCTGGAACCCGCGCTTCGATACGGATGCGGTCGATCAAATGTTGAGAGGGCCAGAGGCCCCGACAAGTGCTGTGGTTGTGCGGGCCAACTGGTCTGACAATCCGTGGTTCCCCGCCGAACTTGAGCAAGAGCGGCTGGACTTCATCCGTTCGCAGCCTGAGCAATACGAGCATATCTGGGAGGGAGGCTATGTCACTGCGGTTGAGAGCGCATACTTTGCTCGCGCGCTGGCGGAGGCCCGTTCGCAAGGCCGTATCGGTGTTGTCAGCGAAGATGCGCTGGTAAGCAAGCGCGCTTATTGGGACATCGGTGTCCGTGACGCAACGGCTATTTGGATTGTGCAGCAGGTGGGCGATAACCTGCGGTTCATTGACCATTACGAAGCTGTTGGGCAGGACTTGGCGACACACTTGCAATGGCTGCGCGATAACGGGCACGCAAACGCCGAACAGGTTTTGCCGCATGACGGTGCCAAGCAGGACGCGGTAACTGCATCGCGGTTTGAAGACCACATACGCAAAGCTGGCTTTGCCGTTCGCACCGTGCCTAATCAGGGCAAGGGCGCTTCCATGAAGCGGATTGAGTCTGCGCGCAATCGGTTTAACCGCTTTTGGTTTGACGAAGCCAAGTGTGCTAATGGCCTAAAGGCGCTAGGCTGGTATCATGAAAAGAAAAACGAGGGCGGCTATGGTGTCGGGCCAAATCACGATTGGTCTAGTCACAGTGCAGACGCGTTTGGACTTGCCGCAATTGACTACAGCGAGCCGAAGGCATATAAGCAACTTGACCTAAGCAAGCTAAAAAGAGCCATTGCATGATCGAAACACCAGAACAGCTTGCGTCCATCCTGCGCCGCGAATGCGACGCTGCCGAGAGCTTTTACGAGCAGCTTGAGGAATTGCAGCGCCTTGCTTTTGAGTTTTACGAGGGCCAGCCGCTTCGGAACGAGATGGACGGTCGTTCGCAGATCGTGCTTCCTGATGTGCAGGAAACCATCGACTATATGCTGCAATCTGTCATGCGGACGCTGACGGGTGCCGATCGTGTGGTTGAGTTTGAGGCCGTGGACGAGGCTGACGAGCAGGCCGCAGACGATGCGACTGTTGCGGTTGATTACGAGTTTATGCGCCGTCAGGACGGTTATCGCATCCTGAATGACGTTTGCAATGACGGCTTGCTGCGTAAGATTGGCATCATCAAGGCTGTCATGGACGAGCGGGAGCGTGTGACCCGTGAGCGGCAGGTAATGCCTGCCGAGATGCTTGGGATGCTGCCTGAAGGCGTTGAGGTCGAGGGTGTTGAGGACAACGCTGACGGCACTGTGACGGTTGACCTCAAGCAGACGCGCATTGAGCGCCGCGCCACTGGCGTTTCTATTCCAACGCATGAGTTTCGCTTTAGCCCCAACGCGCGGCATGAGGACACGTGCAATTACGTGGCGCACATCTGCCCCAAGACGCGTGGCGAGCTGGTTGAGATGGGCTTTGACCGCGAGCAGGTTTATGAACTGCCTGCGTATATGAAGTTTGACGACCATCTGACCGAGAGCCGCACGATTGACCATTTCCGCTATGAGGAAAGCAGTCCTGCGGTTGAGGAAGTCGAACTGTGCGAGGAATACGCGCGTATTGACGTTGACGGCGACGGGATTGCCGAGCGGGTGAAGGTGTTTCGTGTTGAGAACACTATCCTGCGTTATCAGGGCGCGCCAGTTATTGACCCAATGACGGGCGAGCAGATGCTTGACGACAAGGGCGAGCCGCTGTTTGAGGAAGGCGAGTTGGCGGTTGAGACTGTCGATGAGCAGCCGTTTAGCGTGTTCTGTCCGTTCCCGCGCCCGCACCATCTGATCGGCTATTCGCTGGCCGACAAGGTGATGGACATTCAGTATCTCCGCACCATGCTTGCTCGCCAGATGATTGACGGCATGGCGTTTGCTAACCTGCCGCGTTACGAGGTGAGCGAAACCCTTAGCGGGGAGAACACGCTAGAAGATATTCTCAACCCCATTCCGGGTGCGCCTATTCGTGTGCGGTCGCCGGGTGCAATTAATGCGCTTGGGTCTAACTTTGATGTGGGCGCTTCGCTTACTGCTATGGAGTGGGCCACTGGCGAGCGGGAAAGCCGCACTGGCATTACGCGGATGAATCAGGGGCTTGAGGCTGATGCGCTGAATAAGACCGCAAGCGGCACGGCCATGATGCAGGCGGCTGGTCAGCAGATTGAGGAATACATCGCGCGCAACATGGCGGAAACGCTGTCGCGGTTCTTTGTGAAGCTGTATCGCCTGATGCGCATGGCTGGCGAGCCTATCAAGCTGAAGGTTGACGGTCAGTATCGCATGGTTGACCCGTCCAATTGGCCGGAGGACATTTGCGTGCGTGTGCGCGTGGGTCTTGGCACTGGCAGCAAGGACAAGCGGGTGCAGGCTCGCATGGCTATGTATCAGCCGATGGTTGAGGCTATTGGGCAGGGCTTGGCTGGGCCGGAACACGCGTTCAAGTGGATTGATGGCATGGCTCGCGACACGGGCATTGGCAAGGGTGATGACTTCATGTTCAACCCTGAAGCGCCTGAAATGCAACAGCGGTTGGCTGAGCAGGAGCAAGAGCCATCGCCTGAAGTCATTGAGGCGCAGGGCAAGATTGAGGTGATGCGCGAGAAGGCCGCGTTTGAGGCCGAGCTTGCTGCGTTCAAGGTGGAAGGCCAGCTTGCGCTTGAGGCTGCGAAGATTGACGGCCAACTTGACCTTGCGGCGTATCGGGCCGAGAATGAGGCGCGTCTTGCAGCAATGAAGGCGCGTTTCGAGGCGCGGATGAAGGTCGATATGTCTGAATATCGCGAAGGCGGGGATTTGAGCGAATGATCGCTTGGACTGAAACCCAAGACCGCTACGGCGTTGCCGACCGCTCGCATTCGTTTGTGATCGAGTTGCCGCGCACTAACGTAATGGAACGCAGGTTCGTCAGGGTTGAGGGCGGTAAGATGTATGTGGGGAGATTGGCAAATGCGTAACCTCGCAGTCCGCTTAGTCCTGTGGCTGTGTGATCGCTTCGGCATTAGCGTGCTGGATGAACAGCGCATTCGCATGGGTTCGGATGTTCTGGAGCGTTCGCAGCGTTGGGAGGCGTTTTATCGCGAGGATGGCGGGCTTGCCGATTTGCTGGCGGATATTCGCCGGGAGGCGTTTGAGGCGGCGCAGGAAATTGACCCGCGCGACACTGATAAGATTTATTACTGGGCAATGGCTGACCGCAATGTGCGTAAGCTAGAGCAGCGCGTGCGTAGTGTTATTGCTGCGGGCGAGATTGAAAAGAAGCGTCGGGAGGCTATGCAGTCCAACCCGATTAAGAAAAAGAGCGTTTACTAAGCCGTCACTTTGTGACATAACAGAAAGAAAGACTTTATGGCCCATCAGGTAACTGAAGCCGCAAGTCGGCCAATGACTATGGCGGACAAGACGGCAACTTTTGAGGATGCTTTGTTTGCGGACGGCGACCCGTTCGCTGAAAGTGAGCGCGAGGAAGAAGAATCTGCCGCGCCGCAGGAAGAAGATTTTGACGACGACTTTGCCGAGGAAGGCGAGGAAGGCGTTGAAGGTGAGGGGGACGAAAGCGACGAACAGGCTGCGCCTGCCATCGAACCGCCCGTCAGTCTCAACGCGGAGGAAAAAGAGGTCTTTGCACAGCTTCCGCCGGAAGCCCAGCAAGCATGGGCCGCAAGTGAAACCCGCCGCAATGCACAGGTGCAAGAAGTCACCACCAAGGCGAAAGAGGCCCAGCGCGTAGCCGAACAGACTGCCGCAGCCGCAGACCGCCAAGCCGAGGCGTTGTATGCTCAGCGGTTGAATGAGATTGTGAAGGTGTTCGAGCCGCAGATGCCCGACCCGTCGCAGTTTAATGACATTCGCCAGTATCAGCACGCGAAGGCTCAATACGATTACGCCAAAGCCCAGCACGACGAGTTCGCGCAGCAAGTAGCGACAATCGGTGTGGAAACGCCAGAGATGAAGGCGCAGCGCATTCAACAGCGTGATGCCGAACTTCTGACGATCCCTGAGATCGCCAATGAATCGACCCGTGACGAATACATCCGTGGTGCCTTTGAACTGGCAGCGGAGTTTGGTTATCGGCAGGACGAATTGGCTGATGTTATGGAGGCGCGTGACCTCAAGTTTCTGGCCCAGTCGGCAAAATGGAAAGCCGACAGCGAGGAGCTTGCCCGTATTCGCGCCAAGTCGAGCGAGCGCCGCCGCGATGTTAAGTCGGGGCAGTTTCGTTCGATGAAGCCCGGTGCTGCTGTTCCCGGTGGGAATGGTAACAATCCGGCCAAGGCGTTTGACCGTCTTAAGTCTGTGCGTGGCAATCGTCAGGCAGAGGCTTCGGCGGCGGCGGATTGGTTGGAAAAGGGCGGCTACCTGTAGTAGTTTCACTTAATCCGCGTCGTGAGACGCTGACCCTCCCACGCCTTCGGGCAAGATGGATTTTTTATTATGACTGTTCCTGCTCAGACCATTCAGAACGTTGGCCGCGTCGGCGTTCGTGAAGACCTTTCCGAAAAGATTGGGGAGCTGTTCCCCGACGAAACCCCGTTCCAGCGTGCTATTGGCACCTCGACGGTGCAGAACACCTACACCGAGTGGCAGACCGACAGCCTTGTCGCTGCTAACTTCGACAACAAGACCGTGCAGGGTTTTGATCTGGCGAACGAAAACCGCCCGAACACCACTCGCGTCGGCACTCACACGCAGATTTTCAAGAAGGTGATTGGCGTTTCGACCACTGTTGAGTGGACGAACAAGGCTGGTCGTCGTTCGGAACTTGCGCGTGAAACCATGAAGGCGGGCCGCGAACTGCGCCGCGACATGGAGCAGCGTTTCCTTGGCAACTACGCTTCGGTTGCTGCGACCGCTTCGGTTGCTGGTGAAACCGCTGGTGCGCTTGCATGGCTGACCTCGAACGTGTCGCGCGGTGCCACTGGTGCCAACGGCGGCTTCTCGGCTGGTATCGTTGCTGCTGCCACCCCCGGCACCCAGCGCGCTTACACCGAACCGCTTCTGAAGACCGTTCTTCAGTCGGTTTGGAACAACGGCGGCAACCCGCAGATGGTCATCACCAACGGCACCCAGAAGCAGGCTGCTGCTGCGTTCCCCGGTCTTGCGGATGCCCGCATTGATTGGGGGCCGGGCAAGGGCCGCATCGTTGCTGGCGCTGATGTCTACGTTTCGGACTTCGGTGAACTCCAGTTCGTGCCGGATCGCTTTGCTTCGAGCCGTGACGCGCTGGTTATCGACCCCGAATACTGGGATGTCGGCATCGGTGACGCGCTGAAGATCACTCCGCTTGCCAAGACTGGCCTTTCGGAGCGTCGTGCGATGTATACCGAAGTTGCTCTGCGCTGCCTCAATCAGGCTGCGTCGGGCGTTGTGGCTGACCTCACCTAATAGATTGGGGGCGGGTATTGGAAGGCCCGCCCCCTTTCGCCTAGAACAAGGACTTTAAACATGGCCGCAGGTTCACCCGTATCCAGCAACAATCTCCCAGCAACTGCCTCCCAGCGTGGCAACGTGCTGCGTGGTGCTGCTGTTACCGCTATGACTGTGAGCGCGACCACTGGTTCGCTGCCCACTGCCAATACCACCATCACCATTGCTAATGCTGCGACTCCGACCGTTTCGGAACTGCTTGAGTTTTGTGTCGATCTTAACGCTCGGTATAATGCTCTGCTGACCTCGCTGCGTGACGCTGGCGTTATCGCTTCGTAATGGATAGGGCGGGCTTAACGGCTCGCCCTTATTCACTAAGGATTGGACATGACTGACAAGCATCCCCTCGACCATGACGGAGACGGCAAACTGGGTGGCTCGCTGCCTAAGGCCAAGCGCGGTCGGCCTGCCAAGGTGAAGGTTGAAGTCGCAAACGAGGCTAAGACCGCAAAGATTGGCACTCTGAAGGTTAAAGTGCCAAACGCTATCTTTGACGGCGACGGTGGTTTCTTGCCTGTTGGCGCGGCGTTCGATGCCATTGACGCTGCCGCTGCGGAGGCGCTGAAGGCGAAGGGGCTGGCAGAGTGAGCGACTGGGAAGTCATCGACGACGGCTCATGGAATGGCTTGAAGAAGTCAATCCGCACTGACGCAAGCGACCCTGATGGCATACAGGTCAAGTATGAAGATGTTAGTCGTGGCGCTGTCATTGAGGAAAACAAACGGGCGGATACACACAAGGTTGATAAGGATGTCTGGCACGTCGGCCACATTCCTGCTAGTGTAGGGATGAAATGGTTGGTTGAGGAAGGCATTGATATGTGGTCAACCGATCCTGACCAGCGCATTCGTGTTAAGCGCAAGCTAATGGATTCCGATTATCGGCACCTCGTTCCGGGCATGGCTCGGATTATTTTCTAAGGACGGCTCATGTCTATCGCGAACCTTTCGGATTTGGTTGCGGAGATTCGCGACGAGTTGGACGATAGTGGCTATCCGTCCGCCAAGATTTATCGCGCCATTGCAAGGGCCGAGGCTTACTTCAACCGCGAACTGCGTGTTCCGCAGATGGAAACTGTCGCGACGTTGACTGTGACGGGTGAAAGCACCGCGCTTCCCGCAAACTTTCTGCAAATGCGGGCTATCTATCAGGATGGCTCGCCTGACCTTCCGCTCAGTTCGATGTCGCCGGAGGGTTTGCGTCAGTTGTATTCGGGGCAGTCCGGCCCTGCTGCTAGTTACGCCATTGAGGGAAGCAACCTTATCGTTGCGCCTGTTGGCAATGCCATCGTCAAGATGCTTTATTACGCGGCAATCCCTGCGCTGACGGAAAGCAACACGACCAATTGGTTGCTGACCGACAATCCCGACATTTACATTCACCACACGCTTGCGATTATTTTTGCGCGCATTGGCGATGACGAGCGAGCTGCAAGCAACCTTGGGATTGCCACGCAGCTTATTGAGCAAGCAAACAAGGCGGGCAAGAATGCTCGCTGGGGTGCGTCGCCGCTGAAGCCTGTGCTGGTGCAGCAAGTTCCGGGGGCGCGCATCTGATGCGCTTGCCGTTCGGCCCGTTTCTGCCTGACCAACTGCCGATTGGGGCGGATAGGCTGACGATTGCCCGAAATGTATTCCCTGCGGCTGACGGTTACCGTGCGTGTCCGGGTTTTCAGCCGATCAGCAACGCGCTTCCTGCGAAGTTCCTCGGTGGTGCCAGCTTTGTTTCGGTTGACGGCACTGCGTATCTTTTGGCGGGGACTGCTACGACGCTTTCGCGGCTGTCTGGCGGGACATGGACTAGCCTTCTTTCGGGCTTAACGATTACGAATCGTTGGCGGTTTGCTCAGTTTGGCAATACTGTTGTCGCTGTGAACGGCAGCACGACGCGAGCTGTTGATCTTACCGCTGGCACCGCATCGGCTCTGACTGGTGCGCCCACTGCGATTGACGTTGACGTTATTGGCCCGCACGTTGTGTATGCACAGCCCAACGGTGACATTCTGCGCGTGCGCTGGTCTGCGTTTGAGGACGAGACTGGTAACACGCTTGGGGTTAATCAGGCGGGCGACCAACCGATGCTTACGGGCGGCGAGGTTATGGGCATCGCTGGCGGTGAGTTCGGGGTTATCCTTCAGCGGCAGCGTCTGGTGCGTATGTCGCTGACGGGGGATAGCACTGCGCCTTTCCAGTTTGACGAGATTACGCCTAATTTCGGTTGCGCGGCGAAGGGGTCGATTGCCAAAGCTGGCCGCACGATTTTCTGCCTTAGCGACCGTGGTTTTATCGCGATTGACAACGGGCAAGCGGTTCGCCCGATTGGGAATGAGAAGTTTGACGTATCATTCCGAGAAGTCTTGGGCGAGGATGACTTCGAGCGCGTGTGGGCGACGGTTGACCCGCAGCGGACGATTGTTGCTTGGGGTATTACAGGCGCTCCGGGGCAGATTTGGATTTACAACTGGGTGCTAGACCGCGCCTCGGTGCTTGAATTGAGCCATGACGGCATATTTTCGGGCTTTGAAAACAGCCAAACGCTTGAGGAAGTGTCTGTCGCGTATCCGAACATTGATACGATGCCATTCAGTCTTGACGATCCGCGCTTTCAGGGCGGCGCTCCGAGGCTTTACGTGGTGCAGTCGGGTCAGGTTGGTGTGATGGGTGGTTCTCCGCTGGTTGCCACGCTCAAGACGGCCCAGTTTGCCGCTAACGGGGACAATCTGACGCGCTTGCGGGCCGTTTGGCCTGACACGGATGCGATTGCGGGCATTACGGCGACGGTTGAGGCCAATCAGCGGCGTGGGGACACGCGCTCTGTCGTGACTAGCACTAGCTTGCAGGACAGCGGGCGTATGCCCTTGCAGGTTCGGGGCAAGCACATGACTGTGCAAGTGTCGATTGATAACGCAAACTGGTCTTATTTTAATGCGGTAACGTTAGAAGGCTCGCTCGGAGGTTTGCGATGAGCATTCGTGTAATCCCTGAGAGTGACACGCGCTCTGACTGGCCGCGCTTGGTGGCGCAGGTTGTAAACAAGCAAGCGATTGACGTGTCTAATACAAAGGAGGCCGCGCCTAGCCGTGCTGCCTTGTGGTTCTTCGCATGAGTTTGGTTTTTGGCTCATTCGCACAAGTAGCGCCAGCGGCAACGACGCTGGTGAATGCCTACACGGTTCCGGCAGGCAAGCGGGCGACCGTGACTGTTATTGTTTGCAATAGAAGCCACTCAACGGATATACGCATTTCCATAGCCCCCAACGGGGCCGCTGATGCCGTCCAACAGTATCTTATGTATGACTCTCCAATCTCGGCAAATGAGACAATTTCCACGCTTCGGTTTACTGTCACTGCTGGTGATGTTATTAGGGTGCGTTCTACTTCAGGAAATGTTAATTTTAACGTGAACGGTATTGAGGAATTAATTTAATGCCAAACGCAATCTACCCGCTTTACAAGCAATCGCTCCTCGCTGGTGACACCAACAGCGACCTTGACAACAACACCACGACTGATGGTGTGTATGTGGCGCTGATCGACACTGGCACCTATACTTATTCGTCGGCGCATCAGTTCTATTCCTCGCTTTCGGGCATCGTCGGGACACCGCAGCGCATTACGTCGCCAACGGTGACTAACGGCGTGCTAGATGGCGGCGACGTGACGTTTACGGCGGTGTCAGGGGCGACCGTCGAGGCCCTTGTGATCTACCGCCAGAACAGCGGTGCCAACACCACTTGGCGGCTTGTCGCCTACATTGACACTGGCGTTACGGGGCTTCCGGTTACGCCCAATGGCGGCGACATAAGTATTCAGTGGAACGCAAGCGGGATTTTGCAAATCTAATGCCCGCTGGCCCGCTCCTTAACGCGATCAAAAGCACGACTTCGGGTGCGCCGGGGACTGGCGCGTTCACGCCTAACACGGCTGCGTCGGGCTTTATCCATTGGGCCGATAGCGTGTGGGGTGCGCCCACGGGCTATATTGGCCTTATACGTTACGAAGACGGCTCTGCGTGGGAATTGCGCTATGGGCATTGGAACGGCACCACGATTAGTCGCCCGACCAACGGCTTTGTGACAAGTTCTAGCGGTTCCGGCCTTTCGCTGTCCGCATCTGCTACCGCTTCGCTAGTTGCGAATGGGCAAATCGTTGCGCCGCATCTAGGGACTGGTCTAACGCGCGGTTATGTCAGCCTTCCGGGTGCGACAACGGCTCCAACCGCACTGGGACAGGCCGCTGCGACCGTGACTGGCACGGCTGGCACCGCCACTGTTGCGACGACCAACTTCCTAACTGAGCAAGCGACCAGCCAAACTGCGTCCGCGACAACTGCCAACGCACAGGCTGGTTATACCACTGGTGTGACTGTGGTTAATAATACGACCTCAGGGCGTGGGGGGTGGGAGTTTGTCGCTCGCTTTGGCACGTCCACAATTATTCCGACTGGTCGCCGTTTGTTTGTTGGTGTTACGGGGACGACCTTCGTCGGCGTGACGACTGACCCAAGCGCACTGACCGCGCACTATGCCGGATTTGCCTTGGACAGCGCCGACACGAATATTCAGCTTCTCGTGAACAGCAACGTTAGCACTGGCACCAAGACCGACACGGGCATTCCGCTAAACCAGAACGCATGGTATCACACGCAGCTTTGGCAGCAGCCGGGCGGGACGCGCGTTTATGCGTTGCTGATCGGCTTGAACACGGGCGACATCTGGTTTGGCTCAACGACCACGGACACGCCGGGCACTGTTGCATTGCGCGGCCACGTTCTTGGCGGGCTTGGTTCGACCACTGGCACTGCGTTCACTATGAACATGGGCGCAATGATGCTGCGCGGCGGCGCGTGGTAAATGTGGGGCTATAGCCCTTGGGGCGTTGAAACATACGCTGACAGGCAGTTTACTGGCCCCGCTGGGCAAACGCTCACGCAGGCAACCCGCTTCGATGAAGGCGATACGTTCTTTGCTGCCACAATCGCGGTCGGTGCTGTCACGCTTACGCAAGGCACACGCTTCGACGATGGCGATACGTTCTATGCGGCCACAGTTACGCAGGGCGGGGCCACTCAAAGCCTAACGCAGAACGCCCGCTTTGACGATGGCGACACGTTCTACACCGCGACCCTAGCGGCCTCAATCACCCTGCCTCAAGGCACACGCTTTGACGACGGGGACACCTTCTTCGCGCCTACAGTGGGGCGCGGTGCCGTTACTCTAACGCCTGCGCTGTTTACTGATGGCGACACGTTCTATGCACCAACTGTAACGCAATCGGGCGGGACGCAAACCCTAACGCCTGCGCTGTTCGCCAATAGTAACACGTTCTATGCCGCGACGGTATCCGCGACCCGCACACTAGCACAAGCGTCGCGCTTCGATGATGGCGACGCGTTCTTTGCCGCTACCGTCACGCAAAGCGGCGGGGTCATCACGCTTTTCCCTCCCCTTGTCAGAGAGGGCGAAGAAACCGAGCGTCAAAAGTATGCGAAGGCAAAGTTCGTTAGGCGGTTCGCAGCGTGACAACGGCAAAAAAATAGGTTATAGCGTATTAAACTGATGGAGTTTAACTAATGCCCACCATGTATGTTTCTTGGATTGGCGGTGTGGAGAGCCAAGTTGCCAGCACGCCCATCTCGTCAAACACCCTGACGACTAGTGCTGTGTCCGTGAAGACCTCGACCGCGCCCGCCAATGCTACGATGGCTGTGGTTTTTGGGGATGCCCCGCACTATGTCGCTGTCGGCCCGCAGGCTAGCGTTACGGCTGCTTCGACTTCGGGCATTTTTGTCCCGGCAAACTTTGAGCGGCATATCGCAATTAACCCCGGTGACGCGGTAGCTGCCAGAACTGTGTGATGAAGGTTAAGCAGCAGCGCCATGTCAGCCCACAAGCTGCCGAGGCGTTTCTGCGCGCTCTTAAATATTCCAATATGTCTGTA
>JACCDU010034676.1_pt1 | contig 11957 bp, 8 predicted proteins | sample 7446081 | NCBI WGS metagenome assembly JACCDU01 (sample SAMN15323447, study PRJNA562643) | freshwater metagenome | isolation source: river surface water | place: USA:Blue River Watershed | collected 2017-08-17 | reverse complement strand
TATCAATTACCTGTAATCCTGCATGTGCGTCGCTCGCAGGATGCCATCTTAAAAGCTTTGCGTCGTCGCAATATTAGTGGTGGTATCGCCCATGCTTTTAATGGTAGCTTCCAGCAGGCCGAACAATTTATTGAGCTAGGATTTAAGTTGGGCTTTGGTGGTGCGGCTACCTATGAGCGTGCCCTACAAATTCGAAGACTCTTAAAAGAGTTGCCACTAGATAGTATCGTGACTGAAACAGATTCTCCTGATATTCCGCCTGCATGGCTCAGGGAAGAAGGCATTGCCTTTAATGAACCGGCTTTTGTTGAGAGAATTGCAAAAGAATTGGCATTGATTCGAGATATTAATGATGCTGAGTTTGCTTCTGCGGTTTGGAGCAATACGATGCATGTATTGCCGCGCTGGTCGGTTCTCTGCGCTGATCTACCCAATCTCAATCTAGCCTCTTAATTCGTTGCGTTTAGCCATTACGGCGTTTATCGCCGGGGGATCGCTCCTTCTCTTTTTACCGAAAGTTCCCGAGCATTGGGCGTTTGCCTGCATCGCATTCAGCGCTCTATGTTTGTTGGTAATGTACTTTACCCATCAAGCCACGCTGATGAAAAAGATTGCAATCATTGGTTTGCTATTTGTAATGGGGTTTGCATGGAATGCTCGATATGCTGAAAACCGTTTGGAAAATATTCTTGCAATAGAGTTGGAGGGCAAAGAGTTAAATCTTGAGGGAAGGGTAGCGGCATTACCGCAAAGCAATTCGTCGGGGGCAAAGTTTGCTTTTGAGGTTGACAGAGCTACTTTGGGCAAAAAAGTTCTTGATCAATTTCCAAGAAGAATCTATTTAAGTTGGCAGCCCGCCTGGAGAAATCCTCAGGAAATTCCGGACATCATTCCTGGGCAGCGCTGGAAGTTCAAGTCTAAGTTAAAGCGTCCTTATGGTTCTCTTAATCCCTATACCTTTGATTTTGAGCGCTGGTCCTTTCATCAAGACTTTGGCGCAAGTGGCTCAGTGAGGGCGGGAGAGTTATCACTAGATAAAGACATCGCTTGGACTGAGATTGAGTTGCGTATGGAGCTGATGCGTTGGCACTTGCGTAAAAAGATACGTTCTATGCTTCCGGATGATGCAAGGTATGCAGGTGTACTCATTGCTTTAGTGATGGGCGATCAAAATGCAATTAATCAGGATGACTGGCAAGTGTTCAATGCAACTGGTATTGGGCATCTCATTTCCATATCAGGTTTACATGTCACGATGCTGGCTTGCGTTGGCGCATCTTTTGCGGCCTTCATTTGGCGTCGACGTACTTTGCCTCTGATTGCGCCGGTCAGCAAGGTTGCAGCAATCTCTGGATTTACCACGGCATTTGTTTATGCATGGTTAGCTGGCTTTCAGATACCGGCGCAAAGAACGATGTATATGGTTGGTGTTGTAGCGTTTGCTTTATGGACCGGCAGAAATCCTCGATCGTTTGATATCTGGTGGTGGGCCTTAGCTTTTGTGCTGCTCATTGATCCTATGGCTCCTTATACCCCAGGCTTTTGGCTATCTTTTGGTGCGGTAGCAGCCATCTTGTATGCCATGGGTGATTCGTCTGGTTTGCTGGGTATTCCAACAGGGAAGGAGTCGCAAGTTCATTGGACTCTTCGTGTGGCTCAAGCATTGCGTGAAGCATGTCGTGTACAGACTGTTGTCACTCTGGCGCTGTTGCCATTTACTTTGTATTGGTTTTATCAAGTTTCCGTTGTTTCGCCGCTAGCAAATGCTTTTGCCATACCCTTGGTGAGCTACATCGTGACGCCATTAGCAATTATCGGAGCATTACTCCCGGAGTTCATTGGGCGCTGGTTAATGTGGCCCGCTCATGCAGTTATGGAATATTTGGCAATTGCCCTGGAATGGATGGCGAATTGGAGTTGGTCTGTAGTTTGGTCAAGGCAGCCGGAGTGGTGGCTATTACTAGCCGCTGGAGTGGGTATTGTGTATGCGATCCGTCCAGGCGATATTGCGGATACATGGAAGCGAAGATTATTAGGCATCGTTTTTTCCGTGCCGTTATTTATTTCACCCTTCCAATTATTGAGTGCATCTCGTATTTCTCAAGGAGAATTTAGAGTAAGTGTTTTAGATATCGGCCAGGGCACTGCAGTACTCATTGAAACTAAGAATAGAAGGCTGCTATACGACACTGGACCTATTCAAGGCAAAAAAGATGATGCGGGGCAGAGAATTATCTTGCCGTATTTGCGTGGCAGAGGGGTGGATCGCATTGATCGCATGGTGATAAGTCATAGCGATAGCGATCATGTGGGCGGTGCTGCAACACTACTAAAACATATTCAGTTTGATTCCATGATGGGATCTTTGCCTAGCAATAACTCCCTGTTACAAAATTTGCAGCAGAGAAGGATTCCCAATATCCCTTGTCGCTATGGACAGCGCTGGATGTGGGATGGTGTTGAATTCTTCATCTGGCATCCCGATGAAACAACGGTATTTTCCAATCAACATCCTAGAAAGCCCAATGAGATGAGCTGTGTACTAGAGGTGCGCAATACACAAAGCTCGCTTTGGTTAACGGGCGATGTAGAGAAACAGGGTGAAGCAAAAATTACAGAGCGGCTAGATGCAGACATGCTTAAAGAAATTGGCGCAAGGGAGTTGATATTTATGGCGCCCCATCATGGCAGCAAAACATCTTCTTCATTGGCGCTTCTGAAACGATTAGATCCCGATCAAGCATTTGCACAAAATGGTTATCGAAATCGATATGGGCATCCGCATCCGGATGTAACAGCGCGTTACAGAGGTTTAGATATTCCTTTTTATCAAACTCCAGAAACAGGATTTCAGACTTGGTTATTTAAAAATAATGCTAAGTCTTCGACACATTTTTGGAGGCATGATATAAAACGACTATGGCATCGCTAGATGTGGAATTGAATAAAGGATTTGCATATGAACAAGCTACTCGCCTTATCTTCTTTAGTTGTTGCTGTAACAGTTGGCTGTGCCGGCGCAAATGTGCGCCCACTAGTGGATATGAAGGGTGTCAATGAGGCGGCATATGAAAAGGATTTAAGTGAATGTCAGGCTTATGCACAACAACAGTCGGGCATGGGCGAGACAGCCGCTAAGGGTGCTGGTGCTGGCGCTGTTGTGGGCGGCCTATTAGGTCTTGTGACAGGTGGCAACAAGACTGGCATTGTTCAGGCAGCTGGTGCTGGCGCAGTAATTGGGGGAGCGGGTGGCGCCTTCTCTGGTAACCAAGCTCAGGAAGCCGTTGTAAAGAGATGTTTAAGTGGGCGTGGTTACAAGGTTTTGAACTAAACCTAGCCCCAAATAGCCCAAAAGCCCGAGAAATCGGGCTTTTTTATTGCCAAGAAAAGCAAAAAGCCCTTAAAAATTAAGGGCTTAGTACGTAATTCTTGGTTGCGGGGGCAGGATTTGAACCTACGACCTTCGGGTTATGAGCCCGACGAGCTGCCAGACTGCTCCACCCCGCGTCTGAAGCTAAGATTCTACCATTTTTTAGGGGTCTCTGTCGAGATATACCTTCAAACGGAGTTGGAATAAGCGGTTTTTTAGGGCAAATAAGACTCCTGAGTCAGGCTGCATAAGGAGTAACATATTGCCGTGCAACATCACCTTAAGGTTTTGAGATGTCCATTAGCAATCCAGAATTTTCAAGCTCTACACTTTTGAACCCAGTTGAGGTTCATGGAACAGGCGGCGAGCATAAAAAAAGCCTCGGTGTAATGATGCTTGCGGCAATTGGCGTGGTTTTTGGTGACATTGGTACCAGCCCACTGTATGCGCTGAAAGAATGTTTTGATCCGGAGCACGGAATCGCATTCACACCGGAAGCGCTTTTTGGTGTGATCTCAATGATGATCTGGGCTCTCATTTTGGTGGTGACTGTGAAGTATGTCTTGTTCGTCATGCGAGCAGACAATAAAGGAGAGGGTGGTGTTCTCTCATTAATGGCTCTCGCCTTACGTTCCTTCGATAGTAAATCTAAGAGTTATTTCTTCTTCATGATCATCGGCATGTTCGGTGCATGTATGTTGCTCGGCGAGTCTGTGATTACGCCAGCTATTTCGGTTTTGTCTGCAGTAGAGGGTATTGAGATTGCGGCCCCTGCATTACATAAATTCATTATCCCCATTTCATTGGTGATTTTGGTTGCTCTATTTCTGATACAGAAATACGGCACAGCTGCCGTCGGTAAATTATTTGGACCTGTCACCCTGGCATGGTTTTTAACTCTGGCCGTATTGGGCGTGATCAATATTGGTGATGCGCCACAAATCATTTCAGCATTTAATCCTTGGTATGCCGTGAATTTCATCATTAGTCATCCCACAACTGCTTACATCGTGATGGGTGCAGTTGTATTGGTTGTTACTGGTGTTGAAGCTTTGTATTTGGATATGGGTCACTTTGGACGAACCCCAGTGCGCTATGCCTGGTTGATCGTGGTTTTGCCTAGCCTATTAATTAATTATTTGGGCCAAGGTGCTCTAGTTCTATCCAACCCAGAGGCGATTAAAAACCCATTCTATTTAATGGTGCCGGACTGGGCTTTATGGCCAACAGTAGGTTTGGCTACGGCCGCTACTGTGATTGCTTCACAGGCCGTTATCTCTGGCGCTTATTCTTTGGTTAGCCAGGCAATCTTGCTAGGTTTTATGCCTCGCATGAATATCTTGCACACATCCGATTCTGAGCAAGGACAGATTTATATTCCGATTGTGAACTGGGCTTTGCTTTTCATGGTGGTTGCAACCGTCGTTTCTTTTAAGGGATCGATGAATCTGGCGGCAGCATACGGTATCTCGGTGACATCAACCATGTTGATTACAACCATTCTGCTGGCTGTAGTCATGTTCCGCGAATGGAAGATGAATATTATTTTGGTGAGCCTGGTAACAATCGCCTTTTTCGTTGTTGATCTTGCCTTCTGGACCGCCAATTTAATTAAAATTAAAGACGGTGGTTGGTATCCATTGGCTCTTGGCTTATTGTGCTTCACCTGTCTGATCACTTGGTTCAGGGGTCGTCAGATTTTGCGTCAGCGTGCAATGGAAGAGGGCATTCAACTTGGCAGTTTCATTGAATCATTGCTCAAGCACCCTCCGCATCGGGTTGATGGTACCGCTGTGTTCCTCACGGCGCACGTTGATTACCTGCCAGTTTCTTTCTTGCATAACCTCAAACATAACCATGTTCTACATGAGAGAGTCTTCTTTTTGAAGGTCAGTATTTGGGATGTGCCCTATGTCAGCGATGAAGAGCGCATTACCATGAAAGATCTTGGCGGCAATATCCATGTGGTACGCGCTATCTATGGCTTCAAAGAAACCCCAGACATGGGTTCCATTATTGATGTGATTGAGAAGACCTTCGGCATGAAGTTTGATTTAATGAACACGTCATTCTTTTTATCGCGCGATACGATCGTTCCATCAGCAATTCCGGGTATGGCGATGTGGCGTGAACGCCTGTTCTGTTGGATGTACCAAAATGCTGGTCGCCAATCTGACTTCTTTAAGATTCCTGCTAATCGTTTGGTCGAGCTCGGCGCAAAGGTTGAGATTTGAGAAAGCCAAGTTCTTTGCGTTCCTTAGCTGCGTTAGGTGCTTTTCTACTGGTTTGCGTCTTCAGTAATCTGGCTCTTGCTACCCCCGCTGAAGAGGCTCAGCTTGAGCAGCTCGACAAGATTGAACGTGAGCTGGAGTTGCAACGCGATTGGGCTAAATACCGTTGGGAAAAAACTAACTCTGAGTGCTATCAAAAGTACTGGGTAAACAGCTGCCTGAAAGATTCTCGGGCAGAGTACCGCAAAGAGATTGATCCAATTCGTGCACAGGAAGTGGAATTGCATGAGGTGCAGCGGAAGTTGCGTGCAAGCATTAAAGACCAGCGTGATGCCGCAAAGATTGCTGAACGTGCCTCTGCTGAAAAAGCTGCTGAGCGCTCAGCTAATCAGAAGGATTTTGAAGAGAAGCAAAAAGCAGCAGCTGCTCGTGCAGCAGATGTTGAGCAACGCCGTAAAGATGCGCCTAAGCGTGCTCAAGAGAATAAAGCGGGCACACAGCTCGATTAATTGATTATTACTGCTGCACCCACTCATTAATTACTAGGTAATACTTTGGCCAAGATTAAAACAATCTATATCTGTCAGTCATGCGGTGGCAGCTCTGCTAAATGGCAAGGGCAGTGCCCTTCATGCCAGGCATGGAATACGCTAGAAGAGGGCTTGCCTGAAGTAAGTTCGAATACTCGCTTTCAAGGTCTAGCGCAGTCTCTCCCACGTCAAAAGCTCTCTGCTATTAGTGCAGAAGATCTCCCACGTTTTAGTACTGGCGTAGAAGAATTTGATCGCGTGCTAGGCGGGGGATTAGTTCCTGGCGGGGTTGTACTCTTGGGCGGCGATCCGGGCATTGGTAAATCTACTTTATTGCTACAAGCGCTGGCAGAGATGAGTGCTGCAGGCATGAATGTTCTCTACAGTAGCGGCGAAGAATCTGCTGCGCAAATCGCATTACGAGCAAAACGGATTGCATTGGATGCTCCTCAATTAGAAGTGCTGGCTGAGATTCAGTTAGAAAAACTCTTATCCATCATGGATACGGTGAAGCCGCAGGTCTTGGTAGTTGATTCGATTCAGACCTTGTATTCAGAAGTATTGAGCTCTGCTCCAGGCTCTGTGGCACAAGTGCGAGAGTGTGCTGCGCAATTAACTAGAGCTGCTAAATCCAGCGGTATCTGCGTTCTGATGGTGGGTCATGTCACTAAAGATGGTCACTTAGCTGGACCTCGCGTGCTGGAGCACATTGTGGATACGGTTCTGTATTTTGAGGGTGATACCCATTCTTCGTTTAGATTAGTGCGCTCAATTAAAAATCGTTTTGGCGCTGTTAATGAGCTGGGTGTATTTGCCATGACTGAAAAAGGTCTGCGTGGCGTTGCTAATCCTTCAGCTATTTTCCTATCCCAGCATGCGGAGATGGTGCCGGGCGCCTGTGTATTGGTTACGCAAGAAGGTAGTCGCCCACTCTTGGTGGAGATTCAGGCACTAGTAGATACGGCGCATATTCCTAATCCGCGCCGTCTTGCGGTTGGCTTAGAACAGGCGCGCTTAGCAATGCTCTTAGCGGTATTGCATCGTCACGCGGGTGTTGCCTGCTTTGATCAGGATGTCTTCTTAAATGCAGTAGGCGGTGTGAAGATTTCCGAACCAGCGGCCGACTTGGCAGTGCTGCTAGCAATTCAATCCTCGATCCGAAATAAGGCCTTGCCTAAAGAATTAATCGTATTTGGTGAGGTGGGTTTGGCTGGAGAGATTCGTCCATGCCCTCGAGGTCAGGAGCGCTTAAAAGAAGCGGCAAAGCTCGGTTTTACTGTGGCCATTATTCCGAAGGCTAATATGCCTAAGACAAAGATTCCGGGATTAAGGGTGATACCGGTAGAGCGTATTGATCAAGCTATCTCAGCAGCAGCAGAGCTAAGTTAAGACAGCAAAAATTTAGCGCAAGTCTTCTGCTTGAATGAGTAATACTTGCTCGTCGCCTGCAGATACTTCCATCCAAATTACTGGGATCTGCGGAAACGCTTTTTTAAAGTGCTCATACTCGTTGCCAATCTCAATCAGAATGGCTCCACGTTCAGATAGGTAATCCGGGGCTCCGGCAATAATTTTTCGGATAAGGTCCATGCCGTCATCGCCACCTGCTAATGCGAGAGCAGGCTCCGCATGATATTCAGCGGGCAGGGCATTCATGGAATTGGCGTTGACGTAAGGTGGGTTACAAATGATGAGATCAAAACGATTATCTTCATGGGGTTCTGGTAGCGCATCCCAGAGATCCCCTTCAAAAAGTTCCACTTGCGAAGTAAGGCCATGCCGATCGAGGTTGCGAGATGCCACTGCTAATGCAGGCAAACTAATATCACAAGCGCTTACATGAATATCGGGGCAAGCTAAGGCTAGCAAAATGGCTAAAGAGCCATTGCCAGTGCAAAGGTCAAGTGCTTTACCATCGGCTGGTAGCCAAGGCTCTAAGGAGCCATCTGCAATGAGCTCGGCTATCCAGGAGCGAGGAACAATACTTTGCTCACTGGAGTAAAACGGTACGCCCATTAACCAGGCTTCACCCAAAATATATGCCAATGGCTTACGTGTAGAGATGCGAGTTTCAGTAACTTTTAAAGCCTTAGCAATTTGCTCGGCAGTCATGACTTGCTCTAAATGATCCAGTGCTTCAGTGGGGCTGAGATCTAACTGTTTGCTGACAATCCACAGAGCCTCACTCCCAGCATCAACCGCACCATGTCCGTAATATAAATCTGCCGCCTCTAGTCGTTTTGCAACTTGATCAATACATTGATCAAGCGTCAGAGATTGCTGGGGCGCAGGGTCCATGAGAAATTTGTATGGGAGGTAATTAGCTAAACAGTCTTAAGCAACGAGTTGCTCTAGAGTCTTGCGGAAAATATTTTTGAGAGGCACAACATCATCCACATTCACGCACTCATCAATTTTGTGACTTGTTGCATTGAGTGGGCCAAACTCCACAACCTCTTTGCAGATCTTAGCAATGAAGCGGCCATCACTCGTGCCGCCAGTGGTGGATAGCTCAGTATCAATTTTGGTTTCCGCTTTGATCGCTTTGCGTAAGGCACCAGCTAGAGCGCCATCACCAGTAATGAAAGGGCTACCGCCTAATACCCAATCAATTTCAAACTCAAGACCTGCAGCGCTGAGGATTGACTCTAGGCGACTACGCAGCTCTTCTGGTTTGCTCTCGGTAGAGAAACGGAAGTTGAAGTCCACCGCCAGCTCTCCAGGAATCACATTATTCGCGCCAGTACCTGCATGAATATTGGAAATCTGAAAGCTAGTAGGTTGGAAATATTGATTGCCTTTATCCCACTCAGTTTCAACAAGCGCTTGAATCGCTGGCGCTGAAATATGAATCGGATTCTTGCCAAGATGAGGGTAGGCGATATGAGCCTGAATACCCTTGACTCGTAGCTTGCCTGAGAGTGATCCACGGCGACCATTCTTAATCATGTCGCCTAATTGGTCGACTGAGGTTGGTTCACCAATGACGCAGTAATCTAAACGCTGCCCCTGTTTTTGCAAGCGCTCACACATGATGACGGTGCCATCGTTGGCTGGACCTTCTTCATCACTGGTAATCAAAAAGGCAATGGAACCTTTGTGATTGGGGTGGGTGATTACAAATTCTTCTGTAGCAACAACGAATGCAGCAAGAGAGGTTTTCATATCTGCGGCGCCACGACCGTACAGCATGCCATCCCGAATTGTTGGGGTGAATGGATCATTAGTCCATTTTTCTAGTGGTCCAGTTGGCACAACGTCAGTGTGACCAGCAAACATCAAGACTTCACCCTGATCGCCTGCCGTACCTTTTTTGATTGCCCATAGATTGGTGACCTGAAAACTCTCGGGGCCGCTGATGACGCTCTCGGTATGAAAGCCAATCGCTTGAAGCCGTTTGGCGATGAGCTCCTGACAGCCCCCGTCCGCTGGGGTTACCGAGCGGCAGGAGATGAGGGCTTCAGTTAACTCAAGGGTAGCGCTCATAGATTTAGCTTAATCGCGCAAGAGTTCGTTAATTGCAGTCTTTGCTCTAGTTTGAGCATCGACCTTTTTCACGATGATTGCTGCGTACAGGCTGTACTTGCCGCAAGCGGAAGGAAGGGAGCCTGGCACCACAACAGAACCCGCTGGCACACGGCCGTAATGGATTTCACCGGTTTCGCGGTCGTAGATCTTAGTGCTTTGACCAATGTATACGCCCATAGAGAGAACGGCGTTTTCTTCAATAACCACCCCTTCAACGACCTCAGAACGGGCGCCAATAAAGCAGTTATCTTCAATAATCACTGGGCCAGCTTGGATTGGCTCTAAAACTCCACCAATACCGACGCCACCGGAGAGGTGTACGTTTTTACCGATTTGGGCACATGAGCCTACAGTCGCCCAGGTATCAACCATGGTGCCTTCGCCTACATAAGCGCCAATATTGACGTAAGAAGGCATCAAAACGGCATTTTTGCCAATAAATGAGCCACGGCGAGCCATTGCAGGGGGAACTACGCGAAAACCGCCATTGGCGAAGTCTTCAGCGGTGTAGTTCTCGAATTTGCTCGGCACCTTGTCATAGAACTGGGTATAGCCACCAGCACCCATAGGTTTGTTGTCCTCAAGGCGGAAAGACAGCAAAACTGCCTTTTTTACCCACTGGTTTACTTCCCATTTGCCGACGCTACGGCGCTCAGCTACGCGAATGCTGCCTGTATTGAGGCCTTCGAGTACGGCGTTCACGGCGTTGCGGATTTCCCCAGAAACGGCCTCAGGAGACAGGTTTGCGCGGTTTTCCCAGGCTTGTTCGATGATGCTTTGTGGTGATTGGCTCATGCTTTTCAGTTAACTATCAGATTGTTAAGGGCTTTTGTCCCTGGATGTAGATTAATCATTATATCGGTGGGGCAAAAACCCGTGTGGGGAGCCCTAAGCTTGCTATCATCTTCCCACTTTAGTAATAATTTTTACTCCCTTATTTGAACCCCATTTTTCCCTGCAAAGTACGCCGTGCAACTGAAATCCATCAAACTTTCCGGCTTTAAGTCCTTCGTCGACCCAACCCACTTCGAAATGCCAGGTCAATTGATCGGTGTTGTGGGCCCTAACGGCTGCGGAAAGTCGAACATTATTGACGCGGTACGCTGGGTTTTGGGTGAATCTCGCGCTAGTGAATTACGCGGTGAATCCATGCAGGACGTTATTTTTAATGGTTCTGGTTTGCGTAAGCCTTCCGGCCGCGCCAGTGTCGAACTGATTTTTGATAATTCAGAAGGACGCGCTCAGGGTCAGTGGAGTGCTTTTACAGAACTAGGTATTAAACGTGTTCTGACGCGTGATGGCAATTCTAGTTATTACGTCAACAATCAAGTTGTACGCCGTAAAGACATTCAAGATATTTTCTTGGGTACCGGTATGGGTCCAAGAGGCTACGCGATCATCGGGCAGGGCACGATCAATCGCATCTTGGAAGCCAAGCCAGAAGAGTTGCGTGTTTTCTTGGAAGAGGCTGCAGGCGTATCTAAATATAAAGAGCGTCGCAAAGAAACGGCTTCCCGTCTTGAAGATACAAAAGAAAACTTAGTTCGCGTAGAAGACATTTTGCGTGAGCTCGATCAACAGCTCACCCGCTTAGAGAAGCAGGCAACCGTAGCTGAGCGTCATGCTGAGTTATCTGCTGAGATGAAGTCTCAGCAGCAGTTGCTCTGGTTTGTACGTCAGACCGAAGCAGGTAAAGAGCAAGAGCGCCATGCCAACGGCATTCGTGACACTCAAGTAAGTCTCGAAGAGCAGACCGCAAAAATGCGTCATGCTGAAACTGAACTAGAGACTATGCGTACTGAACAGTATGCTTTGCAAGATAAGGTTTCTCAGGCTCAAGGCGATCTGTACCAAACCAATGCCGACGTTAGCCAGGTCGAGTCACAGATTCGTTACGTGCAAGAAGCGCGTCAGCGTCTACAACAGCAATCCCAAGATTTACAAGCTCAACTACAACGTTGGACTGTTCAAGAAACCGATGCCGCTCAAGCACAACGTACTGCTGAGCAAGAGCTCAGTTTAGCTGCAGAAAAAGAGCAAACATTGATTGCGGATTTATCTGGCTTGCAGGAGCAAATGCCGGCTCGCGAAGAGGCATATCAAATTCACTCCCGCGAACTCAACGAGGCACGTGAGAACTTAGCCACGATTGATCAACGCTTAGCCAGTTTAGGTGAGCGCGTAAGAGCTATTACAACTCAAATAGAAGAGCTTAAAGGACGCGATACGCGTCTGGAGGCTGAACTTGCAGGTATGCGCAGGCCTGATGCTGAAGCATTGCAAATGGCAATTGATCGT
>JACCDU010799293.1_pt1 | contig 11958 bp, 14 predicted proteins | sample 7446081 | NCBI WGS metagenome assembly JACCDU01 (sample SAMN15323447, study PRJNA562643) | freshwater metagenome | isolation source: river surface water | place: USA:Blue River Watershed | collected 2017-08-17 | reverse complement strand
ATCATTTTCCTCATCGAGCCAGAAGATTTCCTCGACACTGGCTCCTAGAACCGAAGCGATTCGCAATGCCAACACAAGTGAAGGCGAATACTCACCGCGTTCGATGTATCCGATGGTTTGGTAGTGAACTCCGACCTGATCGGCGAGCTCTTGCCGACTCAGACCAGCCTGGGTGCGCAGCTCTTCAATGCGGTTAGCTACCCGCTCTTCTTCAGCCTTTGATTTGCGACCCATGGATGTAGCATAAATGCTATGTAGTAATAATGCAACAATTCAAAAGAATTATTTGAATTTCTTTAGAGCAGTGTGGATCTTCTTTAGCGCTGGTGAACGATCGGCCAGCGATCCGAGGATGGCAATCAAAATGGGAAACCAGAAGCGCTTCAATACCCACATCACGATCTTCAAAGTTCCGCCTCCAATGCTGCATAAACCCGGTCCTGCTCGATGCGCCAGAACGACAACTGCCGACCGTTGAGCAAAAGTACTGGGATTTCATCTGAATAACCTGAGTACTCAGGATGATCATCAATCTCTAGATCGTTGACTGAGTACTCGACCTCTGGGTGCTCGGCAGCGAATCTGGCAATCACTTGCGCCAAATCACCCTGCGCCACCTCACAAAGGTGGCAGCCATTGCGACCAATAAGGGTTAGTTCGATACTCACTCGATAAGCCTATTGTCCAGCCATTGCCGAATAGACTATGGCGGTGCCCGAGCCCGAGTTGAAATCGCCGAAAACCGAAGCGGCTTTCTTTGACGTTGACAACACCCTGGTTCGAGGCTCAACCAGCATCTTGTTTGGCAAGGTTGCCTTTTCCGGCGGAACAATCAAGCGCCGTGACATCTGGAGATTTGCGTTCGAGCAAATGATGTTTATTCGCCGCGGCGAAAACAACGACAAGATGGCGGACTTCAAAGACCGTGCACTCTCCCTCACCAAGGGCCACTCTGTCGAAGAGCTCAGGGGTCTAATCGACAAGGTTTACTCCGAGGAAATCAAGCCAAGACTTTGGCCAGAAACAGTCGCCGCAGCCAAAGAGCACTTGGCAGCTGGGCGTGAGGTTTGGCTACTTACCGCAGCCCCAGTAGAACTAGCTGAAGCGATTGCAAAAGACATCGGTGCCACCGGAGCCCTCGGCACCAGAGTGGGTCACGCGGACGGCGTGCTAACTGGTGAGCTCATCGGAGAACCACTTCACGGTAAAGCAAAGAGCAGAGCCGCAAAACAACTAGCAAAGGAGCGAGGCATTAGCCTCAAGCGCTCCTACGCATACTCCGATAGCTTCAACGACCTACCGCTTCTGAGTGTCGTCGGTCACGCTGTTGCAGTGAACCCGGACAAAATCCTTACCCGTCATGCTGAAGCGGCGGGGTGGGAAATCATGCGCTTCAAAAAGCGCGATCTTCGCAAGGGTTAAACAAAAACCCGCCCTCTAGGGGCGGGTCAGTTGTTTGAAGACTTACTTCTTATTGCGACGCTGGTGGCGAGTCTTGCGGAGAAGCTTGCGGTGCTTCTTCTTCGACATACGCTTGCGGCGCTTCTTGATGATTGAACCCACAAAAACCTCACAAAGCTTTTAGGTGCCCGTTTGGGCAACCTGAGAAGTTTAGCCCTTGCGCCTTAGCCACTCAACCTCAGTGACGATATCCAGTTGGCTAATTCGCTGACTGAAAACAGAATTAGAGCTCTGTGTCCTTCTTGGAGACCTTTGCCTTTACCTCAGTTACAAGGTGAGCCGTCTCGGAACGAACCTCGTCAACTACCTCTTCAACCTTCTGGCGGGCTACACGCTCAAAGTCTTTAGCTGACTTCTCAGCCTCAAGCTTGGCATCGGCCAGCTTGCGACCTAGGCGCTTGCCGAGCTCCTTAGGGTCAGCCTCAATGTCTAGTTCAGCAGCCTTGGCCTTGAGGGTCTCGTTCAACCAGCCGGCCTTCTCGGTGAGCCAGTGACCAAGCTTGGCACCAGCAACACTTAGATTCTCGGCCAGCTCTTCACCCTCTTCATACTCAGGGTCAAAGTCCAGTGAAAGGAAGTTGATCATCCAGTCTTCAATCTCCTCAAGTGGCTCAGGAGTGACTGAGTAGTAGCGCTTCTGCCCATCCTCGCGAGCAGCAACCAGACCAACCTCACGCAGGGTTTTGAGGTGCTTGGAAACAGTTGGCTGGCCGTGGCCAGTCTTCTCCACCAGCTCGGTAACGGTCAGTTCACCAGAGCCTCCGATGAGGTGAGAACCCAAAAGGGTCTCCAAAAGGTGCCTGCGAGTTGGATCTGCAATTGCTTCAAAAATGTCTGCCATGTTTTTACCCTACTCCCACTAACCAGCTAACTCTTTAGCTCTTTTGACAGCTGCCTCTAAGGAATCGGTAAAAATCTGCTGCAATTGCCTTTCCTCAAGGGTCGCAATAATGCGTTCGGTGGTGCCTCCAGGCGAGGTTACGTTCTTTCGAAGCTCCGCTGGCTCAGCATCAGATTGCTCCAATAGTTCAACAGAACCAGCAATGGTTGAACGCACTAAGCGCTTGGCATCGGCCTCCGAGAAGCCATTTGCCTGGGCAACCGCCTCCCATTGCTCGATTATGTAGAACAGCCATGCAGGCCCCGAGCCCGAAATGGCGCTGAGTGCATTGATCTTGTCTTCTGAGGTAACAACAACTTCACCCACTGCTTCAAACAGCTGAACCGCTGCATCAACAGCAGCTGTGGATGCAGTTGAGGCAGATGCTAATCCAGTGACACCCTTGCCAACCAGAGCTGGGGTGTTTGGCATGGTGCGGATCAAGTTTGGATTTTCTATCACCTTGGCCATTGCCGAAAGCTCAATTCCTGCCGCCATTGAAATCACAACTGCATTGCGGCCAATTTCGCCCACGAGTTCGCCCAGAACATCAACAATCTGCTTTGGTTTCACTCCCAAGACTATGAGGTCAGCATCGCCTGCCATGAGAGCATTTGCATCGCTGGCCACCTCGGTCGAGAGCGCCGAGATGCCAAGATCGCGCCAGGCTATGGCGCTTATTTCAGACTTGGTTGTGGCACTGATCAATTCTTTTGGGTGGCCGGCAGCAATTAGCCCCTTGAGCACAGCACCGCCCATCGAGCCCGTGCCTAAAAATGCGATTCTGAGTTTGTCCACGGTTGAATCCTAGAGTGACCCTAGGAGTGGATAGCCAACAAAGACAACCGAATTCATCAGGGTGTGGGCGATGATCAGAGGTGCAACTCGACCTGTTTTGTGGAAGTAGTAGGCAAAGACCAGACCCATCACAAAGTTGCCCAGGAACGCAGAGTAACCCTGATACAGGTGATAGCTGGCTCTAAACAGCGCTGAGATTAGGACAATCAAAAGCAAGCTCACCGTGGGTGAAATGAGCTTTAGCTTTTTCATTACAAAGCCAACCGCGATGATTTCTTCAAGCAAACCTGCCCTGAGCGCAGCCAAGAGCAAAACTGGGATTGTCCAAAAGTAATCACCAAGTGAGCTGGGGACCACCTGCGAGGTAAGCCCCAGTTCAAGTGCAGCAAAGTAAAGCCCAATGCCTGGGATACCAATCGCAGCGGCAAGACCTAGTGCATGAGCTAGATCCTTCCACTTGGGCTTTAGGCCAAGTGATACACCGTCCTGCCTTAGGAAGTAAAGGGCTAGAAGGACTGGAACCAGACTCAGCGCAATAGAGGCCAGCTGACTGAGCAGATCTAGCCACGGCTGCTCAGCAAGTGGACGATTGATGGTGGTGGTTGAACCTGCCAAGCCAGCATCACTGGTGAGCTTTCGAAGCAGGCTTAGCAGTGAATAGATTGCACTTGCACCGAGTGAGAGCATGACAACTAACCAGAGCTCCTGCTTGTGGTTCTTCTGGAAGTTCATGCTCGCCTTCAAAAACTGTGGGGACCAAAAGTTTAGATGTCACATCTAGGCGGTAGCTTTGTCAGGTGGCCAAATCAAAAAGTGACTTTCGATGCAGTGAATGCGGTTGGACAACCGTCAAGTGGGTTGGGCGCTGCGGAGAGTGCCAGGCTTGGGGAACACTAGATGAGTCCGCCACCAGCAACCAAGAGGTCAAGGCCATCCGCCTGAGCGAAAGCCAAACCGCAAAGCCGATCACCGAGATAGAGGCGAACGCCTCTGGACACAAGCCCACCGGAGTCAACGAGTTCGATCGCGTCCTCGGCGGTGGACTCGTACCTGGAGCTGCAATCCTGCTTTCAGGAGAGCCTGGTGTTGGTAAGAGCACATTGCTTCTCGAGGTTGCCGCAAGAGCAGCTAAGGCTGGCTCAAGGGTTTTGTATGTCTCTGCAGAAGAATCCGCATCCCAGGTCAAGCTTCGCGCAACCAGGACCGGCGCCCTAACTCCAAATCTCTACCTTGCGAATGAAACTGATTTAGCCGCGGTGTTAGGGCAGTTCGATGCAGTGAAGCCCGAGATGATCATCGTGGACTCTGTTCAGACCATTGCCTCGGCAGATATTGATGGGGCAGCGGGAATGCCCTCCCAGGTTCGCGAAGTGGCGGCAAACTTGATTCGCCTTGCAAAGCAAAACTCTGTTCCACTTCTACTTGTCGGTCACGTAACCAAGGATGGATCGATTGCGGGCCCAAGAACCCTTGAGCATCTAGTCGATGTGGTTTGCCACTTCGAAGGCGACCGGCAAACCGCACTTAGGTTCATCCGCACGCTCAAGAACAGATTTGGCCCAACCGATGAGGTTGGTTGCTTTGAGATGACCGGTGATGGCATTGCAGAGGTAGCCGATCCCTCACAGCTATTCATCTCGGGTTCTAAGAACCAGGTTTCCGGCACCTGCATCACAGTCACAGTTGAAGGCAAGCGTGCTCTGATGGCAGAGATTCAGGCGCTGGTAGTAAAGACCAACTCGCCTCAACCAAGGCGCGTTACAAACGGAGTCGATTCATCACGAGTCGCAATGTTGCTCGCTGTACTTGAGCGAAGAGCAGGCATCTCGCTAATTGACAAAGATGTCTACGTTTCAACCGTGGGTGGCGTGCGCATTCTTGAGCCTGCAGCAGATCTCGCCATCGCAATTGCCATTGCATCCGCAGTCAGCGATAAGCCAGTCAAGCCAGAGATTGCAGCATTCGGTGAGATTTCCCTGGCTGGTGAAATTCGAGCTGTAACCAACTCAAAGCAAAGAGCCTCAGAGGCAAAGCGACTTGGCCACCCTCAAGTGATTGACTCAACTGGTGCGCAGCTCAAGCAAGCAATTGCGGGTGCTCTGATCTAGTTCAGTAGGAACTGAACTGGCTCCTCGGAGTAAACCCCGTTTACCTCAACCTTTAGGAAATACGAAGCTCCGCCTGAAGGAACCGCTTCCTGGTCAGCGCCACAACCTTCAGTGCCAGAACGAACTCGCTCCCAAACGCCCTTTGGGGCCTCAATGGTTTGGTTGGCGGCTAGTCGAACCTTTGCGTCGGTATCAGCGCTGCGGTCGCAGTCCTTAGAAGACCAGTAGGTTTCGCCGCCCGATGTGATGGTGAAGAAGGTGACCCTGGAGCCGACGTTGAAGTTGCACTCCTCCATGCCGTTGTTGGTAATCGCATACCAAATCAGTGGCTTCTCATCACTGGTGAAGGAACCCTTAGGCCCTGAGGCATCCCCGATCTTTGCCTCAACCGTCACCACTCCCGCTGCGCAATCTGGAGCCTCACCCGTGGTGGCGGATGCGGTCACCGAGTCGCTGGTTGGGATTGGGGTCGGACCAGCCTGCTGATTGGAGCCTGAACTCATAGAGACCCAGGCAACTATGCCGATAATCAAGATGACTAGAAGTGCCAAACCGCGGCGACGGGCATAAATCTGCTGTTGTGTTGGGGCCATGGGATAAATCTAGCTAGAGGAGCTTGAGCATCCTTGAGTTTCCGAGCGTGTTCTGCTTTACGCGAGCAAGATCCAAGAATTCCGCAACACCTTCGTCGTTGGAACGAACCATCTCGGCATAGGTTTCAGCATCAACTGGAATATCTGAAATGACCTCAAAGCCGTGTGCGAGGAAGAAAGCTTCTTCGAATGTGAGGCAGAAAACTCGGTGAATACCAAGGGTCTTTGCTCTCGCCAAAAGCTCCTGGAGCATGGCTGCTCCCACACCCTTGCGCTTGATGCCTTCGGCCACCGCCAAGGTTCTCACCTCAGCCAGGTCCTGCCACATCACATGCAGGGCACCAAATCCAATTACTTCACCATCTTGCTCGGCAACAACAAACTCTTGGATGGATTCGTAAATCTCAACCAATTCCTTGCCGAGCAGAATGCGCTTTTCAACCAATGGCTGAGCAATCTTGTTGATTGCTAAAACATCGGTTGTCCGGGCCGAGCGAATTGTGAACATTGCTAAATTATGGCGCTAAGCGCGTTCAACTTGCAGCAAAACTTCGTTCCGCCGAAGCATTGGCGGTGTCCAGGGTCCGTTATATCTTGCAAAGAGTGGCTCTGACCTCACTTCGAATCCAGCCTCCTCGCAGAGTTTGGAAAGTTGCTCGGCCTTGCGCTGAAAGAGAGTTTCACTTGCCATCCCTGAGAATCGAATAGCTGCCATCACCGAGGGCTCTTTGGTCTGCAGTGCTAATCGAGGATCGGTTGGGAGTGGGTGATTTTTCATGCCCTCGGGCATCACAAAGGAAACCTGGAAACCAGCACCCTTCTTCTGCTGCAATACCGGCGCAGTCATCGCAATAGCCTGATTAGCCTGATTGCGACCACCGATGTACCCTGCGAGATAGCCAAATGCACCCATCCCAGCCGAACCCAAATCACCTGGAGCAGCAACGCTGACGATGGTGTGGGCAGGGTAGCTACGAAGCTCGAACCCCTTTAGGGATTCGAGAACTTCGTAGGCCTGAATCTCAGTCAAGAGCTAAGCGACCGGCTCGGCTTCGCGTGAGTTTGTAACGAAGTTGAATGCTCCGTTTACGTAGTCGACCAGGATGTCCTGAGCAGTTCCGATGTTGCCGGAGAGGATGCGCTCTGAAATCTCGTCCTCGATCTCGCGCTGGACAACTCGACGCAGTGGTCTTGCTCCCATGGCTGGTTCGTATCCGAGTTCGATCAATCTCTCCTTGGCGACAGTGGTGAGGGTGAGCTTTAGCTCACGGTCATCCAGTCTGCGCTGTAGACGGTGGATGAACAGATCTACGATCTGCAGCAACTCATCGCGGTTTAGCTGTGGGAAGACAATGACCTCATCGACACGGTTTAGGAACTCAGGCTTGAAGTTGCGCTTCAGCTCCTCGTTAACCCTGGCCTTCATCTGGTCGTAGTCGTTCTTGCTGTCACCCTCGAGGGTGAAGCCGAGTGAACCACGGACAATCTCACGGCTACCAAGGTTGGTGGTCATGATGATGATGGTGTTCTTGAAGTCGACAACTCTGCCCTGACCGTCAGTCAGGCGACCCTCTTCGAGGATCTGAAGCAATGAGTTGAAGATGTCTGGGTGGGCCTTTTCGATCTCATCGAACAGGATCACTGAGAACGGCTTACGGCGAACCTTCTCAGTCAGCTGGCCACCTTCGTCGTAACCAACGAAGCCCGGAGGGGCACCGAAGAGCCTTGAGACGGTGTGCTTCTCGCCGTACTCGCTCATGTCTAAAGAAATCAATGCATCTTCGTCATCGAACAAGAACTCGGCCAAAGCCTTGGCTAGCTCGGTCTTTCCAACACCGGTTGGTCCAGCAAAGATGAAGGATCCGGAAGGACGCTTCGGGTCCTTCAGTCCTGCACGCTGACGACGGATGGTCTTGGACAGCGCTGCGATTGCAGCCTCCTGGCCGACGACGCGCTTGTGAAGCTCCTGCTCCATGAAGATCAGCTTTGCGCCCTCTTCTTCGCTTAGTCGGAACACAGGAATACCGGTTGCCTGAGCCAAAACCTCTGCGATTAGGCCCTCGTCAACAATGCCCGGCTTGTCGATGGTTCCGTCGCGGAACTCCTTCTCCATGCGGACCTTCTCAGCGGTGAGCTTCTTCTCCTCATCGCGCTTTGAAGCAGCAAGTTCGAAGTCCTGGTCGGCAATCGCCTGCTCCTTGGCCTTCTTTACAACCTGAACCTTCTCATCCATCGCGCGTAGCTCTGGTGGAGAGGAAAGGAAGGACAGTCTCAGACGTGCCCCAGCCTCATCGATAAGGTCAATTGCCTTGTCCGGTAGGAAGCGGTCGCTGACGTAGCGATCTGACATTCCAACCGCAGCAATAATCGCTCCGTCGGTGATGGACACCTTGTGGTGTGCCTCGTAGCGGTCGCGAAGCCCCTTCAGGATGTTGATTGCCATTGCTGGGGTGGGCTCAGAGACCTGAACCGACTGGAAGCGGCGAACCAGAGCAGCATCCTTCTCGAAGTGCTTGCGGTACTCATCCAGTGTGGTTGCACCGATGGTCTGGAGCTCACCGCGGGCAAGCATTGGCTTCAAGATTGAGGCTGCATCAATTGCACCCTCAGCAGCACCTGCGCCGACCAGGGTGTGGATCTCGTCAATGAAGGTGATGATGTCGCCACGGGTGCGGATCTCCTTGGTCACCTTCTTTAGGCGCTCCTCAAAGTCTCCGCGGTAGCGGGATCCTGCAATCAGGCTTCCCATGTCTAGCGTGTAAATCTGCTTTCCGCGCAGGGTCTCTGGAACCTGTCCGGAAACAATCGCCTGAGCGAGACCTTCGACCACTGCGGTCTTTCCAACACCAGGCTCACCAATCAAGATTGGGTTGTTCTTGGTGCGGCGAGAGAGGATCTGCATTACGCGCTCGATCTCGCGCTCACGGCCAACAACCGGGTCAAGCTTGCCTTCGGATGCAGCCTGAGTCAGGTTGCGACCAAACTGATCAAGAATCTGTGATCCCTTTGGCTGAGGACTGGTCTCCCCGCCAACGGAAACTGCTTCCTTGCCCTGGAATCCAGATAGCAACTGAATTACCTGCTGGCGAACCTTGTTGGTGTCGGCTCCGAGTTTGGTAAGGACCTGTGCAGCCACGCCTTCACCCTCACGGATTAGGCCGAGTAGTAGGTGCTCGGTGCCGATGTAGCTGTGACCAAGCTGAAGCGCTTCGCGCAGCGAGAGCTCCAAAACTTTCTTTGCACGAGGAGTGAACGGGATGTGGCCCGAAGGTGCCTGCTGGCCCTGGCCAATGATTTCCTGAACTTGCTCGCGAACCTGCTCGAGGTTGATGCCGAGAGCCTCGAGTGCCTTGGCAGCCACTCCCTCGCCCTCGTGAATCAGACCGAGCAGGATGTGCTCGGTGCCGATGTAGTTGTGGTTGAGAAGCTTGGCCTCTTCTTGGGCAAGCACGACAACGCGACGGGCCTTGTCAGTGAATTTCTCGAACACCTATACCTCCAACACTTTGGTATTAGAGATGCTAGGAGGCGTTAGGGGGTATTACTAGGGCTGTTCGCCCAAGGCGTTAGCGCGCTTTGCGCGCTCTTCGGCCTCGATCTTTGCGTAGGTGTCTCGTTCGCGGCTGTCTGCGCGCAAGATTGAGCGCATCATCACCCAAAACAGGATGCCCATCAGAAACGGTGGGATCAGGGAAATCAGTACATCCAGAGCAATTTCACCGGTAGTCATGTCGCCTACTTCACCAATGGGAACAGGATGGTTTCGCGAATACCAAGCCCGGTCAGCGACATCAGGAGTCGGTCGATTCCCATGCCCATACCTCCCGATGGTGGCATTCCAAACTCAAGCGCCTTTAGGAATTCCTCATCCAACTTCATGGCCTCTGGGTCTCCGGCTGCTGCCAATTCCATTTGAGCCACAAAGCGCTGACGCTGAATGACCGGGTCTACCAACTCGGAGTAACCGGTGGCCTGCTCAAACCCGCGAATATAAAGATCCCACTTCTCAACCACACCCGACTTCGAGCGGTGGTCACGAACCAACGGAGAAGTATCAGTTGGGAACTCGTTCACAAAGGTTGGTCCGGTTAGACCTGGCTTTACAAAGTGCTCCCAAAGCTCTTCGACATACTTGCCGTGAAGCGGGTGGTCAATCTCAATGCCAGCTTTGTCAGCAAGCTTCTTCAGCTCTGCCATTGGAGTCTCGGGAGTGATCTCAACGCCAGATGCTTGAGACAGCGACTCAAACATCGAGATGCTCAGCCAGTCGCCGCTCAGGTCGTTTACGGTGCCGTCTTCGAGCTCAACAACCTGGGTTCCAAAAACATCCTGGGCTGCGTTTTGAATCAAGTCTTTGGTCAGATTGCGCATGGTGTCGTAATCGCCATAAGCCTCATAGGCCTCGAGCATTGCAAACTCAGGTGAGTGGGTGCGGTCGGCACCCTCGTTTCTAAAGTTGCGGTTGATTTCATAAACCCGCTCAAGTCCACCAACCACAGCACGCTTTAGAAATAGCTCAGGAGCAATTCTCAAAAACAGCTCAGTGTCAAATGCGTTGGAGTGAGTCTTGAATGGTCTTGCCGACGCACCACCGTGAACAACCTGCAACATGGGGGTCTCAACCTCCATGTAGGCGCGGTTGGAGAAAGTGTTGCGCAGTGACTGCATGACCTCGGAGCGAATCTTCACTACCTCCCGTGCACGGTCGCGAACGATCAGGTCGATGTAGCGGTGACGAACTCGGAACTCCTCACCCAGCTCATTGTGAAGGTTTGGCAGTGGGCGAATTGTCTTTGCAGCCATCAACCACTTTTCGGCCAAAATACTCAGCTCGCCTCGCTTGGAGGTGATCACCTCACCCTGCACGAAAACGTGGTCGCCCAGGTCAACGAGTTCTTTCCAAAGCTCAAGCTCTGCTTCCCCGACCTTGTCTAGGGAAACCATTGCCTGAATTCGCTCTCCGGTTCCAGCCTGCAGCGTTGCGAAGCAGAGCTTCCCGGTGTTGCGCAAGAACATCACGCGACCAGCAAGGCCAACGACATCACCGGTAGCGACATCGGCCTCAAGGTTTGGGTAGTGAGCCTTGGTGGCCTCAATGGTGTGGGTGATTGGCAGGCTCACCGGGTAAGCGCTGTTCAGCTCATTTAGGCGATCGCGCTTGGCCATGCGGACGGCAATCTGCTCCGGAAGGTCGTCGACCTCTAACTCATCGCTCATGCTGTCCTGTCAATCACTAGGTTGTCTATCAATCGGGTCTGCCCAACCATGCAGGCGATGATTAATCTCGCCTTTTTGTTTGCTGCAGAATCCAAAACTTCAAAGCTGTCGGCATCGACCAGCTCTAGGTAGTCCAGTCTAGCCTCAGGGTTCAAAACTGCTAAAGCGGCTGCCTTTGACTTTGCTGCGCTTTCATGACCAGCTGCAGCGGTGAGCGCCGCACTAATGCTTCGGGCGATGTCAACCTCGTGGGGAGACAGGAAACGATTTCGGCTCGATAGTGCAAGCCCATGGGAATCCCGCACGGTCTCGCACTCCACCAATTGAATTGGAGAGCGCTTACCTGCAGCAATCTGCTCTGCAAGCATCTTCCTAACCAGCGCAACCTGCTGAGCATCTTTCGCACCAAAGAATGCGGCGTCTGGTTCAACCAAGTTGAATAGTCGATTCACCACGGTGAGCATGCCGTCGAAGTGGCCTGGTCGTGACTTGCCCTCAAACACCTCACCAAGTTCCCCCGCTGAAAGCGAAGGAATTGGGTTTTCCTTTGGGTAAACCTCTGAGGCAGAAGGAGCAAACAGGACATCGGCTCCAATGTCCGCCAGCAGATTTGCATCTACGCCAAGTGCCCTTGGGTATTTGTCAAAGTCCTCGCCCTCGCCGAATTGCAGGGGGTTTACAAAAACCGAAACCACTACGAATTGGGTCTCCTGCATCGCACGCTTGACCAGTGAAACATGGCCTTCATGGAGAGCGCCCATGGTTGGGACAAAACCTATTCGCTTGCCCTGGGATCTCGCACCCTCAACGGCAGCCTTGAGCTCGGAGACCTTGTAAATCAAGTCCATTTAGAGCAGGTCCTTTGGATCAAGTGAGGTGACTGGACCCCAGAGCGCATTCT
>JACCDU010059032.1_pt1 | contig 11960 bp, 9 predicted proteins | sample 7446081 | NCBI WGS metagenome assembly JACCDU01 (sample SAMN15323447, study PRJNA562643) | freshwater metagenome | isolation source: river surface water | place: USA:Blue River Watershed | collected 2017-08-17 | reverse complement strand
GGGTTAAGCGCCAATTGAGATAGAGCAAATAGCCCATCAAACCGATTACGGTTAATGAATCTCTCACAAGACTAATCAACATCGTCCCCATAATGGAGAGTACGTTATTCACCTCAAATACAACAGCATTAATTAAATTAGAGGCAGTGTTCTTTTGGTAGTACTCGGTTTTGGCATGGAGTAAGCGAGTAAACATCTGCTCCCGTAATTTGAGCAATACATTACTGATCACTTTTGTCAGCAAGTAATTGGATAAAAACTGTGCCCCGCTACGAATAAAGGCTAAGCCAACCAAAAAAACGGGTACGAGCCAGAGCTTATCGTTCATCTCCCCAGTAAAACCACGATCCAAAAGAGGCTTCATCAAAGCAGGGATGGAGGTCTCAGCAGCGGCCACAATAGCCATCGCCAAAAGGGAGCCAATAATCAGGCGTAAATGGGGCTTTAAATAGGCTATTAAGCGGTTTAGGGCTTGACGGTCTGAAGCATTCATATAATGAATTATGCCCACCTTGTCAGTCATACTCATAACTCGTAACGAGGAAGCCAATTTAGGGGACTGCCTAGCCTCATTGGACGGGCTTGCCACCCAAATTGTGGTGGTGGATACACAAAGTACAGACCGCACCCTGGAGATTGCCCAACGGTATGGTTGCTTGGTCAGCTCACCCGCTGATTGGCCCGGATTTGGCCCCCAAAAGAATCGTGCTCTAGACCTTGCAAGCGAAGACTGGGTCTTATCTTTGGATGCCGATGAGCGCCTCACCCCAGAGCTTAGAGGCGAGATAAAAGGGGTTCTGGATAAACCCCAGGCTGATTGTTATGCCATCCCAAGACTCTCTTGGTATTGTGGGCGGTTTATGCGTCATTCAGGCTGGACACCAGATTATGTCGATCGTCTTTTTAAGCGGGGAAGCGCTCACTTCTCGAGTGATTTAGTGCATGAACGGCTAATCCCCAGTGGCCCAGTATTGAAGTTAAAGAATCACATGCTTCACTATAGTTTTATGAACCATGCTCAGGTTCAAGAAAAAATGCACCGCTATTCCACAGCTTCAGCACAACAGGCATTTGCCAAAGGAAAAACTGCCAGCCCCTTGAAGGCCATCTTGCACGGTACCTGGTCATTTATTCGTACGTACGTACTACGCGCTGGGTTTTTAGATGGTCCCCAAGGCTTCTCTTTGGCTTGCTCAAATGCCCAAGGAACGTATCATCGCTATATGAAGCTATGGCAACTCAATCAAGCGGCCCGGCACGAAGAAAAATAGCGCCCTATTTAGCTTATGTTCAAAATATCCATTCTGCTTGCGACCTATAACTGGCCTTCGGCTCTAAAGCTTTGCCTTCAATCATTGGAAACGCAAACGGATAAAAACTTTGAAGTAGTGATTGCGGATGATGGTTCAGGTCCAGAAACAAAGGCGGTGATCGATTCTTTCTCGAAGGATGCAAAGTTTCCACTGACACACCTCTGGCAAGATGATCTGGGATTTAGAAAAACACGTATCTTGAACCAAGCAATATCGAATGCGCAAGGTGAATATCTCATTTTCCTCGATGGAGATTGTCTAGTACAGCCTGATTTTGTGAAACGCCATCGGCAGCTTGCGCAGGATGGATTTTTAATCACCGGTAGTCGTGTGCTGCTAAATGAGTCCTTGACCAAAAAGATCCTTTCTGGATCTCAGTGGAATTTTTCAGCCTTTCAAAGCAATTTAATCACCTACCGTCTCAATGGCGGTATTAATAAGATTTGGCCGATCCTCATCAAATTAGGAAATGGCTCGTGGCGAATCTATCAAAAATTTGTCTGGCGCCGGATTAAAGGATGCAATATGGCCTGCTGGAAAAAGGATGCCCTTGCCATTGGAGGGTTTGACGAGACGATGACTGGCTGGGGTCACGAAGATGCCGACTTCGTCTTTCGCCTGCAACACTCTGGGATTAAACGCAAATCAGGCGCTTGGTCAACAGAGGTATTTCATTTGTTTCATCGCATCTCTGATCAATCAAAAGCGGCTGAGAATGCAAAACGGGTTCAAGAAAAAATTCTGGCAAAGGCTTCTGTTCAGTCATGAAAGATCCTGCGCGCGTTTTATTTATCGCCACTCGTCAGATCGGAGATGTTTTAGTTACTACACCGCTCATTAGTGCAGCGCGAACTATTTGGCCCAATGCACAATTTGATTTTCTAGGCTATCGGGGCAAGCTCGATATGCTCAAAGGTAATCCTGATATTCATGAGCTGATTGAGACTCCGGAGCGCCCAAGTCTCTGGGAGTACATGAAACTTTTCAATCAACTCTTTCAACGCTATGACCTCGCTGTCATTACTCAGCCAAGTGATCGGTCCTACTTCTTTGGTTCGATTGCAGCGCTGCGCCGTGTTGGAGTGGTGGTTGAGGATACCCCTAGAAGTAAAAAAAATAGTGCTTGGAAGCGCGCCATTTCACTGCACTGGGTTCCAGTGGACTACTTTCACCAGCATGTGATTATTGAAAAGTTGAAGTTGCTTGAGCCCTTTTACCAAGATAAAGGGCTTGATTTATTTTCCTACCCAATCTCCGTAACACCCCCAGTCGCCGAGGCATTAACTCCTCTTATCCAAAGCCAAATACGGCATCCCTATATTGTTTTGCACCCAGGCCCCCTCAACGCCTATAAACGCTGGCCACTATCGTATTGGCAGGAACTCATCACCTCGTTGGTAAATGACGGCTACCAAATTATCTTGAGCTCCTCACCGGCTAAGCAAGACCTAGAGCTCAATGATGCGATTTTGTCTTTGCTAAGTGGGAAAGTTCGTGACTCGGTGCTTAATACCGAGGGTCGCTTAAGCCTTCCTCAAGCAGCCACCCTTCTAAAAGACGCAGCTCTATATATCGGCGTTGATACATCGGTCAGTCATTTATCTGCCGCCTGTGAAATACCCACCATTGTTTTATTTGGGGCCACCCCTCCAACAAACTTTGGACCATGGCCCAATGGGTTTATTGGGCAAAAGCCTTATCAACTGAGAGCGCGATCACAAATCGTTCAAAACGTTTGTATCCTGCAAGGTCCCGGGGATTGTGTACCGTGTCGCAAAGCAGGCTGTGAGGACAAGGCGAATAGCAGAAGTGAGTGTCTTGATCTCTTAACACCAACCCAGGTTCTTGAAGCAGCACAGAGAATGCTGCCAAAAAAGTAAATTAGCGACGCTTTACGTAAAAGACCATCGCATCACCTTCGTTATCAGTGGCGATTAGCTCGTTACCCGTTTGCTTGCAAAATGCAGGGATGTCATGGCTAGCCCCAGAATCGGTTGCCTTAAGCTTTAATACCTCCCCTGATTGCATCTCTGCTAAGGTCTTTTTAGTACGCAGGATAGGCAGGGGACAGTTCATGCCGATAGCATCAACTTCGCGATGGACTTGAATGGAGTTCACTTCACTCATTACGTTCTCCTAGAATCCATCTATTTTAGCGATTTACGACTAAACACGCTCGGCCACCCAGGCTTCCACTCCAGCTAGAGCCTTAGTAAGGCCAGCAGGATCGGTACCACCCGCCATGGCCATCTCGGGCTTACCGCCGCCCTTACCGCCAACCTGTTGAGCGACAAAGTTCACTAAATCACCCGCTTTAATCCGATTGGTCGCGTCACTCGTGACCCCAGCGATCAAACTCACTTTGCCGTCTTGTACAGATGCCAAAACAATCGCAGCCGTCTTGAGTTTTGCTTTTAAGGCATCCATGGTCTCGCGTAAGACCTTAGCGTCTGCAGTATCCAACTGAGCTGCCAGAACCTTGAGGCCTCCATGATCGCGTGCCTGACTGACAAGATCATCACCTTGACTAGCCGCTAACTTTGAACTCACACGTTCGAGCTCACGCTCTAACTGACGAACGCTATCTTGCAACTGAGTCACACGCTGAGCAAGTTCGTGAGGGGCTGCTTTTAAAATCTGTGCGGCTTCGTTGATACGAGATTCCAGAGTTTGTACGAAATTCAACACATTGGATCCGGTCACCGCCTCAACCCGTCGAATACCAGCAGCGACTCCACTCTCTGCAACGATCTTAAAACTACCAATATCACCTGTGCGCAAGACGTGTGTGCCACCGCACAACTCCTTAGAGGAGCCAATCTCCAAAACCCGAACCTGTTCACCATACTTCTCACCGAAGAGCATCATTGCCCCAGTTTTCTGGGCATCTTCGATAGCCATCACTCTCGCAGAACTTTCAGTATTTTCGAGGATCTCTTGATTAACGATTTGCTCGATGCGATTCATTTCTGCTTTGGTCAATGGTGCTGTATGCGTGAAATCAAAACGCGTCTTATCTGCATCCACCAGTGAACCTTTCTGCTGCACATGATCACCCAAAACCTCACGCAAGGCTTTGTGCAAGAGATGGGTGGCACTATGATTGCGTACCGTTTTTGCTCGGAGAGTACTATCTACGCGCGCATTCAGAAGATCGCCTACTTTTAGCTCACCCTCTTGCAACTCTCCTTGATGACCAAACACATCGGCCTGAATCTTAAATGTATCAGCAACAATAAATTGTGCTTGATCATTACGTAGCTCGCCCCGATCACCAACTTGCCCACCTGATTCAGCATAAAAGGGGGTTTGATTGAGCACAACTACAGCGTTCTCACCGGGCTTAATCACATCAACAGGACTCCCATCCCGATAGAGTGCAGTAACGCGCGCATTCTGCACCTGCAAGCGCTCATAACCATGAAACTCTGTTGACTCACCACGGTACTCTAGCCCCTGTGCCATCTTGAATTTACCGGCTGCACGAGCTTGGTCGCGCTGTCTTTGCATTGCAGCTTCAAAACCGATGGAGTCAACTCCCAAAGAGCGCTCGCGGCAAACATCGGCGGTCAAGTCCAGTGGGAACCCAAAGGTATCGTGCAAACGGAATGCGGTTTCACCATCCAGCACCTGAATGCCTTTTGCTAATGCAGCTTCCAAAATTTCCATGCCGTTGGAGATCGTCTGGAAAAACCGTTCTTCCTCCTGCTTTAAAACATCCATGACTCGGTCTTGTGCTTGACGTAACTCAGGATAAGCATCACCCATCTGGTCAACCAGAGCGGGCACAAGCTTATAAAAGAAAGGTTGACGAGCACCTAATTTATAACCATGACGGATCGCACGACGCGCAATACGACGCAGCACATAACCTCTGCCTGCATTACCTGGAATCACACCATCGACGACCACAAAACTACAAGCACGAATATGATCGGCAATCACCTTTAGTGATGGACTATTTGCGTCACAGTCGTTTGCTCCAGCTGCATCGACCGCTTCCTTTGCGGCTTTGAGGAGATGAACAAAGAGGTCAATCTCATAATTGGAATGCACATGCTGCAAGACCGCAGCGATTCGCTCAAGACCCATGCCCGTATCTACGCTTGGCTTTGGTAAAAGGTGCATCTCACCGGCTTCATCACGGTTAAATTGCATGAAGACGTTATTCCAAATCTCAATAAATCGATCGCCATCCTCATCGGGACTTCCTGGAGGCCCGCCAGGAATTTGTGGGCCATGATCGTAGAAGATTTCAGTGCAAGGTCCACAAGGGCCTGTGTCACCCATCATCCAAAAGTTATCAGACGCATAACGCGCCCCTTTGTTATCGCCAATGCGAACGATACGCTCTGCAGGTACGCCGATTTGTTTTAACCAAATGTCGTAGGCCTCATCGTCTTCGGCATATACGGTGACCCATAGCTTATCTTTGGGCAACTTAAAGACTTCGGTCAGCAACTCCCATGCATATTGAATTGCGTCACGCTTAAAGTAATCCCCAAAAGAAAAATTACCCAGCATCTCAAAGAAAGTGTGATGTCGCGCTGTATAACCAACATTATCAAGATCGTTATGCTTACCGCCAGCGCGAATGCATTTTTGCGCACTGGTGGCTCGTTGGTAGGGGCGTTTATCAAACCCAAGGAAAACATCCTTGAATTGATTCATTCCTGCATTCGTAAACAATAAAGTGGGGTCATCTCCAGGAACAACGGGGCTGGAAGCCACAATCTGGTGGCCCTTAGAGGCGAAAAAATCGAGGTAGGCTTGGCGGATTTCAGAGACTTTCATCTTTAGAATTATCGCATTGGCCCAGAATTAGGGCAAACCCTTAAGGTTGGCCTAGATCATTCCCTTACAATCTCAAATCGTCTAAAACAATCCATGGATCGTTGAGCCAATTTGGCCAAACAAAGGAGACAGATTTTGAACATCCGCAATAAAAAGGATTTTGGCGCAGGGATCATGTACATGGTCTTTGGCCTATTCTTTGCCCTTGAGGCCCTAAATTACAAAATGGGTACTGCAGCCAAAATGGGTCCGGGATACTTTCCCTTCTGGCTTGGCGCAATGCTTACAGCGCTTGGCTTTTATATTCTCCTGAAATCGATGTCCGCAAAGAATACTGAAGAGGCAGTCGGAACCTGGGATTGGCGCATTGTGATTTGGATTGCTGGATCGGTTGCTTTGTATGGAATTCTGTTACCGACTCTTGGTTTTCTTTTATCGGTTCTGATCTTAGTCTTTATATCTGCAAGCGCGAGTCATGAGTTCAACTGGAAAGGTACTGCTTTAAATGCAATTTTCCTTGTGACCTTTACCTATCTTGCTTTTGTACAAGGTTTGAACCTGCAGTTTCCATTACTCCCGACATTTCTTAATTAACCCATAGAGCGGATCATCACATGGAATTACTAAATAATCTTTCTCTGGGTTTTGAAACAGCGTTTACCTTACAAAACCTAATGTATTGCTTCATTGGTTGCGTATTAGGTACATTGATTGGTGTTTTGCCAGGCCTAGGTCCAATTGCAACGATTGCTATGCTCTTGCCAGCAACCTATGCTCTGCCGCCAATTGCCGCTCTGATTATGTTGGCAGGTATTTACTACGGCTCCCAATACGGGGGTTCGACTACGGCGATCTTGCTCAATATTCCAGGCGAAACCTCATCGGTTGTAACTGCCATTGATGGCCATCAGATGGCCAAACGTGGTCGCGGTGGCGTTGCCCTCTTTACTGCCGGCATGGGTTCTTTCTTTGCGGGTTGCGTCGCCACCTTAATCTTGGCTGGCTTTGCAGCGCCCTTGGCAGAGGTTGCCTTTAAATTTGGTCCAGCCGAATACTTCTCATTGATGGTTTTGGGTTTGATTGGTGCGGTTGTGTTGGCGTCTGGTTCGCTCATCAAAGCAATTGGCATGATTTTGCTTGGTCTCTTACTTGGCCTCATCGGTACTGATGTGAACTCTGGCGTAGCCCGTTACTCCTTTGATATTCCACAGCTGACCGATGGAATTGGCTTTGTATCAGTCGCCATGGGTGTGTTTGGCTTTGCTGAAATCATGCTCAATCTTGAGAAAAAAGGTGCCGGCGAGTCCTTCCTGAATAAAGTAACTACGCTGATCCCAACATGGTCAGATGTGAAACGAATGGTTCCGTCGATTTTGCGAGGAACGACCATTGGATCCATCCTTGGCATTTTGCCGGGCGGCGGCGCAGCTCTAGCTGCTTTTGGTGCGTACACAGTCGAGAAAAAATCCTCTAAACACTCTGAGGAGTTCGGCAAAGGTGCAATTGAGGGTGTGGCTGGCCCAGAGAGCGCAAATAATGCGGCTGCACAAACCTCATTTATTCCTCTCTTGACCTTGGGTATCCCACCCAATGCAGTAATGGCCTTGATGGTCGGTGCAATGACCATTCATAACATTCAGCCTGGACCTCAGGTCATGACGAGCAATCCCGCTTTATTCTGGGGACTGATTGCATCAATGTGGATTGGCAACATTATGCTGATTCTGTTGAATCTTCCCTTAATTGGTATCTGGGTGAAATTACTCAAGATCCCATATCGCCTTCTCTACCCCGCAATTTTGGTGTTCTGCTGTATCGGTGTCTATACGGTAAATAACTCTGTCTTTGACATCTTCATCACTGCTGCATTCGGGGTAATTGGCTATATGTTCTTTAAGTTTGGTTGCGAACCAGCTCCTCTATTGTTGGGCTTTGTGCTGGGTCCAATGATGGAAGAAAACTTCCGTCGCGCCTTGCTGCTATCAAGAGGTGACTTTACAACCTTCTTAACGCGCCCCCTCTCATTAAGCTTATTAATAGCCGCTGCTCTATTGGTGGTCATTGTCGCCTTACCGGCTGTGAAGAAGAGTCGTCAAGAGGTGTTTGTGGAGGATTGATCGGGATACACGATCACCTTCACTCTATAAAGCCCGCTACCTGTGGGCTTTATTGTTTAGAGAAGAAGTTCGGCCCTTACGATCGCTCTTCTCTACAATAGCAAGATGTCTGCCGATAACACGAAGTCGACCTCGACTAATTCGCCTGCTGAACCATCTAATTTCCTACGTCAGATCATTGATCATGATTTGGCAAAAGGGACATATCTTCATCGGGTGGATCAGGCTGGTAAGCCATTACCCGCTGTGGTAACTCGCTTTCCGCCAGAGCCGAATGGTTACTTGCACATTGGTCACGCCAAGAGCATCTGCCTGAACTATGGCCTTGCAAAGGATTATGATTCACTCCCTTCGGGCGGTCGTTGCCATATGCGCCTAGACGATACAAATCCAACCAAAGAAGATGTTGAGTATGTCGATAGTATTTTGGATGCCGTTCGGTGGCTGGGGTTTAATTGGGATCATGCAGGCAAAGAACATTTGTATTACGCCAGTGACTATTTCGAGAATCTATATCAGTTTGCAGAGATTCTAATTGAGCACGGTAAAGCATATGTGGATAGTCAAAGTGCAGATGAGATTCATGCGAATCGGGGAAACTTTGGTACCCCTGGAAAAAATAGTCCCTATCGCGAGCGTTCCAGCGCTGAAAACTTAGCGCTCTTTCGAGCAATGCGTGCTGGTGACTTTGCCGATGGCGCCCATGTTTTGCGCCTCAAAATTGATATGACGCATCCCAATATTGTCATGCGTGATCCGGTGATCTATCGTATTCGGCACGCCCATCATCATCGCACTGGAGACAAATGGTGTATTTATCCTTTGTATGATTTCACGCACTGCATATCCGATGCGCTTGAGAATGTCTCGCACTCCATCTGCACCCTTGAATTTGAAAATAATCGGCCTTTGTATGACTGGGTCTTAAGTGCTTTGCACGAAGTAGGCGTATTCAAAGGGCCCCTTCCCCATCAATACGAGTTCGCGCGCCTTAATCTCACCTACACCATTACCAGTAAGCGCAAACTCCTCCAACTGGTTGAAGAGAAACGAGTGGATGGCTGGGATGATCCGCGCATGCCTACTATTGTTGGTATTCGTCGACGCGGCTATACCCCAGAGAGCATTCGCTTGTTCTGTGAGCGCATTGGGGTTTCCAAGGCGGATAGTTGGATTGATATGAGCGTTCTTGAGCAAGCATTACGTGACGATTTGGATGTCCGCGCTCCCCGCGCTACGGCTGTACTTAAGCCATTGAAACTGATTATTCAGAACTATCCCGAGGACCAAAAAGAGCCTTGCTCAGCTCCCCGTCACCCGCATCATCCCGAATGGGGTAAACGCGAGTTTCATTTTGGTCGCGAACTCTGGATTGAAGCCGACGACTTCCAAACCAACCCCCAAAAAGGCTTCTTTCGCTTGTACCCTCCTAAAGATGGGCTTGCAGGAGGACGCGTCCGCCTAAGGCATGGCTTTGTCATCGAATGCACGGGAATGAAACTAGATGCCAAAGAAGAAGTACTTGAAGTCTACGCGAACTATTTTCCAGATAGCAAGAGTGGTACGCCTGACTCCAATAATTACAAGGTGAAGGGAAATATTCATTGGATCCGAGCGGATGAAGCGGTGCCTTGCGAAGTTCGTCTTTACGACCATCTTTTTACAGACCCACATCCAGATAGTGGTGATAAAAACTTTTTGGATTACATCAACGCACAATCCAAGCAAGTCATTCAGGCTTACCTAGAACCGAGTATGAAGACCTGTGGGGCAGAAGAACGCTTTCAATTTGAACGTCATGGCTATTTTGTAGCCGATCGCGTCGACAGCAAACCTGGGCAACTTGTTTTTAATCGTAGTGTCGGCTTAAAGGACAGTTGGAAGTAATTACTGCGGACTTACTTTAAGCGTCTCCAGATAATCAGCAACCGTCGGATAAAGTAATTTGCGCTTTAACTCAGGCAAGCGTTGATTACGCACGCGGCGCGACTCAGACATAAATGACCAGAGCATCGGACTAACCTGGGACTTAACCTCATCACGCGATAGCCGAGGTGGCTTGGATAAATTCAGTGCGGTGGCAACCTCATTAAAGTAATCGCCCATCTTTTGCTCGCTACCATCGCACGCATTGATAATCCGTTGCGGCTTACCTAAATACAGAGCTGCACAAATCAGTCTCGCCAAATCATCAGAATGGATGTGATTGGAATGGGCGTCCTCTTGGTTGATAAGAGCGGGTGTCTTCGCTTGCAAACGCTCAATCGGTAAACGATTGGGTCCATAAATACCGGGCACCCTCAGAATACTCAGACTTACTCCTTGATGGGCCGCCCAATAACGCAATGCGGCCTCAGCATCGATACGCCGCTTTGCGCGTTGGCTTGTGGCTAGAGGGATGCTTGCTTCATCTACATGGTCACCATTACGGTTACCATAAACTCCGGTAGTGCTGACATAAACAAAGCGCCTGACAGTTCCGGCTCCCTGGGATAAAATTTGGATGAGATTGCGGGTTCGTAAATCGTTTTCACCCTCATTTTGGGGTGGCGCCAAATGAATCACCATGGATGCTAGCCGTGAAATGCGCCATAAGGTCTCCGGATGATCAAGATCTCCTCCAATCGGTGTGATCCCCTGTCGTCTTAGATCTGCAAATCGCTCTGGACTGGAGCTTAAGGCAAAGATTTTTGGTTTAGCTTGCGTTTTACCCAAATTGACATATGGGCCTGATTGCAGTTGTGCAACAACGCGTAACCCAATATCACCACAACCAATGATGAGGATCTTGGGGCGTCGGAATGCAGAAGAGATGGTTGCCATAGTCAACATCGTAATGTTTTATTAGGAGAAGTGGAATTGTTGTATCAAGTTCAGCTAAAAACGAGTGGTAAAACGTTTTCGGTAGAGGCCGATGAGACCGTTCTCGAGGCGGCTCTTCGTCAAGGTATTAACCTGCCCTACGGTTGTAAAAATGGGGCTTGTGGCTCATGCAAGGGCAAGTGCATTGAGGGGAAAATTCGTCATGGCGACCATAGCCAAAGCGCCCTAAGCGCTGCTGACGAAACTGCTGGATCAACACTTCTATGCTGTGCTCATCCGCAAACCGATCTCCTGATCGAGGTACGCGAGGTTCAAGGTGGTGGAGATATACCGGTTCGTAAAGTTCCTTGCCGAATCAATACAATCCAATTTCCAAGCGATGATGTTGCCATTCTTCAATTGCAATTACCAGCGAGTGAGCGTTTCCAGTTCCTAGCGGGACAGTATCTTGAATTTCTTCTCAAAGACAATAAACGGCGCGCGTATTCAATCGCGAGCGCACCTCACGAACAAGGCCCGCTTGAGTTACACATTCGCCATCTTCCTGGGGGTTTATTTACTGACCCCCTCTTTGGACAAGCATCTGACGGTAAACAAATTAAAGAAAAAGATATCTTGCGTTTTGAAGGCCCCTTAGGTAGCTTCTTTTTGCGTGAAGACTCCAAGAAGCCCATCATTTTCTTGGCATCTGGTACAGGCTTTGCGCCCATTAAATCGATGCTTATGCATATCCAAGAAAAAAAGATAAAGCGAGAGATTCATTTTTATTGGGGCGGAAGGCGTCCCAAGGATTTATATATGGATAGCCTCTGCCAAGAATTTATGCACGCCATTCCAGGCTTTCATTACACCCCCGTGATATCGGATGCGCTCGCAGAGGATGCATGGCAGGGTCGAACTGGTTTTGTGCATC
>JACCDU011035570.1_pt1 | contig 11966 bp, 11 predicted proteins | sample 7446081 | NCBI WGS metagenome assembly JACCDU01 (sample SAMN15323447, study PRJNA562643) | freshwater metagenome | isolation source: river surface water | place: USA:Blue River Watershed | collected 2017-08-17 | reverse complement strand
GGTCAGTAAAGTCTGGTTTGAGTTGAACTGCTGTTTCAAAAGAAATTAGCGCATCATTCATTCTGCCGGCCATTAACAATGCTGTACCAATGTTGTTATGACATCTTGGATCAGAAGGTTTCAGTTTCAAAGCTTGAAATGAATAAAATAAAATATCTGTGTGTTGCGCATTACTTCCCGCCGCCACGCACAAATTCATCCAACATTCAAAATCATTCGGGTTGTGCGCTACTATTTTTTTATAAAAAAGTTCGCAGGTTGAGAATTCACCTATTTTTAAATAGGAATCGCCAGCGAATCTACAGATATTTAGATCTGTTGGATATTTTTCATGAAGTAAATGAAAGTATTTTGATGCCTCTTTATAGTTTTTAGATGCAAATATGCATACCCCTTTAAGCATTTTAGGCTCTAAGTTATCAGGTGCCAATGCTATTTCTTTATCTAACAAATCAATAGCAATTGAGTATTTTTTTGCATTAATTAAGTTTTCAATTTTTTGACGAACATTTTTTTTCATAGGTGAACCTTCTAGTTGGTTTACTTTTCTAATAAAAACCAAGTGGTATCATCATTTGTGAAATAGGGATCAAGGTGGTAATTGAATCCATAGTCAATAAGTTTTAAGTTAAATTTATTTATCAATTCACCCGCAAAATCTCGCTTAAACAAACGGTCCTGGTGCCCTCTATATTCAATAGAAACGGGTGAAGGGTTGTAGTACTCGCACACCATGATGTAGCGGTTGGAAAGTGCGTAAAGATTTTCATAAACTGCATCCAGTTTGTCTGGATTGATATGAATCAGCACGCCCTTTGTGAACGTTAGATCAAATTTCTTATCACTTGCTAATGGTTCGATGATGGTCGTATTGACGACCTCAGCTATCTTTTGATCGGCGGAAACTTTGGCTGCTGATTGGTTGATTTCGTAGCCGCGAAGATCGAAATCTTGATGAATTCGATTCAGTGCCGATAGGTTGAGTCCAATGTTGCAACCCAACTCAGCCACCGATTTGACGGTTGGAGCGGAACGCAATATTTTTGAGAACAGGGCGATGTTGGATGCAATGAGTGCCTCGCCTTCATTACGGTTTGGATATTCGTTTCCAAAATCGCTAGCCCAAAACTTTTCTTGTTCAGTTTGATAGTTCATTTTTAAAATTCCTTAAATAGGTTCAAACGCTGGATCCATGTGAATTTTGATGAGCGAACGAATTTGCTCCACATTCAAAAATTCTGGATTGGTGCCTGACTCATATGCAAACCCAGCGGGCACTGGCTTGGCTTTCAATGCGTGAAGGTACTCAGGCATTTTGTTTTGCAAGCCTGCACCCAAAATTGCGTAATAGCCACCTAAGTCAATGGTGCTAGGACTGTCGCTGCTGGTGATCATTTCTTCATGCAGCTTTTCGCCTGGGCGAATGCCCACAATCTCGTGCTTGCAGTTGGGAGCCACAGCTTCGGCCACATCACCGATGCGGTAAGACGGGATTTTTGGCACCAAAATCTCACCGCCTAGGGCATGCTCTAAGGCCCAAAAAACCATTTCCACGCCATCTTCAAGCGGTATATTGAACCGAGTCATTCCCATATCGGTGATAGGTAGCACACCTGACTTGGCTTTGTTCATGAAAAACGGGATGACAGAGCCGCGCGAACCCATCACATTTCCATAGCGGACTACTGAAAACCGCAAATCGCGTTCCCCGCGAAAGTTGTTGGCCGCTATGAAAAGTTTGTCACTGCACAGCTTGGTTGCGCCATACAAATTGATTGGTGCCGCTGCTTTGTCTGTGGACAGGGCTACCACACGGCGTACGCCTTTGTCTAAGCAAGCTTCGATCACGTTCTGAGCGCCCATGATGTTGGTTTTGATGAACTCAAATGGGTTGTATTCCGCGGCTGGCACTTGCTTCAAGGCTGCGGCGTGCACCACAGTGTCAATGCCTTCCATGGCGCGTGACAAACGACCAGGGTCACGTACATCGCCAATAAAGAATCGGAGTGCAGGGTATTTGTCTTGTGGGAACTCTTGCTGCATTTCAAACTGTTTCAGTTCGTCACGGCTAAATACCACCAAACGTTTAATCTTGGGACAGTGGTCGAGCACAGACTTGACGAAAGCTTTGCCGAAAGAGCCTGTACCTCCAGTGATGAGGATGGATTGGTCGCAAATGTCCATGTCTTTGTGCATACAAATGGCGTCGGTAGTTCGACGATTTAATGTGAATGAAACCTGTCAAGCAGAAGACGTGCCAACCCTAAGCGGCTGGTCTGCTAATTGCTTTAACCTTCGTTAAGCGAACAAATGTGACGGGAAATTGACATCCTCTATGAAAAATCCATACGAAATAATTCCTTATGGACGCCAATCCATATCAGACGCCGATATTCAGTCGGTTGTAGATGTATTGCGCTCCGACTTTTTAACGCAAGGCCCTGTGCTGCCTGCGTTTGAGGAGGCCGTTGCAAGTTATTGCAATGCAAGTCGTGGTGTTGCCGCTAATAGCGCCACATCCGCATTGCACATCGCCTGCTTGGCCCTAGATCTAGGCTCGGGCGACTGGTTATGGACCAGTGCTATTACGTTTGTGGCGTCTGCCAACTGTGGCTTGTATTGCGGCGCACAGGTGGATTTTGTGGACATCGACCCGTCCACTTTCAATATGTGCCCCATCGCGCTGGAGAGAAAATTGATCGAGGCGAAGCAGCAAGGCAAACTGCCCAAAGTGGTGGTGCCTGTACATATGTGCGGTCAACCTTGCGATATGGCGGCTATTCATGCCCTGTCGGTTCAATACGGCTTCAAAATCATTGAAGATGCTTCACACGCCATAGGGGCACGCTACAAGAACGAGCCTGTGGGCAACTGTAGATACAGCGACATCACGGTGTTCAGCTTTCATCCTGTAAAGATCATCACCACCGCAGAGGGGGGCATGACCGTGACCAACGACGACGCGTTGGCCAACAAAATGGCTCGATTGCGTAGCCACGGCATTAGCAACGACGCGTTAGACATGCAAGCGCGTCCAGAAGATGAAATTTGGAATTACCAGCAACTTAGCTTGGGTTTTAACTACCGCATGACAGAGCTTCAAGCTGCTTTAGGTTTGAGTCAGCTCAAAAAGCTGGATGAGTTTGTGCAGGCTCGTCACGCCATTGCTTTGTTCTATGACAACGCATTAGAGCCACTGCCTGTCAAAACACCATGGCAACACCCAGACGCTAGTTCTAGCTTTCACTTGTATCCGATACAGGTTGAGCTATCCACATGTGGCAAGACTCAAAAAGAGGTTTATCAGGCATTAACCAATGCAAGCATCAAGGTGAACTTGCATTACATCCCTGTCTACAGACAGCCGTACTTTGAGCGAATGGGCTTCAAGCAAGGTGACTGCCCCCATGCCGAGCATTACTTCAAATCTAGCATCAGCATTCCTGTGTATGCATCCATGAGTCATGAGCAGCAGAGCAGAGTGGTTGAAGAAATTAGGAGAGTATTGCAATGAACATTGCCATCATTCCTGCTCGCGGTGGAAGCAAACGTATTCCTCGTAAGAACATCAAAGAGTTTGGTGGAAAACCGATGATTGCTTACGCCATTACGGCTGCGAAAAATTCGGGTTTATTTGACCACGTGTTGGTGTCAACAGACGATGCAGAAATTGCAATCATTGCTAAAGAGTGGGGGGCAGAAACACCGTTTGTTAGGCCTGCTGAATTGGCCAATGACTACACAGCAACAGTGCCTGTCGTGGCGCATGCCATTCACGCTTGTGATGCGTTGGGTTGGTATTTTTCGAATGTGTGTTGCATCTATCCGGGTGTGCCATTCATTCAGGTGGAAGATTTGCAAGGAGCTTTCAAGCATCTCGAAGCAGGTGGCATTGACTATTCATTTCCTGTGACTGAATTTCCGTCGACTATTCAACGTGCATTAAAACGAAACAACGATGGTGTGATGCAGCCTTTTTATCCAGAGTTTGAATTCACCAGAACACAAGATCTGGAACCTGCCTATTACGATGCCGGTCAGTTTTATTGGGGAAAAAAAGAAGCCTGGTTGAGCAATCCGCGGATCCACAGTAGTGGCGTAGGCTATGTCATTCCCAGCTGGCGGGTTGTGGACATTGACACGCCTGCAGATTGGGATCGTGCTGAGCGTTTAGCACTGGCCACTAAAGCTAGGTGATGCACATGGCTTCGCAGCGCATTGCATTTAGAACAGACGCTAACAGTGAAATAGGCACGGGTCATTTCATGCGGTGTTTGACATTGGCTGATGAGTTGAAAAAACATGGTGCTGAGATTTGCTTTGTTGCCAGGGGAATGCCTGCGTATTTGATGCAAATGCTTCAAGAAAGAAGCTTTGCTTTCCATGCCTTGCCAGAAGATATCAGTGCGGAAGGCATAGAAGAGTTGCCGCATTCCAAATGGTTAAAAACAAGTCAACATCAAGACGCTGTTCAGATGCTAGAAAAGTTGGGGGACAGCTTTTTTGATTGGCTCATCGTTGATCATTACGCGATAGACCAACGCTGGGAAACACCATTAAGAGTCGTAGCCAAGAAGATCATGGTGATTGATGACTTAGCAGACAGACAGCATGATTGCGATATTTTGCTAGATCAAAATTTTTACCATGACATGCAGACGCGTTATCTCGGCAAAGTTCCCCTGCATTGTCAACTATTGCTTGGGCCAGCTTATGCATTGCTGAGAGAAGAATTCAGAGAGATGCGAAAACATGTCAAACCAAGAACAGGTGAAGTGAATAATGTGTTGGTTTTATTTGGCGGTGTCGATGCTGAAGATTTGACTAGCATAGCCTTGAACGCATTGATTGCGCAAGATTTGAACCTACATGTGGATGTCGTGATTGGTCAACAACATCCCAAAATCCAAGAAATAGAAGCCCTTTGCAAATCGCACAACTTTGTGTGCCATGTTCAATCAAAGCAGATAGCCCGTTTGATGGCTCAAGCTGACTTAGCTGTTGGTGCGGGTGGATCTTCCATATGGGAGCGTTTTTGCATGGGGTTGCCGTCGATTTGCATCAGTACAGTTGATAACCAGCGCCAACAACTCGCCGATTTACAGCTTGAGGGTTTAATCATTGGGCAGGAAAAAAATCAACAAGCTATTGATTTTTTGAATCAAGCACTGCTTGTGCTTAAAAGCAATTCAAAGTGTCAGATAGAGATGTCTGAAAAAAATTATCAATTGGTAGATGGATATGGTGCCAGTAAAGTCAGTAAACTAATTTCTTTGTGCAATATTGAAATGCGTTTGGCGACCAAAGCAGATTCAAAAAATATTTTTACTTGGCGCAATCATCCGAGGATTCGAAGCAGCTCAATTTCTTCTGATGAAGTTCAGTGGGTTGAGCATGAGAAGTGGTTTGACCAAAGATGCGGGCAGTTTAACCACCCCATACTTATAGGTGAAGTTGAGAAGAAACCTATTGGTGTCGTTCGGTTTGACATCAGAGAAAACTTTGCCGAGGTTTCAATCTATCTTGTGCCTGAATCAGGTAATCATGGCCTTGGACGAACGTTGTTGAGTGAGGCTGAAGGGTGGTTGAAGAAAAATCATCCTTACGTAGTAGCGGTACATGCACATGTGCTTCAAGAGAATGAGACCTCAAAAAAACTATTTACAAACTTGCACTACGTCAAGCACGCTGATGCAGATCAAATTGAATTTGTAAAACAGCTATGAAAAATCTTTTAAAAATTGCAGACAAATCAGTTGGTCCTGATGCACCGCCATTCATCATTGCTGAAATGTCGGGTAACCACAACCAGTCACTAGAGCGTGCTTTGGAAATCGTGGAGGCGGCTGCCAAAACAGGTGTGCACGCGCTCAAGATTCAAACCTATACACCAGACACAATGACGCTAGATTTGGATGAGCGCGAGTTCCACATCAGCGATTCAAAAAGTCTATGGGCAGGTACTTCGCTCTACAAACTTTACGCACAGGCCTACACACCTTGGGACTGGCACGAAGCAATTTTTAAACGTGCCAAAGAACTTGGCATCATTGCCTTTAGCACGCCGTTTGACGACTCCGCGGTAGATTTTTTAGAGTCTTTGGACGTACCTTGCTACAAGATTGCCTCATTTGAAAACACAGACCTTCCCCTCATTCGTCGTGTGGCTGCCACTGGCAAACCCATGATCATTTCAACCGGTATGGCCAGCCTTGCTGAGTTAGACGACACCGTTCGTGCGGCAAGACAGGCGGGGTGCAAAGACTTGATCTTGCTCAAATGCACCAGTACTTACCCAGCCACCGCAGATAACACCAACATACTGACCATCCCACACATGCGGGAACTATTTGGCTGTGAGGTGGGGTTGTCTGACCACACCATAGGTGTGGGCGTATCAGTTGCCAGTGTGGCTTTGGGTGCGACCGTGATTGAAAAACATTTCACTTTGAATCGAGCCGATGGTGGTGTCGACAGCACTTTCTCTATGGAACCCGCAGAGATGAGTCAATTGGTTCTGGAGACTGAGCGTGCATGGCAAGCCTTGGGTCAAGTGAGCTATGGCGCAACTACAGCAGAGCAAAAATCAATGGTGTTTAGACGCTCGTTATATGTGATCAAAGATTTGCAAGCAGGTGACGTTCTGACAAAAGACAATGTGCGAGCCATTCGTCCAGGGCTTGGCTTGCCAACCAAATACATGGATCAAGTTTTGGGCAAATTGGTGAAGCAATCAATCCAACGCGGCACGGCTCTCAGTTGGGATATGTTTTGATGACTGCATCGACATACAAAGTATTGATTACCGGCTGCGGCAACATGGCCGGCGGCTATGACCTGCTTCAGTCAGAAGATGCGTTGCCTTTAGGGCATGCCAAGGCCTTTTCACAGCATGGTGGTTTTGCATTGACTGCTTGTGTTGAGCCCGATGCTGCTAAACGCGCTGCATTTCAACAGCGCTGGCACGTGCCTGTTGGCTTTGCTAGTTTGCAAGAGGTGGCAGCAGCAGGTTGCCAGTTTGACGTGATCAGCATTTGCTCGCCTACGCATGCGCATGCAGCAGATATTCAATCGGCCTTGGCGATCAAGCCCACGCTTATATTTTGTGAAAAACCAGTCACGTCCAACCTGCAAAATACCCAACGTGCAGTGCAGGCCTGTGCAGATCAGCATGTTTTGCTGGCGGTGAACTACAGCAGAAGGTGGTCACCGCAGGTGGTCCAACTCAAAGCGGAATTGACTGAAGGGTACTGGGGCGCCGTACGATCTGTTTCTACGGTTTACAACAAAGGCATTTTGAACAATGGCAGCCACATGCTTGACTTGTTGCTTTTCTTGTTTGGTCCATTGCATATTGCTAGCGTGGGTCAAGCCGTTGATGATTTCTTTTCAGACGACCCTTCGGTGGATGCCACCTTGCACACAGAGCAGGGATTGCCTATTCAGCTCAATGTGGCACATGCCCAAGACTACGCCTTGTTTGAAATGCAGATCGTCACCGAGAAGGGGGTGATTTGCATGGAAGATGGCGGTGCACGTTGGCGTTTTCGCAATGCCAAGCCCAGCGAACATTTGGCGGGCTATCGTTTTCTTAACTGGGGCGATTGGGTGGAGCCTCAAGGCTCTTATGCTTTGACGGGGGCCATAGCCAATATTTTTGAGACTTTGCAAAGCGGGGCACCCCTGGCCAGCTCAGGTAGTAATGCCTTGCAAGCGCAATACTTGTGCGAACAAATTAAACAAATGGCCTTTGCAAAAGCAGCAGGCCCTATCTTCAAGAAAGATGCTGTATGAATGTCAAACTTGCATTGATGGGTGGCCCTGCCACCATCACCCAAGCTTTCAAGTATTACAACCCCATTGGAACTGAAGAGGTGCAAGCCGCCAAAGAGGTGATTGAGAGCGGCGTGCTGTCTCAGTTCATCGGCGCATGGCATCCAGACTTTTTGGGTGGGCCAAAGGTGAAAGCATTTGAAGCGCAATGTGCGAGTTACTTTGGCGTGAAGCACGCCATCACGGTCAACTCTTGGACGAGTGGGCTGATTGCTGCTGTAGGTGCGATTGGCATTCAGCCTGGGGATGAAGTCATTGTGCCGCCATGGACCATGTGCGCCAGTGCCACAGCCATCTTGCATTGGAACGCCATTCCGGTGTTTGCAGATATTGACCCCGCGACGTTTTGCCTAGACCCTAAGTCTGTCGAGGCCCGCATCACGCCGTATACCAAGGCCATCATGGCCGTGGATATTTTTGGCCAATCAGCAGACATGGACGCCTTGATGGCCATTGCCAAGCGCCACGGTTTAAAAGTCATTTCAGACACCGCACAGGCGCCTGGTGCTATGTACAAAGGTAAATACGCAGGTACCTTAGCCGATGTGGGAGGCTTTAGCCTGAACTATCACAAGCACATCCACACGGGTGAGGGTGGCATTTTGGTGACCAATGACGATGAGATCGCCCAACGCTTGCAACTGATCCGCAACCATGCAGAAGCCGTGGTGGAGGGCATGGGCATGACCGACCTAACCAACATGGTGGGTTACAACTTTCGCTTGGGTGAAATTGAATGTGCCATGGGCATCAGTCAACTGAAAAAGCTCAAGAATTTTTTGAATAGTCGTCAGCACGTGGCCAATCGTTTGAATGACAAACTATCTGGGTTGTCTGGCTTGAATATTCCCTTCTTGATGCCAGACTGTACCCATGCTTACTATGTGTACCCCATGGTTTTGGACATTGCAAAACTGGGCGTGAAGCGAAACATACTGGTCAAGGCATTAGAGGCGGAAGGGGTGTCTGGTTTGGGCAATGGCTACCAAAACGTGCATTTGTTGCCTATCTTTCAAAAGAAAGTGGCCTACGGTTCCAACGGTTTTCCGTGGACATCAGATATTTGCCATCGTGAGGTTAGCTATACCAAAGGTATTTGCCCCGTGGCTGAAAAATTGCATGATGAAACGTATTTGGGCTTTGCCATGTGTTTACACGACTTGAGCGATGCCGATGTAGATCTGATCGCACAAGCGTTCAACAAAGTGTGGGGTCAACTTGACCAATTGAAAGCCATGGCTTAAAGCCAAGCAAAAGACTATGCAAGATCTCTCACCTATTTCGACATCGCCCTATGTCTTGAGCGTCTGTTCAGACATGTGTGCATGGGACGCTTTGGTGAATGAGTCCCCTCAAGGCCATGTGTTTTCGAACCGCGCATTTTTGCAGTCTTTAGGTGCTGAGTACGCATGCTATGTCGTGACCACCCCGCAGGGCGAAGTGCTGGCTGGGGCTGCACTTATGCTTGATGGCAACCGCATGGCAAGAGCGCCTTTTGCGTTCACGCCGCATCAAGGTATTTTGTTTGCCAAAAGTGTTTCACTGTTGGGCCATCAAAAACGGCTGACCGCAGAATTTCGCATCACCACCTTTTTGGTCGAGACTTTGCTGGATCTGTACCCCAATTTCAGCATGGCTTTGTCGCCATTTTTCAAAGATCTGCGTCCCTTTCTATGGCATAACTACGGCAAAGAGGTGTTGCCTCAATTTGACGTACGCCAACGGTACACGGCCCATCTGTCTCTGATTGATTTTGCATTAGATGTTTACTTGGCATCTGTTCGAACGGTTCGCCGACAAGAGTACAAAAAAGCGCAAACCTTGATTCAGCAATCAGATGATTTGAGTTTATTTCTTAAACTCTACCAACAGACATTCGATCGACAAGGACTTGCAATCGACGGCCAAACACTGACGCTGGTGAAAAATGTCTGCGCCAAGGCCATGGCCGGTGGTTATGGACATTTGTCTTCGGCGCATGTTCATGATCGTGTTGCATCGATGGCTTTTTTTGTGACCGATGAAACCTGTGCCTACTATTTATTTGGTGCCAACGATCCAGACATGCGCGATGCACGCGCCTCTTCTAAATTGCTCATTGATAGCATCGCATCTTTTGCTGAACAGGGACTAGAACGATTTGATTTCGTTGGCGTCAATTCACCACAGCGGGGTGACTTTAAGCTCAGCTTCAATGCCGAGTTGGTCCCTTATCAAGAGGTTCACCTCATATCCCATGATTGAACCTAAGAGCGATTTGCCGTCCAATTTTCGCTCCCCCGTGGCTGTGGTCTGCCACGATGCGGGGGCAGCAAATCTTATTTTTGCTTGGTTGCACCGATGGGCCCATTTGGGTGTGTTGGACCAACATGAGTTTCGTTTGTTGCTACAAGGCCCCGCATTAGTTGCATGGCATGCCCAAGCTTTAGCTTTGCCGCACATGCAACTGCACACTGAGCTTAATGTCGCCTTGGCTGGTGCGCATTGTGTTTTGACGGGCACGGGTTGGGCAAGTAGCCTAGAACACGATGCCAGAAAGCTGGCAAGCTTTCTGAAAACGCCTTGTATCGCTGTGCTCGATCATTGGGTTAATTACCAGCAACGGTTTGAATGTGCAGGTGAGATCGTGTTACCAGATACCATTTGGGTGGCAGACCCGTATGCGGCAGAGATGGCCAACGCACTTTTTAAGAATGTATGCGTGATCGAACTGCCCAATGTGTATTTGCATGACATGGTTAAGGCCATTCCTCTGGTGTCATCGGATTGCCATACCCTGCTGTATGTGTTGGAGCCGATTCGCACGGATTGGGGACGGGGCACACCTGGCGAATTTCAAGCACTCGATTTTTTTGTCCAACATCTGAATCTCATCGTGGGTAATTTGCCCGTGCATATCTCACTTCGTCCACATCCTTCAGATGCACCAGGTAAGTACGATTCTTGGATTAAACGGCATGAACGACTGGACGTAGATTTCAATACGCAGCCTAGTTTAGGTAAGGCTATTGAGTCTGCTAAGTGGGTGGTCGGTGCCGAGACTTTTGCTATGGTTGTGGCGAATGCTGCGGGAAGAAAAACCTATTCTTCATTACCCCCATGGGGGCACAGGTGCCAGTTGCCTCAAACTGATATTGTTCATTTGAGTGACTTAATTCCAAAATAAATAACTTTGAAATTGATGGATAATATAAAAATGTTTTACGAGAAATTAGTCCGAAAGCTATATGAATTAGAAGATTTCATTTTTGAAAAAAAGTTTGGTTTTGATTTTTCAGGAAATATTTCTTCTGATGACTTAGTAACATCATTTGCAACAAAGAGAAATGCTTTCGAATATAGACCAGTTTTCATTGGAACCCTCAGGGAACTTTTTTTTGAGATTAGTAAGTTAAATTGCAGATATTGCAACTTTATCGATATAGGATCTGGTAAGGGGAAAGCATGTTTTTACGCATTGAAGAGGCAAGCATTTAAACATGTGGTGGGTGTTGAGTTCTCAAAAGAATTAGTTGATATTGCAAATAAAAATAAAAATAAAATTGAGGCGAGTAACGTCGAATTCTTAAATTTGGATGCTTCCACTTATATTCTTCCAGACGAACCAAGCCTCATCTTTTTATTTAATCCCTTTGACCAGGTGGTTCTTGAAATGTTTCTTAAAAATAACATGAATCACTTCAATGTTCATAATTCAGTTATTGCGTATGCAAATGACATTCATCGATCTGTACTTTTTCAAATGGGATTTGAAACTGTGTTTCGCAATCAAACTAGAAAAATTTCTTTTTATAAAAAATAAGAGTTTGCGATTTTCTCGCAAATAGCCAGTTGAATCCCAATAGCGGCAATTGCCGATCGGCTCATGCTTGTATTGGCCGCCAATGGTGTGTGACGCATCTTCAATGATCTTGAAACCGCAGGTTTGGCTCAATGTATGAATGGCAACCATGTCGACATGAGATAGCCTGTCAAATTACAGACACATCAAATTTTGAAAAAGAAATAAGCAATTTATGCGCCACTTGCTAAGTCTTGCCATCCTATAACTTGGCAGTTTTCGCGCTCATACAAGCCCGTACCTCCAAAAATAATCTGGGGCGTTAGGCCGTTGCTTCCTGCAAGGGTCTGCC
>JACCDU010575557.1_pt1 | contig 11977 bp, 12 predicted proteins | sample 7446081 | NCBI WGS metagenome assembly JACCDU01 (sample SAMN15323447, study PRJNA562643) | freshwater metagenome | isolation source: river surface water | place: USA:Blue River Watershed | collected 2017-08-17 | reverse complement strand
GGCGCCATGAAGGGCGGTGTGCCCAAGGCCACCTTCGACGCGGGCGAGCTGGCGTGCCAGAAGGAGGCCATGGCCAATGCCCGGCCCTACGGCGATTCGCAGCTCGACACCTTCTGCGTGCTGGCGAGCAACAACGCCTGCGTGCGGCGCAAGTTCAACTACATGGGCTACGAGCCCGAACGCATCGAGTCCTGCAAGCGCATGAAGGCCACGGCCACCGCACTGGGCGTGGACCCGAACCGCTGCGGCGCCTGCAACTGAACGCAAACCGCACGTCATAGCCCCCGCGGTATCCCGGGCGGCGGCCTCCAGCCGCTGGCATAAACTGTGGGCCCTTTTGCGCCCGTCGCGGCGCTGCGCCCCGTGTTCCTCGATCCCACCACCCTGATCTTCCTGAACGCCGCCAACCTGCTGGCGATGTCCCTGGCCCTGCCCCTGGTGATGGGACAGAACCTCAGCCCCGGCGCGCACCGGGCGCGGCTGTCGCTGATGGTGAACGCCGCGGCCTGGCTGGCGCTGATCGTCTCGGGCTTCTGGCGCGGGCAGGCGGGGGACTGGGTGCTGTCGACCCTGGCCATGGCCCTGCTGGGTTACAGCAACTGGCTGATCTACCGCGCGCTGCGTCACTGGCTGGGGCCGCGCCCGCTGCAGCGCACCCTGCTGATCCTGGTGCTGCTGACACCGCTGGGTTATGCGCTGAGCTTCGAGAGCTACCCGCTGCGTGTGGGCTGGGCCAACCTGATGATCGCCGCGCAGCTGCTGGTGGTGGCGCGTGCCACGCTGTGCCCTGCCAAGGACCATGCGCGCGGCGCCTGGCGTTACCTGCTGGGTGGCTGTGTGGCGCTGATGGCCGTGTTCACCGCCACACGCGGTGTGCTGGGTGCGTTCTTCACCGAGCTCTACCCCTTTTTCCGCGCGCCCACGCCGGTCAACCTGGCCGCTCTGGCGGCGGCCAACGTGACGCTGGTACTGAGCAATATTGCCGTCCTGGCCGCCTGGCGCGAGGAGGTGCAGCAACAGCTGCGCCAGCTGGTGATCACCGATGCGCTCACCGGCCTCTTCAACCGCAACGGCTGGGCCGAGCAGGCCGGGCGCGCGCTGCGTTTTGCCCAGCGCCACGGGCAGGCGGCCTCGCTGCTGATGATCGACCTGGACCACTTCAAGAAGATCAACGACACCCACGGCCACGAGGCCGGTGACGCGGCCCTGGCGTTTTTCGGCGCGCTGCTGCAGCGCTGCCAGCGCGCCGGCGATGTGTGCGCGCGCCTGGGCGGCGAGGAGTTCTGCGTGCTGCTGGCCCACGCCGGGCCTGACGCGGCCCTGGCCTTCGACCGCCGCCTGCGCCGGGAACTGGCCCAGGACCCACCGGGCCAGCGGCCCTACACCCTGGGATTCAGCGCCGGCCACGCCCAGGCCCAGGCCGAGGACACGCTGGAGTCGCTGATGGCACGCGCCGACGCCGCGCTGTACCGTGCCAAGCACGCCGGCCGCGGCCACCTGGCCTCGGGGGACCTGCCGGACTGAGGCCGGCTCCTCCCATCCGGTCCGCCACCGAGACGTGCGCAACAGGAGACACCCGCGCCATGAACGAACTGCCCACCAGCGCCCCGAGCGAACGCAACAAACAGCCCATCCTGGAGGTGCTGCGCACCTTGCTGCCGGCGCAGGGCCGCGCGCTGGAGATCGCCAGTGGCACCGGGCAGCACGTGGCCTGGTTCGCGCAGCAGCTGCCGGCCTGGACCTGGCAGCCCACGGACGCCACGCCCGAGTTCTTCGACGCCATCCGCACCCGTTCGGCCCCGCTGCAGACGGTGCGCCCGCCCCTGCTGCTGGACGTGCTGCAGCAGCCCTGGCCCGTGGCCGGGCCCTACGAGCTGGTGTACTGCGCCAACATGCTGCACATCGCGCCCTGGGCCTGCTGCGCGGCCCTGATGCAGGGCAGCGCGCGGGTGCTGTCCCCGGGCGGACAGCTGGTGACCTACGGCCCCTACCTGGAGGACGCGGTGCCCACCGGCGAGGGCAACCTGCAGTTCGACGCCAGCCTGCGCCGCCGCAACCCGGCCTGGGGTTTGCGCCGTCGCGAGGACGTGGAAGCCGAGGCACGACGTGCCGGCCTGCGCCTGGCCGCACGCCACGCCATGCCCGCCAACAACCTGCTGCTGGTCTGGACCGCGCAGCCGTAGGCTGGCTGTCAGCCTGCGGCCTAGAATGGCCGGCATCTTTTCCCGGTGCTACAGAAGAACAAATATGGGAACCGCTGAACTTGCCATCTGGTCGGCCATGCTGGGAGGCCTGCTGACCCTGGCGACGCTGTCTCTGGCCTATGCGCTGATCGTGCGCACCCTCAACGCCTGGCGTTATGTGGTGTTTGTCGTCGTCACCGGCGCCAGCAGCCTCATGCGCACCGGCCTCGTCGAGACGCTCTTCCCCGCCTTTCCCCCGGACCTGCTGCGGCTGCTGCAGGTCTGCTCGGGGCCGCTGAGCGCGGCCCTGACGCTGGCTTACCTCGGCGTCTTCCTGGGCGGGGCGCAGGAAGACCCGGTGGCGCACCGCCTCAGTGTCTGGAGCTCACGCGCCATGCTGCTGGCCGCGCTGACGCTGGGGATGTGGCAGTGGCAGGCGCCACCGGCGGAGTTCGAGCAGGTGCTGCAGGCCACGGCCCATGTGACGGTGGTGGCCGTGGTGCTGGGCCTGGGCATCTCGCTGCGTTCGGCGCTGACGGGGGATCCGCTGGCGCGCTGGGTGGTGCTGGCGGGCGTGTGCCTGGCCATCGAGGTGCTGGGCCTGTGGGCCCGCAGCCTGCACGCGCAGGACTATGGCCTGGGCACCTGGGCCCTGACGGCAGGGTGCACGGTGGCTTATTTCCTGGTGGGCTCGATCGTGGTGATGAAACGCATCCGGCAGAACCGCGAGCTCGACCGCCTGTCGCGCCTGCCGGTGGGCAAGGACGCGGCCACCGGGCTGCCCACGGGTTCGGTGCTGCTGGCCGAGGTGGCCCACGCCATCTGGCGCACCGCGCGCCTCAAGGGCGAATGCACGGTGATCTGCCTGCGCGTGAACAATCTCTACCAGCTGCCTGCGCCCGCGGGGCCCGAGGTGCACGCGCAGATCCTGTCGGCCCTGGCGGCGCGCATCCGCCGCGCGGCGGGTTTCCGCTGCGTGGTGGGCCTGTACCACCCGCGCTGTTTTGTGGTGGTGATCTCGGGCTACCAGCGGCGCCAGTACGTGGGTATCAACGTCAAGCGCCTGCGTTCGCTCTCGGCCCAGGGGCTGACGGTGCAGGGCCAGGACGGCCAGCGCTACGACTTCTGGCCCCGCCTGGGCATGGGGCAGGTCCTCGTCACCTCCGAAACCGCCGATCCCGCGGCGGTGATCCACGCCGCCGAGCAGCTGGCCCTGGGGCCGGCCAGCCAGCACGAGCAACCGGAAGACGACATCGAGACGATGCCCGCCGAGAGCCTGGTGAGCCCCGGCCGCACCGGGCCCTGACGAGCGGGCACTGTTGCGGCGGACCAACCCCACGGCAGGCCGCAGGTGTGCCGGCGGCCTGCGTTGACAATAATCAGGCCCATGGAAACGGCCGAAACCATCGTCTGGTCCGTCATGACGGGCGGGCTCCTGTCCCTGACCCTGCTGGCCACGGCCGATGCGCTGATCATCCGCAGCCTCGCCGCCTTTCGCAACACCCTGCTCGTGAGTTTCATCGGCGCCGTCTGTGTGCTGATGTCGGGCCTGCCGGAGCAGCTCCTGCCCGGTGTGCCCGACGGCCTGTACCGGGTGCTCAAGGCCTCGCTGGGGCCGCTCAGCGGTGCGCTGGGCCTGCGCTTCCTGGGCATCTGGATCGGCGGCGCACGCGAGGACCGCCTGCTCTACGGCATCACGGTCTGGGGCTGTTACGTGATGCTGATCGCCGCCCTGGTGCTGGCCGTGCTGGCCACGCTCGTGCCGAGCGCCAACTTCCACGTGCTGCTGCTGATCTCGGCCGGCGTGAACGCCCTGACGGTGGCGCTCACGCTGCTGTGCGCCGTGCGCGCCGCGCTGCTGGGCGACCAGCTGGCGCGCTGGCTGGTGCTGGCCAGCCTGATCCTGGCGGTGATGGTGACCGGCCTGTACCTGCACGCCCTCAAGGTCCCGGGCATCGGCCTGGGCTGGTGGATCCTGACGGCCAGCGCCTCGGTGCTGTTCCTGCTGATCGTGATGCTGCTCATCATCTTCCGCAACCGGGCCAACCGCGAACTGGCCCGCCTGGCGCGGCTGGACGCGGGCAGCGATCCGGTGACCGGCCTGCCCACGGGCGCGCGGCTGCTGAGCGAGATCGAGCACGTCTTCTGGCGCACCGGCCGCCTGCGCGGGCAGTGCGTGGTGGTGTGCGTGTACCTGAGCAATCTCTACGAGCTCGGCGACAGCCTGGGCCGCACCACCGACAACCAGATCCTGGCGGCCACGGCCGCACGCATCCGGCGCGCCGCGGGCTTTCGTTGTGTGGTGGGCGCCTACCACCCGCGCTGTTTCATCATCGTGTTCTCGATCGACCGCAAGCGCAGCTTCGACGAGGCGGCGCTGGCGCGCATCCGCCACCTGGTGACCCAGCCCCTGCAGATCGTGGGGCAGCGCGACCAGCGCACGCAGTTCCAGCCGCAGGTGGGCATGGCGGTGCAGGCCGTGCTGCCCGATCTGGCCCAGCCCCTGGACGTGCTCAATGCCGTCGAACACGAGGCCATGGACGAAGTGCGCCGTTCCTACCAGCAGACCGAGCAGGACTCCGGCCTGGACGACGACCAGCGCGACACCACCTGGTGAGGGCAGCCGTGCCCGCCTTGGCCCGGCCTGCACGCGGGGCCATAATGGCGATATGTCCACCGCCGAAATCGCCGTCTGGTCCGCCATGCTGGGGGGTCTGCTGACCCTGGCCGCACTGGCACTGTCCGACGTGGTGGTGAACCGCAAGCGCGGCACGCTGCGCAACGTGGTCTTCGTGCTCGTCACGGGCGCGGCCTGCGTGGTCATGACCGGCCTGCCCGGCGAGCTCTGGCCCGGCCTGCTGCCCGTCTGGATGGTGCAGGGCATCAAGGGCAGCCTGGGCCCCCTGGCCGGCGCCGTGGCCCTCTACTACCTGGGCCTGTGGATGGGCGGCAATCGCGAGGACCGCACGGTGCATCACCTCACCGCCTGGGGTGCCCTGGCGGTTGCCGTGTTCAGCCTGGTGCTGGGCGTGCTGGCGGCCCTGTCCACGCCCGAGGAATTCCCCAGGGTGCTGCGCGCCACCGCCGTGCTCAACGTGGGCTGCGCCCTGCTGGGCCTGGCCGCGACGCTGCGCTCGGCCGCGCTGGGCGACCCGCTGGCGCGCTGGATGTCCCTGGCCTGCGTGGCCCTGGTGGTGCTGGTGATCGGCCACTACCTCAAGGGCCTGGACGTGCCGGGTTTCGGTATCGGAACCTGGATCATCACCGCCGCGCTGACCGTGCTGTACTTCCTGACCTGCATCATGCTGGTCATGCTGCGCAACCGGCAGCAGCGCCAGCTCACGCGCCTGGCCCGCCTGCAGGTGGGCGCCGACCCGGCCACCGGCCTGCCCACGGGCTCCATGCTGCTGAGCGAGGTGGCCCACACCTTCTGGCGCGCCGCGCGCCTGCGCGGCGAATGCACGGTGGTCTGCCTCAATGTGCGCAATCTCTACGAGCTCGGTCCCACCGCCGGGCACGGTGTGGAACAGCAGATCCAGGTGGCCATGGCCGCACGCATCCGCCGCGCCGCGGGTTTTCGCTGCGTGGTCGGGCTCTACCAGCCGCGCTGTTTTGTGGTGGTGATCTCCGCCGACAAACGCCGTGAGTACGTGCAGGAGACGGTGCACCGCATGCGCGCCATCGCGGGCCGGCCGCTGGTGGTGATCGCGCGTGACCAGGCGCGCCACGAATTCCAGCCGCAGATCAGCGTGGGCAGCGTGACACTGCAGAACCCGGGCCGGGCAACACCGCTGGACGTGATCCACGAGGCCGAGCACCGCGCCCTGATCGCCGACACGAAAAACGAGGCGACGCCCCCGCCGCCGCCGCCGATGCAGGACAGCATCACCACCGCGCCTGCCCCCTTCGCCTGAGCCGGCCGCGGCGGCCGATAATGCCGCCCATGAACCTCGACACGCTTTTTCCCCTGGGCTGGATGCACTATGTGCTGGGCGGCCTGCTGGTGGGCCTGGGCACCGCCCTGCTCTTTGTCTTCACGGGCCGCGTCGGTGGCATGAGCACGGTGTTCTCCAGCACCTGGTCCTGGCTGGTCGACCAGCCCTACTTCCAGGCGGCGCGTTATGTGCGGACCCGCGGCTGGCGCCTGGTCTACGCGGCCGGGCTGATCGTGGGTGCGCTGGTCTGGTGGCTGGGTTTCACCGATGGCACGCCGCTGGGCACCCGGGTGCCCGCCTGGCAACTGCTGGTGGGCGGCTTTTTTGTGGGCTACGGCGCACGCCTGGGCAATGGCTGCACTTCGGGGCACGGCATCTGTGGCCTGGGTTCGCTGCAGTTGCCCTCTCTGTACGCGGTGCTGACCTTCATGGCCACAGCCTTTCTCACGGCCAACCTGGCGGCGAGGTGGCTGGCATGAGCGGCATGAAGATCGGCGATGCGCTGTCCACCCTGGCTGCGGGTGCGCTGTTCGGCTTCGGCCTCTCGCTCTCGGGCATGGTGCAGCCCGAGGTGGTGCTGAGCTTTCTGCAATTCCAGGACTGGGGCCTGATGCTGGTGATGGGTGGCGCCGTGGCCGTGGTGCTGATCGCCTACCAGGGGGCACCGCGCCTGATGAAGCAGCCCCTGCTGGGTGGCGGCTTCGAACAGCAGGTGCGGCCCTGGAACCGCGACACGGCCGCGGGCGCGGCGCTGTTCGGCGTGGGCTGGGGCCTGTGCGGCGTCTGCCCCGGACCGGCCATCGCGGGCCTGGGCACGGGCAACCTGGACCTGCTGTGGGCGCTGGGCGGCATCGCCCTGGGCGCGCTGGTCCAGGGCCTGCGGGCGCGCGGCTGAAGGGCGTCCCATCGCCTGGGTGACAGCGGCCACCGCCGTTCCCGGGCATGCTGCGGCTTCATTCCCCAGGAGCCCCCATGGACGACCGCCCCGCCTGGCGCTTCGGTGTCAGCCGCACCGACCTGCAGGCCACCCGCCTGCTGCCCGACCCCGACGCCCCCGCTGCACGCCCCCTGGTCGAGGGGGAGGTGCGCCTGCGGGTGGACCGTTTTGCCCTGACCTCCAACAACATCACCTACGCCGCCTTCGGCGACAAGATGAAGTACTGGCAGTTTTTTGCCAGTGGCGCCGAGGGCTGGGGCTGCATCCCGGTCTGGGGCTTTGCAGAGGTGGTCGAATCGCGCTGCGCGGAGGTGGCGGAGGGCCAGCGCGTCTATGGCTACCTGCCCATGGGACAGTACCTGGTGGTCCAGCCGGCGCGGGCGAACGCACGCGGTTTCATGGACGGTGCCGCCCACCGGCGCGAACTGGCGGCGGTCTACAACCAGCTGGTCTGCTGCGACGCCGATCCGGCCTACGACCCCGCGCGCGAGGCCTGGCAGGCCCTGCTGCGCCCGCTGTTCACCACGTCCTTCCTGATCGACGACTTCATGGCCGAGCAGGCCTGCTTCGGGGCGCAGCAGCTGCTGCTGTCCAGCGCCTCCAGTAAGACGGCCTATGGCACGGCCTTCTGCCTGTCACGCCGCGGCGCCGGCCCCACGGTGCACGGACTCACCTCGGGCGGCAACCTGGACTTCACGCGCAGCCTGGGCTGTTACGGGCAGGTGAGCCGCTACGAGCAACTCCAGGCCCTGGACCCGGCCGTGCCCACGGTCTACATCGACTTCGCGGGCAACGCCGGCCTGCGCCGCGCCGTGCACGAGCATTTCGGGGCGGCGTTGCGCTACAGCTGCTCGGTGGGTGGCAGCCACTGGGAGGCCATCGGCGGCGCCGGTGGCCTGCCCGGCCCCAGGCCGGAGCTCTTTTTCGCGCCCGCCCAGGCCAAAAAGCGCCTGGCCCCGCCCCCCGAAGGCTGGGGCGCCGCGGGTTTCGAGTCACGCCTGCAGGAGGCCTGGGGGGCCCTGATGCGGGCGATGGAGCAGACCGAAGAGCCCTGGCTGCAGGTGCGCGAGGGTCGCGGCAGCGAGGCCGTGGAGGCAGCCTATCGCGAGCTGCTGGACGGGCGCAGCGACCCGCGGGCCGGGTTGATGCTGTGCGTCTGAACGCCTACTTGCCCGCCACCGCGCGGGGCAGGGCCGCCTTGGTCAGCAGGCCGCGGATCTCGAGCAGCTTGGCGCGCAGGCGGCGGTGGTTGGCTGCACCGGTGCGCAGCAGCATCTTCTGCCCGGCGGCCAGCGACTGCAGGTCGTCGTCGGCAAACTCGTAACGTGTCCAGGGACGCTCGGAGGCGATCGGACCCTTGACCTCGACGAGCTGGACGATCAGCGGCTGCTCGTGCACCGGGGTGGCCAGCAGCAGGTCGATGACGGCGACCAGGCGGTCGTTGAAGTAGTCCTTGGGATAACCGAGCTCTTCGTAGGCCTGCTGGAACAGCGGGTACAGCGCGGCGTAGAGCTGCACGGCCTGGCGGCTGTCCACGGTCTCGATGAACTGCACCAGGCTGCTGTAGCGCTGGCCGTTGTCAGGGTTGATGATCTCGCCCTCGCTGCGGCGCAGCGTGGCAAAGCGCCCCGGCGTGGGATGCACGGGCCACATGCTGGGCGCGGCATGCTCGCGGCCCAGGTTGTCGATGGTGGCCACCATGCGGCGCACGAAGCTGTCCATCAGCAGGAACTGCTGCACCTTCTTGCGGCCCAGCAGGGTGTTGAACTCCTCGAGCATGCGCGGGTCGGACTGGCCCAGCGGCGGCAGCGGCTTGCGCACCGGCGTGGGCGCCTCGACCACCTCGACCGGGTGCCGGATGACGGGCGCGGGCGGGTCGGTGGACGGGACGGGCACGGGGGTGACGCTGGCCTGGCCCACGGGCTGGACCTGCGGCACGACGACGACGGGCGGTGCCTCGACCGGCTGCGGCCGGAAATACCAGAGTGCCGCTGCGGCCAGCACAGCCAGCAGGAGCAGCGCAGCGACGAGTCGACTCTTGTTCATGGATGCGGCCAGCAGGATGGGTTAGGGGCGATGCTAGCACTGCGGCGCCCGGCACGGAACCTGCGGCCCGCGGCCTGGTTTTTGGCTTACCATCGCGTCGCAGGTCACATCCCGCGACCTGGACCATGGAGGTAGGTATGGCCAAGGGCGAACAACGCAGCAACAAGATGGTGAAAAAACCCAAGAAGGACACCAGCCCGCCCAAGACCACCGGCTCCGACCGCCCGGTGGCGCCGACGACCGCCGTCATCCCGCGCGGCAAGGACAAGAACAAGTAAGGCCGGCACGCCGGCTCCCGCCCGGCCTGAAGCGACGGTTGACCGCAGGGTGACCGGCGGTCCCTGAGCACACGCGCTCAGGCCACGGGGTGGACTACCTTGGTATAGGGATGGGGCTCGCCCTCGACCCACCAGTTGGCCCAGTAACGCCCGGCCCCGCCGGGCTCGTCGGGCTGCAGGGTGAGGAAATTGCGCGCGCCGATCATGCGGTGGCCGGTGGTGGGGAACTCGTGCAGCGCACCGGTGATGCCGCGGTCGATCTGCTCCACGGTCTTGCAGACCTGCTCCAGGAAGAACAGCACCACGGCCGGCGGCGGCGGATGCACGATGGCGCTGCTGGTGAGCTGGTTGATCGAACGCGCGCCGCCCTCGCGTGCGGACTCGATGACACCGACCGCCGCCACATGCACGTCACCTGACAGCAAGGTGACACGTACGCCGCGGGCACTGGCCTGCAGCAGGCGGTGGATGAGGCGCAGGCGCTCGGCGCGGTGCGGCGGGCTGGTCCAGTGGTCGCGCAAGTCGTCCTCGAGCTCCTGCTGGCCGGGCAGCACGCCCAGCAGTTTCTCCAGCAGCTCGAAGCTGGGGTGCACCACCGGGATGCTGCTCATGACGAGCAGGTGTTTCATGTCGCCCGCGGCTTCCTGCTGCGCCAGCCACTGGTAGACGGCGCTCCAGCTTTTCGGGCTGAGCACCTGCTCGGCGTGCAGCAGCTCGCCCTGCGGGCCGGACTCGAGCTGGCGCGGGCGGCGTTCGCTGCGCATGTCCAGCACCAGCAGGCCCAGGGGACCGATGCGCCAGGCGCTGTTGTGGTGGTCCTGCCCGGGCAAGGTGCCGGGCGCCGGCGCGCCCAGGGCCTGGCGCTGGAACAGGGCAAAGGCAGCGCGCGCCACCTCGAAGATGCCCTGGTAGACCGGGCAATGGTGCTGCTCCGCGGGGTAGGAGCCCCAGCCGTCCATGATGTCGTGGTCGTCCCACATCATCACCGTGGGCAGGCGCGCCAGTGCCGCCGCCACCTCGGGCTGGGACCAGCGCTCCAGGTAGATGCGGCTGAAGTATTCCTCGAGCTTGCGGCGCAGCGTGGACGTGAAGGCCGCCGTGAGGCGCTTGCGCCAGGGCAGCGCGGCCCAGGCCTTGAGTTCGGGGATCACGGCCCACATGGCGTCGCTGTAGACCTGGTCCCCGCCGAGCAACAGCAGGTGCAGTGGGCCGTAGGTCTGGCTGTCCACCCGGTCCTGCCCCGCGTGCAGGCGGGTGAGCCGGGCCCAGGGTGCGTTGGGTTCGCGCACGGACTTCATGGCCCGCGGATCGGAGTAACCGTTGCAGGAGGCGTAGGCCAGCGCCGGCGGGGCGCCGAGGGCGGGCACATGGAAGGCGTGGGTTTCACCGCCGATGCCATAGCTCACCGCCTGCGCGGCGGCCGTCTGCGCCACGGCGAACTCGAAACGCCAGGCCGTGTGGCTGCTGCCGGGCACGGGCGCCTGGGTGCGCTGCACGGGCCGGCCCCCGGCCTCCAGCAGGGGCGGCGCGTCACCGCCGTCCTGCACCCAGAGCGCGCTCACACGCCACTGGCCGGCATCAGAGCCAAGGAACTGGAGCACGGGACCGAGTCGTTTCATGGTGTCTCCTGCGGGGTGTAGGCCCTAGCGCACAAGCTCTCGGGCGGTCCACATCACGACACTCCAGGCCAGGGGGTTGAGGTCGCCGATGCGGTCACGGTTGTAGACAAGCAGGCCCCCGGGCAGCTGCCAGCCCAGCAGCGGCTCCTGCCCCGGCTGGGACTGCAGGCGCGGCGGGCCCAGGCGGGCCTGCAGCTGTTGCTTCTGGCGCAGGTGCCGCCACCACGGGATCTGGACCACGCTGTGGCTGAGCCGGCCTTTCTTGAAGAAGAGGGCGATGCCCAGGGCCGGCACCCCGTCGGCGCTGCCAAGGGCGGCATAACAAACGCGGTCCCCCAGGGGCCCTCCTTCGAACACGCAGTTGAGGTCCAGGCCCTCGAAATGACGCCGCACGGCTGTTTCGTCCATGCGGTGCGAGAGCAGCTCGTAACGCATGCTGACCGCGGGCCCGCTCTCGCGGAAATAGGCCTGGTAGGTGCGCAGGCGCGAGAAGTTGAGCGCCCCCAGGACGAGACAGATCACCAGCACGGCGGCCAGGATCCACTTGAGCCACCACTCGAGCTCGCTTTCGGTTCTTGCGGCCATGGTGGCCCTCCCTGTCTGCACCGGCATTCGTGGCGCGGCGCGTTTTGACTTTGATGAGGCGGGATTCTAGGCCGCGCGGCCGGACTTGCCATCAAGGTTAGCGCGCGCGCGCCATCGCGCACAATGACACCCACCGCCGCTCCCGGAGCCCACCATGATCAGCCGACTTGTTCTCCTGGCCACCCTGTTGCCCCTGGCCGCTGCCGCGCAGACCGGCAACCCGCGCTGCCTGGCGGAATTCGAGGCCGAATCGGCACGCATCCAGCGCGAGGCCGGGGCCCGCGCACCCGCTCCCGGCAGCGACCCGGCCACGCAGCAGCGTTTCATGCAGGGGGTGTACACGCAGCTGGAAGCCGCGGCCGCGCGTGCCCGTGCCTGTGAAGAGGCCGGCCGG
>JACCDU010557378.1_pt1 | contig 11977 bp, 10 predicted proteins | sample 7446081 | NCBI WGS metagenome assembly JACCDU01 (sample SAMN15323447, study PRJNA562643) | freshwater metagenome | isolation source: river surface water | place: USA:Blue River Watershed | collected 2017-08-17 | reverse complement strand
GGTCGACAAATCCATCACGGTGTCGCCACCCCAGCGGATCGCCCATGTCATTTTTTCAACTTCTTCGCCAATGCCCGAGCTGACAGCTGAGTTGCCGATGTTGGCATTGATCTTCACCAGGAAGTTGCGACCGATTGCCATCGGTTCAACTTCAGGATGGTTAATGTTGGCAGGGATGATGGCGCGGCCGCGTGCGATTTCGTCACGGACGAATTCAGGCGTGATCAGCGACGGGATCGAGGCGCCGAAGGATTCGCCGGGATGCTGACGCAGCATGCGACGGGCGAGCTTTTCACCTTCGGGGCCTGTGGCGCGAAGCGATTCAATGTACTGTTCGCGGCGCAGGTTTTCGCGGATGGCCACGAATTCCATTTCGGGCGTGACGATGCCGCGGCGGGCGTAGTGCATTTGGGACACGTTGGCACCGGCCTTTGCGCGGCGCGGATGGCGACGCAAATCGAAGCGCATGGCGGTGAGCTTGGGATCGGTCAGGCGTTCTTTACCGTATTCGCTGGTGGGGCCGGCAAGCAGTTCGGTATCGCCACGCTCTTCGATCCAGACGCGGCGCAACTCGGGCAAACCTTTGCGAATATCGATCTTCGCGGCCGGATCGGTGTAAGGACCGCTGCAGTCATAGACGGTCAAAGGCGGATTCTTTTCGCCACCGAAAGAGGTGGGCGTGTCGTCCTGAGAGATTTCACGGAAAGGCACGCGGATATCGGGGCGTGAGCCGACCTGATAAATTTTGCGTGACTGGGGCAACGGAGCGACCGCTGCGGCGTCCACCTCGGCGGTGGCGGCTAGAAACTTAGGGTTGGCATTCATTGAAACGCTCCAAACAAATTAGCTGGAGCCGAATCGGGATGGATTCCGGGCAGGCCGGAATGCGCTCCCAGCATCGGCATTATCCGTACTGGTACGAAGGGTATTTCTCAACCTGGCTCAAATCTGCCAAGTACCCCCGCAAGACTCGCTAAGTATAGGTGATCTTCAGGGTTCGGTGCAGTTTGCCAAGCAAGGATCCGGAATACTTAGGAGCCGTTACTGGAGAGTTCAAGTAGCAGGAGCCGCAAGGTCTGCCATTGGCGCGTGACCTCGCGGGGCTCGGGATGTTTGGCCAAGTCGTGTTCAAGCTCCAGGGCAAGCTTGTGCGCGTCTTCTTCTCCAAGCAGCAAGAGCGCTGATTTCAGGCTGTGGGCCAGTTGATGCAAGGCCTGAAAATCCAAAGCCTCAAGCAAGGCATCCCCCTTTTTGACGTCCTGGACAAATAACGACAAGGACTGCGCTTTAAATTGACGGAACAGTTCTTGTTGACCGCCGAAATAACGCTCAATGGCTTGTTGTGTATGTAAGGGTTGTTCGGCTTGTGTTTCAGGTGTTGTTTCAAAGACCGCTTGCAACGCTTTAACGGAGACGGGTTTAAGCAGCTGTTTTTGTACTCCGAGCAACGTCAGCTCCGACATCATCGCCGCATCAATGCCTGCGCTGAGCGCAACGATCTGCGCTCCCTGTGCAAGCGTCTTGTCGGCAGCCAGTCTGCGGATGAAGCTTAGGCCGGATTCGCCCGGTAGCATCAGGTCGGTCAGGATGAAATCAAAGCGTTGCTTGGACAGTGCGGCAAGCGCCTGCGGCACGTCCTGACAAAAAGTCAGTTCACACGCGGTTTCATCCAGTGCAAGTGAAACGAACCGCCGCATCAGCGGATCATCTTCGAGCAAAAGCGTTTTAAAGGCGGCGAGCGTCAATGACGTGACTCAGCTAGCCAGATGCTGGGCGATCTGGGTGCTCAAGAGCGGTACCAACTCAGTGACGAGGTTGGTTTTATGAATGACGGGGAGCCCTCTGAGCGCAAACTCATAAGGGGCCAGTTGCTCGTTGCTCAGACCGGTCACGATAATCAGTTTGCAGCGTGCGAACTGGGGATCGGACTTCAGCGTCGAAATCAGTGCTGCCCCATCGATTCCCGGCAACAAAATATCAACTAGCAAAAAGTCAGGCTGGATTTGGCCGAATTTTGTCAGGCCCGAGATGCCATCGCTGGCAAGGTGAAGGCTGGCGCCCGGAAAGTGCTGTTTAATCAACAGCGTGACCAGATTTTGGAAGTGGGCTGAATCCTCGATCAGCAAAATCTTGCACTCTTTGGGCTTGGAGCCATGGGAGAGGTGAAAGGGTTTGCTGGTGTTGCCCATGGTGTCCCGCTGACGGGAGGCCAGCCACTTCATGACCGACTCGTGCACAATCCTGCGATGGCCACCCGAGGTTCGCCAGGCTTCCAGCTCGCCGCGGTCAACCATGAGTTGCACTGAGCGGACAGCTAAGCCGAGCAATTGAGCCACCTCGATGGTGGATAGGTATTCTGGCGCGGGTGAGGCGGTTTCTGGGGAAGAGGTCATTAGTCAGACTGTATCTGAAGTCGATCGAAAATCTTTAAAAAAATGAAATAATTGACTAAATTAGTCGAAATAATAATTCTGATTCCACCTTGTTTCAATTTATACAGGTGAAATTCCAGAAAAAAAGGTCAGAATGAGCGTTCAGCGTTTACGTCGTACCACGCCACGAGGCGCCAGCATTGCTGCCTTGCTTGCGGTCCTGCGAAGGTTTTTAGGTGCGCTGGCTTTGTTCTGTCTGCCTGTTTGCGCTTTTTCCGGCGAAACATTCGATCGGATTCAAAGCGAACAGTCGTTGCGTGTCTGCATCTGGCCTTTGCGGCAAGGGTTAACGATGCGCGACTGGCGCACGCAAACCTTGAGCGGGGTGGATATCGAGCTTTCGCAGGAGTTGGCGAAGAGTCTGGGGGTGCGTATCCTTTACGTCGACTCGACCTATGCTGCGATGACTCAGGATCTTGAGCAGGGGCGCTGTGACATTGCGATGTTCGGACTCACCATTCGTCCCGTCCCGCAGGGCTCAGCGATTGCGTATAGCCAGCCCTATTTGTACAGCAGTGTCTATGCGGTGACGATGAAGGGTAATCAGACCATTAGCACTTGGCAGGATGTGGATCAGCCTGGCGTCATGATTGGCGTGCTTGACAGCTCTATTGCGGAGGTCTGGGTCAAGCAGCATTTCAAACGGGCCACGACCGTGCTACTCGCTAGTTCAAACACACGGGAAAAAGAATTGCAGGCGGGTCGGATCGATCTGTTCTTGACGGACCAGATTTTTGGTCGCCGTGTGACGGAAGTGTTTGACTGGGTGAGTGTGTTGCCTCCCAAAGCAGACGGACCCAAACTGCACTTCGGCTATACGGTCAAAGCGAACGATGCGGAGTGGTTGCAAACGGTGAATCAATTTATTGACACCGTTCGCCAGGATGGCAGGCTTGCTGCGGCAGCCAGGCAGTATGGTTTAAGTTCCATGCTCGAAGAATGAGGCTCTGATACGCATGTCCCATCCTTCTGGTCCGCTTGTATTGAAATCCGCCAGCCGAGGCGTCTGGACGCTTGCGCTTGCCTTGGCCTTTATCGTCTGTTTGGTGGTTGCCTGGGTCGCCTGGTACGAAAAAACCGTCATCATTCAAAACGAGCGTGATCGTGCCGCGCTGTTTGCCCGTGTTCTGGAGGATCAGGTTGCCAGAACACTCGAGTTTTCTTCTCAAGCGAGTTCCGAACTCGTGGAAGAAATGACCTTTGTCCAGCAACGCAATCTGGAAAGACTTCGTCCCTCCCTGCAAAAAGCCTTAGCGTCGATGAGCGCAGTGCGCAGTCTGAGTATCGTCGACAGCGAGGGCAAGATTCTGATGTCCAGTCATCCCCCCGATGAAGGGCGTCGCATTGACCTTAAAAGATTAGAGCCTGCGCCTCAAAGTGGTAACACCGAGATTGGTTCCATTATTCCTGTGCGCTATCTTGGCGAGCTTGAGCAGCCCCGTGCTGAAAATTCGGTGGTGATTCATGCGCTACCGATGATTCGCTATGTTCAAGGCATCAGAGGGAATAAATATTTTCTTGTCACGTTGTTGAATCCCGATTTCCTATCCAACCTGCAGGCCCTCGCTTTAGGCGATACAGGCTATTCAGCGTATCTCGTTTTGACCCGCTCTAGCCAGGTGATCGCAAGATTCAATGGTGCTTCACGGATCGGCGAGCTTGTGACGCTGAGCGTGGGGTTGCCTGGTAACGCGCAGCCTCGGCTCTATGGCACCTATACCTATACCGGTGAAGGTATAGGTGCGGGAGAGCAACTTTTTGCATTACGTAGCTCCAGAAACTGGCCCGTCACGACGATTGTCGAGCGACCGATGGCGCGAGTGCTTGGCGATTGGGTGGGCTTACTCACTTGGTTCGCGCTAGTGGCTAGTATCGCGATTTTGGTGATTATCATCATGGCGTATCTTGCGATGCGCAGTATGCGTGCCCGGGATCGTGCGCGTAGTCGTCTGGTCGAACAATTGTCTTTCACCGAAAAGCTACTTGAGATTAGTCCGCTGCCGATTTATCTGGTCGATCCCCAGGGCATCATTATCGTGGTCAACCAAGCGCTTGAATCCTTTTTTGGTTTGAAGCGCGAGCAGTTACTCAACCAACCGACTTCCAAATTTTTGTCGGAAGCGGATCAGCATTCGCAACAAATGAACAATCAGTTTTTGTTGAGCCATGGTGGTCAGGTCAGTTACGAGCGTCGGCTAGTCATGCCCGATGGCGCCGAGCGGGATGTGCTGTTGAATAAAGTGGTGGTGTCCAATGACGATGGTTTGCCTAGAGGCGTGTTGGCGGTGATTCTTGACGTCACGCGTTTCCGGGATGCGGAGCGCGCAACCTTACAGGCCCGTGACGCGGCAGAAAATGCTTCCCGAACGAAGTCCGAGTTCATCTCGAATATGAGTCATGAGTTGCGCACGCCCTTGCAATCTATTCTTGGTTTTTCTGAATTGGGTTTGATGCGCGTTAAAGACGATGACAAAGTTGCAGGTATGTTGCAGGATATTCACGCCTCGGGTCATAGGATGCTGGCGCTAGTCAACGATTTGCTGGATATCGCCAAAATTGAAAGCTCGATGAATCAAGCCGTGTTCAGTGATGTGGATTTGGCAGAGCTACTTGAGGTCGTCGCCCGTGAGCTTGAACCCCAGCGACTGGCGAAACATTTGCGTTTGGATGTGCAGAAGGCTGAGCGTGTATATCTGGTGCATGCGGATGTTCAAAGACTGCATCAAGTGCTCCGCAATGTGATGGCGAATGCGATCAAGTTTTCACCACAGGGAAAGCGCATAGAGGTATTGCTGACCGTCTATGCTCAGGATCGTATTCGGGTGAGCGTGCTGGACCAAGGTTGCGGGATCCCTCCCGACGAACTCGAAAAAATCTTTGATCCGTTTGTGCAATCTTCGTTAACGAAGGATGGTTCCGGAGGGACAGGTTTAGGCTTGGCGATTTGTCGCCGCATCCTGTTTACGCACCAAGGAACCATCTATGCCGATAACTTACCGCAGGGTGGCGCGGTGTTTCACATTGAATTGCCTCTGCAGGGCTAAGACTTAGAGGCTGATCAGGTTATCGCGATGAATGAGCTCAGTCTCGCCGACGCGGCCCAGAATTTCTTCAATCTTGCCTGAGGGCTGACCCATAATGCGTCGCGCATCCGCAGACGAATAGTTGGTCAGACCGCGAGCGCATTCCTTGCCGTGTGTATCGACACAGGCAACAACATCACCCGGTTCGAAATCACCTTCGATCTCGCGCACGCCAACAGGCAGCAAACTTTTACCTTCGCCCTTGAGTGCGTTGACCGCGCCAGGATCAAGGATCAGCTTGCCGCGCAGACGCAGGTGGTCTGCCATCCATTGCTTGCGTGCGGATAAAACGGGGGTGTCTGCGCGCAATTCGGAGCCGATGCATTCGCCGGCGGCGAGTCGAACCATGACGTTTTCTTCACGACCGGAGGCAATGATGGTGTGCGCGCCACTGCGCGCCGCACGCTTGGCAGCCAGAATCTTGGTCAGCATGCCGCCTTTGCCAATGCCACTGCCTGAACCGCCGGCCATGACTTCAAGTGAAGGATCGCCTGCTTTGCCGTGAGAAACGAAACGCGCTTGCGGATCTTTACGTGGATCGGCTTCGTACAAACCTTTTTGATCGGTCAGGATAATCAGTGCATCCGCCTCGATCAGGTTGGTGACTAATGCGCCCAGCGTATCGTTATCACCTACCGCGATTTCGTCAGTCGCAACGGTATCGTTTTCGTTGACGATCGGCACCACACCCAAACGTAACAGAGCCAACAGGGTGGAGCGAGCGTTCAGATAGCGTTGACGATCCGCCAAGTCCTCATGAGTCAGCAAAATCTGGGCGGTACGCAACTGATGCGAGGCAAAGGCTTCTTCGTAGGCCTGTGCCAGACCCATCTGTCCGACGGCGGCCGCTGCTTGCAGTTCATGCATGGACGTTGGTCGCTTGGGCCAGCCCAGGCGTGCCATGCCTTCTGCGATGGCACCGCTTGAAACCAACACAACCAGCTTACCTTGCGCCCGTAAGGCCGCGATTTGTTTAGCCCAATGCGCAACAGCCTGACGATCAAGTCCCTGACCGTCATTGGTGACCAGTGAGGAGCCAACTTTCGCAACAATTTTGTTGGCTTGAGCGATTACGGAGGTAGCGTGAGATTGAGCAGTCATGTTTAAGCGAGCAATGCGTGTCAGTCAGGACGGGTCAAAGCAAGAATGTTTAAGCTTCCGATGAATCGTCGATGTTTTTACGGGCCTCATCAAAGCGCGGGTCTTCAACGTAGGTGCCAGCAGCGCGGTCTTCTGCGATGTTGTCCTCGTGACGATATGCGTCGATCGCATCTTGCAGATCCCAAATCAACTGTTGCGTGCCATCGCCCGACAGTGCGGAAATGGCGTAAACCGGGCCCTTCCATTTGTAGGCTTTGATGAACGCTTTTTTCGTCGCCTCAGGGTCTTCGACCATGTCGAGCTTATTCAAGACCAGCCAGCGTGGCTTGTTGTAGAGCGCTTCGTCATACAGCCGAAGCTCTTCAACAATAGCGCGTGCTTCGCCCACTGCGCGCGTCACACTGTCTTCATCAGGGTCGTGTGAGGACACATCCACCAGATGCAACAAAATCCGTGTGCGTGTCAGATGGCGCAAGAACAGGTGTCCCAGGCCAGCACCTTCAGAGGCGCCCTCGATCAGTCCGGGAATATCGGCGACCACAAAGCTGCGCGATTCGGAGGTACGCACCACACCCAGATTCGGATGCAGAGTTGTAAACGGGTAGTCGGCGATTTTTGGACGCGCATTCGAAATGCGGCTAATCAGCGTTGATTTGCCGGCGTTGGGCATACCAAGCAGGCCGACGTCAGCCAGAACTTTGAGTTCAAGGCGCAGGCGACGGCTTTCGCCATCTTTGCCGGGCGTCCATTGCTTGGGCGCGCGGTTGACGCTGGATTTAAAGTGCACGTTGCCCAGACCGCCTTCGCCACCCGCGGCCAGCACGACTTTTTGATCGTGATGGCTCAGGTCGAAGAGCTCTTCGCCAGTCTCGGCATCGTAAATAATGGTGCCAACAGGCACACGCAAGGTGATGTCATCGGCAGCTGCGCCGTACATATCCGAGCCGCGACCGTTTTCGCCATTGCGCGCAACGTGTTTGCGGGCATAGCGGTAATCGATCAGGGTATTGATATTGCGGTCCGCAATCGCATAGACAGAGCCGCCACGGCCACCGTCACCACCGTCCGGTCCACCCTTAGGGATGAACTTTTCACGGCGAAAGCTATGCGCGCCGTTGCCGCCCTTGCCGGCAATGACATCAATAGTTGCTTCGTCGACGAATTTCATGAGGTAATGGTACCGTGAAAATAAAAAGCCCTGCCGCTTGCGACAGGGCTTTCAAAGCTGAAAAGCAGATTACTCAGCCGAGAGGACCGAAACGGTCGACTTGTTGAGCTTGCCTTTCACCGAGAACTTGACGTGACCGTCAATCAGGGCAAACAGGGTATGGTCTTTGCCAATGCCCACGTTCGTGCCTGGGTGAAACGTTGTACCGCGCTGACGCACGATGATCGAACCGGCCGGAATCAGTTCGCCGCCGTAGGCTTTCACGCCTAGTCGTTTCGATTCTGAGTCGCGACCGTTGCGAGTCGAGCCGCCGCCTTTTTTCTGTGCCATTTTTTACTCCTGGTGCTTACCGTGATCCGTTGAAATCTGGCAATTAAGCCTTGATTTCGCCGATGAGGATCTCGGTGTAGTTTTGACGGTGACCTTGATGCTTCTGATAGTGCTTGCGACGACGCATCTTGAAGATCGTGACCTTATCATGGCGTCCTTGCGCAAGAACCGTTGCTTTGACCACAGCGCCAGCCACAAGCGGAGTGCCAATTTTCAATTGGTCGCCTTCGCCTACGGATAACACTTGATCCAGCGTGATTTCTTGCCCAATGTCTGCCGGTATCTGTTCTATTTTAAGTTTTTCGCCGGAAGCAATGCGATACTGCTTGCCACCAGTTTTTACGACCGCGTACATGGGTTAACCTCGTGTTTTAGAGCAATTAAGAGTGTACTTCTGTGTTCGATTTGGTTTTTTGCCAAAGCCGAACCAAGAATTCTAACTCGTAACTATTTGAAAGTCAAAAGAAAGTACTGTGCTGAAACTCTCTGATCTTCTAGCCCCCGTTGCCACCGATATGCAAGCGGTTGATGGCGTGATTCGTGCCCGACTGAGCTCGGACGTCGTTTTAATCCGTACGATCGGTGATTACATCATCGGCGCGGGTGGCAAACGCATGCGACCGGCCATGCTTTTACTGGTTGCCCAAGCGCTGGGCTACCGGGGTAGCCACCAGCACCTGATGGCCGCTGTGGTTGAGTTCATTCATACCGCGACCCTGCTGCATGACGATGTGGTGGACGAGTCCTCGCTTCGGCGCGGCCGCAGTACTGCTAACGCGGTTTTTGGCAACGCTGCCAGCGTGCTGGTCGGGGATTATCTGTATTCCCGCGCCTTTGAGATGATGGTGGATGTCGACAGCATGCGGATCATGCAGATTATGTGCGGTGCGACGACCGTTATCGCCGAGGGTGAGGTGCTGCAATTACTCAACGTTCACGATCCGGACGTGACAGAAGAGCGCTATTTACAGGTCGTTCGCTTCAAAACCGCGAAGTTATTCGAAGCGGCTGCCGAGGCGGGGGCTGTTCTGGCCGGATCGACCGGGTCTCAGCAAGAGGCGGCCGCTGCCTATGGCCGTCATATCGGGACCGCTTTCCAGTTGGTGGACGATGTTCTGGATTACAGCGGCGATGCCTCGGCGCTAGGAAAGAACGTTGGGGATGACCTACGGGAGGGTAAGCCAACCTTACCTCTGATCCGGGTGCTTGAGGTGGGGACAGAGGCTCAGCGGGCGCTGATCCGTCAGGCCATTGAGCATGGCGAGGCGGATTTTGATGCTGTTGCTCAGGCAATTCACGACACCGATGCCCTGAATCATGCGCGTCAAAGCGCTTTGGCAGAGGCTGATTTGGCCAGAAAAGCACTTGAGGCGTTCCCTGCATCGCCCTCTAAGGATGCCTTATTGGCTTTTTGTGACTTTGCCGTGACACGTGACCGGTAGTCGGTTTTATTGAGTGGTGCTGAAATAATGCGCTTATTAAAAATATTTAATTTATTTACAATGATTGGCTGATTAATAACAACACAATTTAAAAATGATGAAATCTCTATCAGCAAAAACTCTAACTAAAAGCGCTGGTTCGGCCTTTGTACTTGGTTTGTTATTCGCTTTTTTTACAAGCTCCTCCTTTGCTCAGCCAGAAAAGGCGAGTGATACGGATTTGGCCGCCAAGCTGACCAACCCTGTTGCAGATTTAATTTCTGTCCCTTTTCAATATAACTACGACGCCAATATTGGCGTCGATAAAAAAGGTACCTCGAATTCCTTGGTTGTGCAGCCGGTGATTCCAATCAAGCTGAATAACGATTGGAATTACATTGTCAGACCCGTGATGACGTTTGAAACACTCAGCAACGTCAATGGTTACAGCGGCACGGGTGCCGCGCCCATTCTGGTCGAAACATTCTTTTCACCACGCGCTGCGAGTGAATATATCTGGGGCGTCGGACCGATTCTCACCACACCCGCACTGTCCGGTAAGAATTACGGCACTTCACAAACCGGAGCCGGTGTCAGTGCTGTCGGCTTAATGATGAAAGCACCCTGGTCTGTGGGGCTGCTGGCATACAACACGTGGAGCGCAGGCGGAGACGCGACCTACGGAACAGCGAACAATCTTTTCTATCAGCCTTTTGTATCGTATGTCACAAAAGACGCTTGGACGTACTCTCTGAATACTCAGTCAACCTTTAACTGGGATACACGACGCGCAGAGAATCCGATGAATGCCACGGTATCGAAGATCGTGAAGTTTGGCGAGATGCCTGTTTCGCTGTCTGTTGGAGCAAGGTATTACTTGAGTAGCGTACCGGGTGGACCCTCTGGTTGGGGCGGGCGCGCTAGTGTGACTTTCTTGTTTCCAAGATAAATACTGCTGAACGCATTTTGTGAAATGCGCAGGAAAGCACATTTATTTTTTAGTCTTACTACAACGATAAAAAAGGACATTTCCGATGTCTCGTCATCAAGTGATGATTGTTCACGGCGTTTTATTTTGCTTGGTTTCTATATCGCCTCCAAATTCAGCCCAGACGATTCATTACAACAATACTGGGACGCTTAATCCCCCTAGCGTTACGACATATATCCCTTTTATTACACCGATTCCGGCGCGTTCGTCGAATACGGACTCCATCATTCTTTTTAGATACAAAAATTTAGCTGGTTGGACCATGCTCTATATGCAGGGCGCCTCGAAAAATGAAAACTATAGCTTCCAACTTTCACCTGCCAATAGCTTGGACTACTACGCAAAAGGGGCTCCTTTTGTCGCCACCGGGTTTTCATTGCAAAGCCTGATGTACGACTCGGTGTCAATCAGCGAATTCAGTATTATTAGTTATGCCTTAGACCCTCGTTATGCCGGAAGGGTGATTGCTAACAATAGTTCTTCATCGGGTGGCAGTACCTCTATTGGATCAGGAGCAGTTACTGTTAATTCCGGTATGACATTGGTCGGTAGTGGAGTAATAGCAAGCCCAGTCACGCTAAATGGAGGCGCATACCGCCCTGGAAACTCCCCAGGCTACATTCATCTACTATCATCGCTAACCTTTAATGCCGGCAGTACCTATCAAGAAAATATCGCTGGGACTTTACAGTCGAATGCCTACACACCCATAGGTTTGACCGGTTATTACTCATTCGGATTGGTGGATGGTCCGGTTGCAATCAATTCGGGTACAACATTGCAGCCGTTATTGCTGAATCAGTTCTCTCCAGATGAAATAAGTTACGGCACACCTCCCTATATACCTAAGCTTGGTGATCAATTTAGAATCGGTACTGCACTGGGTGGAATAACGGGTCGGTTTTCGACTTTATTGCAGCCTGACGGCCTTGCCGCGGGTACACAGTTCGTGGCCTTCTACAACATGAACAACAGCAACAGCCTGGATCTGGCAGTCATTCCATCCTCTTACCCAACCGCCATCTCTTCAGCTTCGGGTAATAAAAACGCTCAGTCAGTAGGTGTTGCGCTTGACAAGATCGCTCAATTAAATGTGACTGGTACCTCAAGCGCCGCGCAAGATTCACTTCTTTATGCGATTTCAGGACAAACGTCTACCTCAGGCATTGCAGCCTACGCACAAGGTTTATCGGGCGAAGTGTATCCAGCAACCGTGGCTGTGATTGCTCAAGCCACGCAACGCGTTCAGCAGGTGGTACAAAACCGTCTTGGTGACACGATGGGCCTTGGTTTACCAAACTCAATGAATTCGCCGGTTGGCAACACTGTCTTGATGGGGGCAAGTAATGCGACTCTCAATGGGGGTGTCGCAAACTCGGCTGTTAGCTCTAACCCAAGTGTTAATCCTAGTGCAGAGGCCAAGTCCTTCTCCAACGGCAACATATGGGGGG
>JACCDU010696851.1_pt1 | contig 11983 bp, 10 predicted proteins | sample 7446081 | NCBI WGS metagenome assembly JACCDU01 (sample SAMN15323447, study PRJNA562643) | freshwater metagenome | isolation source: river surface water | place: USA:Blue River Watershed | collected 2017-08-17 | reverse complement strand
CTAGGTCGATTCTTAAGAAAGAAGAGATTGTAAAATCTTACACTAAAGAAATTACCGAAACAGAGCTAAATACTGAAGATGAACTTTTAGGTATTAAATTACCAATTACAAAAGCCTTAGACGAAGAATTAAAACAAGCTACTTTTATTGTGATGGTTCCAGATGAAGTTGATGCTCATGGTGATACTACCACAGAAGCTGAAGTTCGTAAAGCTTGTCACAATTTTAACAAGTACTCAATGAAGGCTAACTTATTTCATTTAGTCGAGACTAGTACTTTCGAGTTTTGTGAAAGTTACTGCTGCCCTACAGATTTCGTTCTCGGAGATAAATTCGTTAAAAAAGGTACATGGTTAGCCACAGTACAAGCATTAGATGACGAGCTTTGGGACTTGATTAAGTCAGGTGATATTAACGGATTAAGTATTGGTGCTATGGCATCAGTCGAAACAATTGAAGAGGAAGAATAATGGCAACTACCAAACGTAAAGCTAAACGTAAGTTATCAGACATTAGCTTTGAACAAGAAGGCGCACACGTTGCCCTTACAGCTAAGGCCCAAGGCGGTCCTGCTAATAACCATGATTACGCTCTCGTACTTAAGGCTAACAAGTTTAGCGAAGAGTTCGTACAGAAGATGCAACAAGTTCGTGTCACTATGGAACTGCCAGACTTCTTACAGAAATTCTTCGGTATGTATTATAGCGACAGCAAATTACTTGCAGCTATGATGGGTTATGTAGAACCTGAAGTTGAGCAAGCAAATACTGAAACATACGAAGATTACATTCAATCTAAGTTAGAAGCATTTGAGATTTTAAAATCAGCCAGTGAAGCTGAAAGTCTTGCAACTGTACTATCTGAATTAGACGAAACAGAATATTTAGCAATGCTAACCGACCAAGAGTTGATTGAAAAAGCACTTGCTAACGTAGAGAAATCTACAACAGAATCTGCACCTACTGCTTCTGCAGAAGGTACTGATACCTCACCCGCATGCGAGGTTATTAAAGAAGAGGTATCTACCTCTGTTATCAAAGAAGAATTGGAGAAATCTAAGATGGATGACGAATTAAAAGTCGAAACCGTTGAAAAAGCTCAATTTGAATTAGTCCAGAAAGCTTTTGAAGAGCAAAAGGTCGAATTACAAAAGGCACTTGACGCAATTGCTGCATTTGAAGCTGAGAAAAAAGAAGCTATCAATAAGGCAAAAACAGAAAAAGTTAAAGCTATCGTTAAAGACGAGGGCAAAGTAGAAGCAATCGCAAAGGCTGCTCTATCATTAGAATCTGAAGATGATTTTACTGCATTTATCGCTGCTCTAGAAGCAATGATGAGTACTGTAGAAACTTCTGAGATGTTTGTTGAAAAGGGTGCTTCTACTACAGAAGAGCCTGTTATTCAAGAATCTGCTGTGGCGAAATTACTTAAAGCCAAGCAAGCAAGTAATTAAAAACTAAAGGAAAATAAAAATGACAGTTATCGCAACAGAAGCAAAACGTCTTTCTAACGTTGTAAAACAAGAATTATGGCCTGAGAGTGGTTACACTCGCGCAGTCGTAACATATAACGGCACTGCCGCTACATTAGTACCCGGTACAGTTCTCGGTAAAGTAACCGCTGACGGTAAGTACAAAATCTCTGTACAAACTGCTACAGACGGTTCAGAAGTAGCTGATGCTATCGTAATGGTTGATACAACCGCCGCTGTTAACACAGATACTAAAGTGCTCGTACTCATCAAGGGTCCAGCCATCGTATCTAAAGCTGGTTTAGTATTAGATGCAACACACAATACCGCTCCTGAGTTAGCCGCTATTTACGCTGCTCTCGAAGCCAAGGGTATTGCTTGCAACGATGCAGTTTAATCGACTAACATAATAACATTATAAGGAATATAACATGCAAGTTCGCAGTTTTGACAAACCATTTGAGTTAGTAGATTACACTCAAGAGTTACTCTTAGTCCCAAATAAGTGGGGTCTAATCAATGAATTAGGTATCTTCGATAACGAGCCAGTTTCACAACACTCAGTTACCGTTGAATCTCGTGATGGTACTCTCGGCTTAGTTACCGACAAAGTTCGCGGTGAGCGCAACAACGTTAACAAAGACGACACACGTACATTACGTTCTTTCGCTATCCCTCACTTCCCACTTGATGACGCTATCAAGCCACAGGACGTACAAGGTAAACGCGCTTACGGTTCTGCTGACCAAGCCGAAACTGAAGCCGCTGTAATCGCACGTAAGTTAGAGCGTATCCGCGCTAACCACGCTATTACTTTAGAAGCAGCCCGTTCTTACGCTATCACTACTGGTGCAATCTATGCTCCTAATGGTACTGTAGCTGGTAACTTCTACACTGACTTCGGCGTAACACGCAAGTCTATCGACTTCGTTTTAGGTACTACTGGTACTGACTTAACAGCTAAGGCTGAAGAAGGTATCGCACATATCCAAGACAACATCCAAACAGGTGAAGTTGTTAACAACATTATCGTATTATGCTCACCAGCATTCTTCGGTAAGTTAATCAACCACGCAAGCGTAAAAGAAGCTTACAAGTACTACACCAGTACTCAAGAGCCATTACGTCAACGTTTAGGTTCAGGTCTATATCGCCGTTTCGTACACGGTGGTGTTGAATACATCGAATACCGTGGTTCATACAACGGTTCAGCTCTAATTCCAGCTGGCGAAGCTTACATGCTCCCAACAGGTACACAAGAGATGTTCAAGACATACTTCTCACCAGCTAACAAATTCGAGTTTGTTAACACCCTCGGTGAAGAAGCATATGTATTCACATATCGTGACCCTAAAGGTGCGGAAATTTCTATCGAGTCAGAAGCTAACTTCTTGAACTTGGTTCGCCGCCCACAAGCTGTTGTTCAATTGACAACAAGCAACTGATGATAGCCCTTCGGGGCTTTCTGATGTAACTTAGATTGCCTCTTCGGAGGCTTCTAACATAAGTATTGACAATAACACTACATATGTTATAATCAGTATTTATGTTAGATATTTACATCAATAGAGGAATATAAATGACAGTACAATCTATCCGTTATGAACTCGGTGATACAGATGTAAATTTTCCAATTATGTCTGATGCTGAGTACACTTACTTCTTGACTAAGAACGACAATTCTGTACGCAGAGCTTCTCTGGACGCAGCTAAAAGCATCATGCTTAAGTTATCAATGCGTACTGATGAAACAGTGGACCTTTTCAGTATTAAAGGGGCTGCTGCAGCTAAAAATTATATTGCTGCTTTACAAGCCTACGTTAAAAACCCTGAATTAAATCAATCATTGCAAGTTCTACAAGGTTATGCAGGTGGTATCAGTAAGGCAGATATGCTGGCTAACGATGCAAACTCTGATAACAATATTGTTGTTTCACCTACACAAAATAATACAGGTTTACCTACACTCAGTTTTAATATTTGAGGTGCTAAATGTCCAATCAATTCTTAGCATCAACAAAGAAACTAATTGCACTGCATGGTCAAACTATGACGTATACTGCAGTTACTGAAGGTACATACAATATTGAAACTGGTAGCATTACCAACACAGAAACTAATTATACGGTAACTATGTATAAAAAGCACATTAGTGCTAATCAGTATAGCTACCCTAGTTTAATCGGTAAAACTGCCGCTATTTTCTATTTAGCTAATGATAGTTTAGCTTTTACTCCTGCAGTCCAAGATAAGATTACGGTTGCTGGTGAAACATTTACAATTGAATCATTAGTAGAACACAGAGCCTTAGGTGCTATTGCCTTATACCGCTTAGTTGCTGTAAAAGGATAACCATGAAAATATTCTGCAATACTAATGCTCTTTTGAAGCAATTGCAAGAGTTTCATGTAGAGGCAATTAAAAAGATGGAGACTATGGTTGAAACGTTCAGTTACAATGTAGCTGTGCAAGCCATTGATAATACTCCATATGGTAATCACATAGCCTATGCAAAGTTCTACAACAATTGGGAACGTCTAAAATGGTTCCAACCAATTGCTGGTTCAGCTAAAGGTGGTTGGGGAATTTACATAGATAAATATGATAAGGTTCTTGTACCACTGAGAGCCGATAGCGCGGATGCTACAAATACTAAAGCTTTTGCCAAACAAGATATTCAAAGTTATAAATTAGGTGATACAGTACATATTGTAAACAGTGTACCGTATGTTGCTACACAAGGTTTTACACAACCTAACTTTGGTTCACTAGAAGGTGGATATTCGCCACAAGCTCCTAGAGGTATTATGGCTCCAACAGTTGAAAGTATTTTAGGTATTTATCAACTGCAGTTAAATGAATATTATAAGGCGACATAATGGCAATTATAGAAATAAAAAGAGCAGCGGAGAGACACCTTTCCACTCTCACGCCTACTAAACCGACAGGTTATGAAGGGGTATCATTTACTCCACCTACAGGTTTATATCAAAGAGTTCAATTTAGGATAGAACGTCCAGAAGACCCTGTATTGGGTACTGGCTTCCATCGTGAACGAGTTACCATGCAAGTTTTTGTTGCTGGTGAGTTAAATAAAGGAACGGCTGAAGTTTTAGCTCGTGCCGAGTTAATCAGAAATCATTTTAGCAAAGGTTTAACTTTGTTAGAGAACAATGTCAGGATTCATGTACTTCGCACTCCGCAAGTCGCTGGCCCTACCATTACAACTGATAGGCTTGTGTGTCCTGTAATAATTGAATTAGTTGCTGAAGTATATTCAGCCTAATTAAATGGTTGCTGATTACCTGAATCAGACATTTTGCAAAATGTAAATTAATAAGGAAAATAATATGACAATTTCAGTCGGAACCGCCAAGAAAATCGGCTACAAGAAGGAATCTACCTTCGGTACTCTAGCTGGTACATCTGGTGGTAAATTACTACGCCGTGTTACAGCTAACTTTAACTTAATGAAAGAAACTTACGAGTCTAACGAAATCCGTACAGACCGTCAAGTTGCTGACTATCGCCACGGTGTACGTAGCGCAGAAGGCTCATTAAACGGTGAACTATCTCCATCAACTTACTCAGACTTCGTAGGTTCAGTTGTAGCTCGTGATTTCACGACAGCTCCTACAGCCTCTAGCCTTTCAGTAACTATTGCAGCTTCTGGTGCATTATACACCATCACTCGTGGTACTGGTTCATTCTTAAGCGATGGTTTCTCAGTTGGTATGGTTATTCGTTTAACTGGTGCTGGCTTAGATACAGATAACGTTGCTAAGAACTTGCTAATCGCTTCTATGTCTGCAACCGTATTAACAGTTTCTGTTGTAAACGGCAGCTTACTCGCTGAAGAAGGCCCAATCTCTTCTGTTACAGCTACCGCTATCGGTAAAGTAACTTTCGTACCTTCTACTGGTCATACAGACCAATCTTACACTGTTGAAGAGTTCTACTCTGATATCGGTCAATCTGAAGTTTACACAGGTATGAAAGTAAACAGCGTTGCTGTTCAACTTCCTGCAACTGGTTTAAGCACTATCGATATCGGTTTTGCTGGTAAAGACTTAGCTCAAACAGGTACTTCACAATACTTCAGTTCACCTACTGCTCAAAATACTAATGGTATCTTTGCTGCTGTAAACGGTGTAATGCTAGTTCAAGGCGCTCCTGTTGCTCTCGTAACATCTGCTGATTTCACAATCGAACGCGCTACTGAAAATGCTACCGCTGTTGGTTCAAACTCTGTTGCTGATATCTTCACAGGTCGTATCCGTGTTACAGGTAATTTAAGCGTTTACTTCCAAGATGCAGTTTTCCGTAACTACTTCAAAGATGAAACTACAGTTAGCTTAGTATTGGCAATGACTACAAGTACTGCAGATAGCTCAGACTTCGTAACATTCACAATTCCTAAAGTTAAATTAGGTAGCTTCAGTAAGGATGACAACGAATTAGGTTTAGTAGCTTCTACAAGCTTCCAAGCCCTATTAAACGATGTAACAGATGCTGGTTTACCTGCAACTACAATCCAAATCCAAGATTCAGCCGTAGCTTAATTTTGATAGAACCCCTTGGTGAAAACCTTGGGGTTTTTATTTTGTCGGTACTCTAATAACATCTTGCTTTTTCTCGCTTTTTATGATATAATTACAACTGTATAGCGGGATAATACCCATTTATTAACATAGTGAAAGGAACTATATGTCATTTGACCTAAACAAGAACAACTTTGCAGACGCTGCTGAAGCTGGTTACGAATTCGAGCTACTCTTACCCGGTACGCAAGAACCAACGGGTGCTTTTATTACCGTTCGTGGCGACCAATCTAAGACCGTAAAAGCCTATGCTCGTAAAAAGTACGCTGAGTTCCGTCTACGTGAACAGCAAGCTAAACGCCGTGGTAAAGACGTAGAAGAAATGACCATCGAAGAAGCTGAAGAGTTATCTATCGAATCTGCGATTGTACGTGTAATCGGCTGGCGCGGTATTTCAGAAGGTAAAACTGACGTTGCGTTTACAAAAGAAAATGCAGCACGAATTTTTGCAGCTCACCCTTGGATTAAGGATGCGGTGATGGAAGAGTCCTCACAACTCCTAAATTTTCGTCCAAAGTGAACTAGACACTGCGGTTGATTATGCTAAACAAGAGTTCACCTTTGGTCAGAAGACTTCAGGTGGCTCTGTAAGAGAGCAGCTTCAGAATGTATGGCGACAAACAGGTATAAAACCAAAAGAACTAGAAGACCTTATTGAATTACCTGAAAGTTGTTATGTAGTTTGGAAATGGTTTATTGACTTACATAATGCACGTACAAGTAATGGTTTTGGTATGAACCCAATAACTTATACTGAAATGAAGTGCTATTTTGATTTAGTTGATATAAGACCTGAAGCATGGGAATTAGAATTAATAAAAAGATTTGATTCTGTTGCCCTAAATGCATTTGCCAAACAAGCTGAGATTGAAAAGCAGAAGCAAACGAAGAAATAAAGATTAGCCTCCTTAGGGAGGCTTTCTTATGTGGATTTGATAAGTCCCTATAAGAAAGATATATTATCTTATATACGCATCCATAACTAGGAGAACCATATGGATTTACAAGAACTGCGGTTTGTCGTAAAAACTGAAGAGTTAGTAGACGCAGCCAAGAAGATAGAAGCATTAGGCACGGCTGTACAGAAGCTAAATAAGCCTATGCAAGAGATGGCTACAGCTTCTGATAAGGTAGCGAAAGCATCCGAAAAGAAGACTAAGGCTGAAGATGAAGCCAGTAAGTCTGCATCTAAACTTGAAAAATTACTTGAGAAATTAAATGCCCGTTATGCTGATATGGCTAACGGCAGCACTTCTGCGGAAGCTAGTGTTTTACATCTAGCTAGAAGCTTAGGTGCAACAACTGAAAATGCTTTAAAACCTTACCGAGCAGCTTTAGAAAACATTCGTGAGTTATCTAAATCACCGTTTGATTCTGCTATTGGTTCTGTACGCTCTATCACTCAAGAGTACGAGAGTATGACTCATCGTGCAGAGTTAGCTTCTAAAGGTATTTTCTTAACTACCAATCAATTAAAAGAATATAGTAAGATTGCCAGTGAGATTAAGGGAAAATTAAAAGCTGCAGATTTGGACCCAACTAAGGGTGAAGGATTAGAGAAGTTTAATTCAGAGTTGAAGAATCAGCAAGATATTTATTTAGGTATTGCTAATCAAGTTAACACATTAAAAGCAGCTGAGAAAGACCGAAACGATACTCTCAATTCTCAAATGAAGGAGATGGCTCGTTTACAAGAAGCCTCAGATAATCTCTTTAAGTACAATCAACTACGTCACACACAAGACCAACAAGGTTATAAGCGTGACATGGCAGACATGAAAGCGTACTACAGCCAACTAGAAAAAACAGCTGGTCGTGTAGCACAAACTAAAACTTCCAAACCTCAAGCTGGTGCAATGGATGATGCTGTTACAGCCTTCTATAAGAGCCAAGCTAAAGCAGTGGAAGATGTTGCCAAAGCTAATGCATATTTAACTAAAGAACTTTACAGGGTTGATAATGCACTGAAGGCAGAGAACGAGTCCTTGTCATCTGGCAGTAATAACGCCCTACTACGTTTCGAGAAGGCTTTAAAATCTTCAGGTCTTACAGTAGACCAACAAGCTGCTAAACTTGAGAATTATCGCCAGAAACTAACTCAACTTCAAAAGACAAGTGGTGACCGACAAGTAAACTATTTATCTCGTGCTTTAGGTCCACAGATTACCGACATTGCTGTTGGTTTAGCTACAGGTCAAAACCCACTTACAGTTATGCTACAACAAGGCGGTCAATTACGCGACCAATTTGCCTTGGCTGGTGTAGCTGGTAAAGACATGGGTAACATGCTTAAGACTGCAGCCGCTAGTATGGTTACAAGTATTAAGGACGTAAGTATGGCTGTTGGTGGCCTTCTTATTAGCGTCTTAGCTGACGTAGGTAAGAAAGTTGGCACAACATTAGTCGCTCCATTTACTTTATTAAATCAAGTCCTTCGTGGCACTATTGGCACTACAGAAGCATTAGGTATCGCCATGAATGGTGTAGCTAAGACAGGTCTTCTCGCTGTTTTATCTGCAGCTGTTATGTTGGCTGTAGAGTATTACAAGTTAACTAGCGCCCAAAGTGCATTGTCAAAATCTATCGCACTAACAGGCGCTTCATTCGGTATGTCTACACAACAAGCTGAAGAATTCGCGGCTAATATGGCTAAGAGCGGTGGTTCTACTTTACAGTTTATGGCAATCTTAACAGATTTTGCTACCGCTGGTGCAAAGGCTGATGAGGTGACTATCAGAATAGCTAAAGATTTAGAAAAGTACGCTGGACAAGCTGCTGAGAAAACGGCAGAATCTTTTGCTAAATTAAGTGATGCCCCAACAAAAGGTCTTCTAGATATTGCCAAAGCGCAAGGCTTTGTTAGTAAAGCAACACTGGACAAAGTTCACAAGCTTGAAGAAGAAGGTAGAACTTACGAAGCTATTGCATTAGCACAGGACGCTTGGAAAGAATCTAATCAACGCACTGTTGAAGTTATTAAATCTGAGTTAAATCCACTGCAAGAACTCTGGTTCAAGATTAAAGACGGAATCACAGCGGCTGGTGAAGCTGTCTATGAATTTGCTAGTTCAAGCGTTGTTGTAAATATTCTAACAACTGTGTGGGAAGTTTTTGCTGTAATCGTAGCAGATGTGTGGTTTGAATTAAAACAAACAGTTCAAAACGTTAAAGACCTTTGGGCCATTCTTGAAGCACCTATTGGTTCTAAGCTTGCAGTATTTAATGCTGTTGTCGAAGAGTCTAAGAAGGCTCGTGAAGAGCATGATAAGTACATTGCATCTATTCTTAACAGAGAAAAAGCGACTAAGGGTTTAACAAAGACTGAAGCAGAGCAACGAGCCTCAGCAGCAGCTTCTGCTAAGGTAGCTGAAGACCGTTGGAAAAAGGAAAAAGAATCTACTGACTTCTTCCAAGCTTCTATGAAATCTGCAAAAGATTTAATTATCGGAACTACTCAAGCTCAAGGTGAATTAAATGATGCAGAACGTAAATATTTAGAGATTACTAACGACCCTAAATATGCTAAGTTAACTGAATCTCGTCAGAAAGAATTAAAGTGGTTATTCGATATTGCAGCTGCAAAGGTTGACCAACTTAAGCTCGATAAGATGATTACTGAAGAGAACTTAAAGTTAGCTGAAGAAAACGCTGACCTAATGCTTCAAGCAGAGTTAATCGGTGCTTCAGATAATAAAAGAAAACTAGCACTCAAGACACGCAAGGCTGAAGTTGAGCTACAAAAAGAATTAGTTGAAATCGAGAAGTCTAGTAAGGGTGATGTTCAAGCTGCCAGAGCTGCTGCTTATGAGCGTTACACTCAAAAGATTAAAAACGCTAACAAAGAAATCTCTATTGATTTAGTAAACGAGTTAACTAATAATCTTACCGATGTTGTTATGACCAGTTTAACCCAAGGTGGTAAAGCTGGTGCTAAGAAACTAAGAGAGCTAATTAAAGCCGAACTAATGAAACCTATCACAGTTGTAGTGCAAGCCGTTGTTGGCAGTATTACACAGGGACTAACATCTAGTTTAACTGCTGGTGCTGGTTCTGCAGCTGGTTCTGCAACAGGTTCACTATTAAGCTCGTTCGGAGGTCAGGCATTATCTTCAGCATTTACATCTGGAGCATTAACATCTGCTTATGGAGCTGGCTTTAAGGCAGCGTGGGGTGGCAGTACAGCTGGCGGTGCAGAAGCTGCAGGTATGTTAGAAGGTGGTGCAGCTACTGGTACAAGTACTGCTGGTTCTGCTGGTTATTACAGTGCTTATGCAGCTGGTGCAGTTGGTGGCATGGCCCTTAACCGTGGTATCAGCGGTGAGTATCAGATTAGCGAAGATGTAAGCACAATTCAAGATATTGCAACAATTGCCGCAACAGCTATGTTCGGACCTATTGGTGGTATTATTGCTGGTGCAGCATCTGGTGTAATGAACCGTGCTTTTGGTATGGGAGCTATTGAAACTACTGCTAGTGGTATCAGTGGTACTTTCGGCGCTTCTGGTGCAGACGTAAAAGCTTACCAAAAGTGGCAACAGAGTGGTGGTTGGTTCCGTTCAGATAAGTCTGGTACAAATTTCTCAGATATACCTGTGCAACTAAGAGAAGTCTTAGATTTTGCTTTAGGTGCTTCTACAGGTTTAACTGAATCTTATGCTAAACTTATTGGTGCTAACACTGACAATATTAGAAACTTCACTAAACAAGTTGATATTAGTTTACAAGGTTTAGACGCTGCTGGACAACAAGCTGCAATTGAAAAATCAATTACCGAATATGGTGAAGATTTAGCTGCAACTATTGTAGGAAAAGTTTCTGAGATTACTGTGGGGTTGTTTACTAAGAGTTTGAATCCGTTAATTAAAGCTGGTGAGACTTCTTCTCAAGCTCTCAGCCGATTAGCTACAAGCTTAACGACTGTTAACAGTGTATTAGATACATTGAACCAAACATTGTTTATAGCTTCAGTTTCAGGTGCAGACGCTGCAAGTAAGTTAGCTGATGCTTTCGGTGGATTAGATTCATTCACTAGTGCAACTGCAGCTTATTACGAAGCCTTCTACTCCGAAGAAGAGCGTAATGCTAAGACAATTGAAAGACTGCAAACAGCTTTTGCTGCTTTAGGTTTAGCATTGCCTGACACATTAGCAGGTTTCAGAGCGATTGTAGATGCTCAGAATTTATATACCGATGAAGGCCGTAAAACTTACGCTACTTTATTAGGTCTTAGCTCTGCATTTGCAACAGTAACTAATTCAGCTGAAGAGGCTGCTAAGGCTACCGCTGAGTCAATGAAAGCTGCTGGACAATCTATCTCAGACTGGTTGAAAAAGTTAGTTGGTGATATTGTAACACCACAAGCTGGTTTATCAGCTTCACGTTCAGCTTATATGAGCAATCTAAGTCTTGCAAGGGCAAATGACCCAACAGCCTTAGGCAGCATTACAGGCTCTGCAGATGCATATTTAGCTGCTGCAAAAGCTACTGCTACAACTTCTGCACAATATAAGTTAGCTGTTGCTCAAGTTGTTACGCAAGTTTCTGGTTTACCTGCTGTAAAAGGTTACAATGACTTAGTACTTGAAAAATTAGGTTTAATCTCAGCTTACACAGATGAGACTGCAACTAATACGTTAGATGCTTATCAAACTGCTGTTGAGCAAGTTGACTACTTAATCAAGTTAAACAATAACGCATTGTACAACGTATATACAGCTGTTGGTGAGTCTTACACTTACTACACACAGATGATTGAACAGTTGAAGATTATTGCTTCTAAGAATACCACTGTTAATGTATCTAGTGGTGGTGGTTTCAGCTTATTCAAACCTAGTAGCTGGTTCGCTGATGGTGGTGTATTCGGTGGTCAAGGAGTTTACTCTGAACCTACTATGTTTATGCAGCCGACAGG
>JACCDU010450400.1_pt1 | contig 11986 bp, 11 predicted proteins | sample 7446081 | NCBI WGS metagenome assembly JACCDU01 (sample SAMN15323447, study PRJNA562643) | freshwater metagenome | isolation source: river surface water | place: USA:Blue River Watershed | collected 2017-08-17 | reverse complement strand
GAGATCGATTTGAAGCGCTGCATTGATAGAGGTCATTCGCGCTTGGCGCGCAATCAGAGATGGATTATTGGTCTTCTCGGTGCGCAACATCTGAACGCGACGGTTGAAGTTGAGCCATTCGTAGAGCTCTTGAGTTCCGAATATAAATGAGGCGGTGATCAAAATATCAGGGTCAAGAACACCCAATTTATGGAGGTTGTAGACACCGTCCGAGAACATCTCAGTCCAGATACGGAGCCCTTTCCGCTCTTTGAGCGAGTTGAGGACAGAGTCTGGAATCGCGCCAATACCTAATTGAAGTGTTGAGTTATTTTCAATCAGAGATGCGATGCGATCGCCAATCATCAACGACTCATCTGAAAACTTCGTTTCAGGCTTTGCAAGAAGAGGTTCATCTACTTCAACAAGATAATCAATCTCTGAGAAATAAACCTGAGCATCGCCATAGGTATAGGGCATCTGCTTATTTGCTTGTGCAATAACGATTCCACCATGGGCATGAGCAGATTCGATTGCCGCCGGCAGAATATTTACCTCGGTGCCAAGTGAGACCGTGTCATGGTGTTGTGCCGAGGTGTGGAGAAAGACTGCATCGGGTCTTGCGTAATCTCGGATTACTACAGGAAGAAGAGAGAGTCGGGAAGGTATGTATTCCAGACGTGGGTGGCGGCGCATTCCATGTCCTACGAAAGCTGTTTCGTATGTGATGCCTTCTCGATCTGGAATACCAGGCTGAGCATTGAGCATATGGAGCTTAAATTCTGGGATTGTCTGATCGGCAACAGCGAGCAAGGTGTTGGGAGTTGCAAAGTTACCTGAGGCGATGATTCGTGGGTTGCTCGGCAAATTAGCAAGGATCGACTTCAGCTGTTCGGTATTGATAACGCGCATATGTAAACCTTAGTGCAACAGCTGATGGCGACTAAAAGAAAAGTGCCATCCCCCGCTTTAATGAGAGATGGCACTTACCTTGATGCGATGTAGCCCCGAAGGGATTCGAACCCTCGTAGCTGACTTGAGAAGCCAGAGTCCTGGGCCGCTAGACGACGGGGCCAGATGACTAGTTAACCTTTCGGTCAACCCTTTCCATATTCATTTTTACTTCTGCACTGCTGTACTGCGCTGGGGTACCAGGACTCGAACCTAGACTTACTGAACCAGAATCAGCAGGGCTGCCAATTACCCCATACCCCACGATAGTTCTTGCGAACCCACGTGCGAGGGCAAAGTTTACCTGACCCGAAAGGGTGCTCTTGCCACAGGGGGCTAGAGCTGAAGGGCCGCTGAAATACGTGAAATAGAGGTGCTTTGGCCCAATAGCTCCATCGACTCAAAGAGCGGCGGTGAAATTGTGCTGCCCGTCGTCGCAATACGTAGGGCGGTAAATGCGATGCGTGGCTTGAGACCCATCTCTTCAATCAGGGCGGCACGGAGCGCTGCCTCGATTGATGCGTGATCCCATGAGGTCAACGGCTCGAGAACCTGAAGTGATCGCTTAAGTACTTCCTTTGATCCATCATCAGAGATCTTTGCAACAGCATCAGGATCGACTGCAAATTCTTTAACGAAGAGGAACTTCAATAGCCCTGGAACTTCATCGAGCTTGACGAGGCGCTCCTGAATAATCGGAAGTGCCTTCTTTACTAATTCGATTTCGCTATCAGTGCCGGTGATGACTCCAGCCTTGGTAAGGAATGGAAGTGACCAGGTAAGGAAATCATCAAGGGTCAATGCACGGATCTTGTCGCCGTTGATTGCCTCAAGTTTCTTCATATCAAAACGTGCAGGTGAAGAGTGAACCTTCTCAACTGTGAAGAGCTCGGTGAGCTCTTGCATTGTGACATTCTCGCGATCGTCTCCAGGAGACCAACCAAGGAGTGCGAGGTAATTGCAGATTGCCTCAGGTAGGTATCCCTGCTCGCGATACCAAGCGATAGAGACTTCCCCATTGCGCTTAGATAACTTGGCATTATCTTGACCCATTACAAATGGAAGGTGAGCAAAAGTTGGGTAATCCTCTAACTTAACTCCCATCGCCTGATAGACGCGAATCTGACGAGGCGTTGAAGATAAGAGATCCTCTCCACGCAAGACGTGGGTGACCTCCATCAAAATATCATCGACCGCAACGGCCAAGGTATAGAGCGGTGAACCATCTGCGCGGACCAGAACGAAATCTGGAACAAATTTATGGTCGAAGGTGACATCGCCACGGATTGCATCGGTAAAAGTCGTTGTTCCTTCTGGCATACGCATGCGGACAACTGCTTCACGACCTTGCGCCTTATATGCAGCAATCTGATCTGCAGTCAGATCGCGGCAATGACCGTTATAGCCAGGGGCGACATTTGCTGCGCGCTGTGCTTCACGCACTGCTTCTAGCTCTTCTGGTGAGCAGTAGCAGTGATAGGCATCGCCTTGATCGAGGAACTTCTGTGCCCATGTGGCATAGATATCGAGACGCTGTGATTGAAGGTATGGGCCGTTAGGGCCACCTACCTCTGGTCCCTCATCCCAATTAAGTCCAAGCCACTTTAAAGTATCGATTGCTGCCTGAATGTATTCAGGGGTAACGCGAGTCGTATCGGTATCTTCAATACGGAATAAGAATGTGCCACCTGTGTGGCGAGCAAATGCCCAGTCAAAGAGCGCGGTGCGAATATTTCCAACGTGGAGATCACCAGTTGGAGATGGAGCAAAGCGAACCTTAACTTTCTTACCTGAATTAGCTGACATCATGGACGCGCACTCACCTTATTTGTTAGTTGGCCGAGGCCTTCGATGGATACAGCAACAGTTGATTTCTCTGGCATTGGACCGATTCCAGCTGGTGTGCCGGTAATGATGACATCGCCAGGCAATAAAGTCATGACGCTTGAGACAAAGTTAATAATCTCAGGGACCTTGAAGATCATGTCACTTAAGTGAGCATCTTGCTTTACCTCGCCATTGACGGTGGTAGTAATGCGTTGATTGCCAGGAACGAACTCGGTCTCAATCCACGGTCCCAGCGGGCAGAAGGTGTCGAAGCCCTTGGCGCGAGTCCACTGGCCATCCTTCTTCTGTAGCTCACGTGAAGTCACATCATTGGCAAGTGTGTACCCGAAGATCACATCGTTGACGCGCTCGACCGGTACTTCTTTGCAGACGCGACCGATAACGATTGCAAGCTCTGCCTCGTAATCAATCGATGGCGCCATCTGTGGCCAGACGATGGTGTCGCCAGGTCCTGCCACAGTTGTATTTGGCTTGATGAAGATGATGGGTTCATCCGGCACGACGCCACCCATCTCGGCTGCATGGTCGGCGTAGTTCTTGCCGATAGCAACAATCTTGCTGCGAGGGATCACAGGTGCGAGAAGTCGCACCTTGGTGAGTTCAAGCTTTGCCGCTGTCTTTTGGATCCCCTGATAGATCGGATCTCCGGTGATAACGGTGATGGAGTTATCTTCCTCGAGGATTCCGTATAAAGGGTCGGTACCTAGGCCTGCATCAGGCAGCGGAGAGAATCGAACGACGCGCATGCGCCTATCTTAACGGTTAAAGAGTGAGCTCTTGCCCGTCAGCGCTGATGTAAAAGAGAGTAGCGGTAGGGGCGAAATCCTTAATCGCCTTCACATTACTTGGCTGCACTCCGACAGCAACGACGCTCTCGATCCCAGTAATGCCCGATGCAAGAGCAACGGTGAGTACGGCTTCAAAGGCATCGAGATTAAGTGATGGCGATACAACGTTGATTGCAACATAGGTGCGACCAGTTGTGTCACGTAGGGCTGCAGCCTGAGATGCGCCGCTTCGGGCCAAGGTATTTGTTGCGAGGGTGACCAGCTTTGTATCTTCAGGATTATTCATGATCTGCTTCAACCTCTTCAACGCGTTCGATGATGACAGAGCTAATTCTACGACGTCGTCCTACGGGACGCTCTGAGGTAACCGACCAACCTTCGATTGTGACCGTACTTCCTGCAATCGGAACGCGGCCGAGAATCTGCGCCATCAATCCGCCCACGGTATCGATTCCGTCGTAATCCTCATCGTTGATGGTGATCTTTAACTCTTCTGCGAGATCCTCGATATGAAGTGAAGCCTTAGCTCGCGCCTTGTTTTCGGATAACCAAACGAAGCTCTCGACACCATCGTCGTACTCATCGGCAATCTCGCCAACAATCTCTTCGATAATATCTTCAATAGTAATGATGCCAGCGGTTCCACCGTATTCATCAACCACGATTGCAAGGTGGATCTGATTGCGCTGCATATCACGCAATAGCTCTGCCGCTTCTTTGTTCTCAGGCACAAATACCGGTGGGCGCATATGTTGCTCCACCTTCTCTGATGTCTCAGCTTCATGATGATCAAGAGCGCGCTTTGCAAGATCTTTCACATATGCGATTCCGATAATGTCATCGAGATCATCGCCAGCAACAGGAATACGTGAATAACCAGAGCGGAGCGCAAGCGAAAGTCCTTGGCGAAGCTTCTTATCGCGCTCGACCCAAACCATCTCGGTGCGAGGAACCATCAACTCGCGAACGAGTGTGTCACCTAACTCGAAATCGTTATCTCCTAAGTGCTTCTGGTCGACCTCAATAAAGCCTCGCTTAAGGCCCTGGTCGTAAAGAAAAACAAGCCCGGAAGAGATCTTCTTTAAGAATGCATTCACTGCTTGGCTTCCCATTTCTTGACGATTGTCTCTTGCAGATTAAACATGACTTTCTCTTCATCCTTATCCGCATGGTCATACCCCAAAATATGCAGTAGGCCATGGGCTGCGAGGATATAAATCTCGTGCTCTGTGCTGTGGCCAGCAGTCGCTGCCTGATTTTGAGCAACGATGGGATCGATGACGATATCTCCGAGCATTACCGGATCGTTCTTACCTTCAGGCATATCCATAGGAAATGAGAGAACATCGGTTGTGCCTGGCTCATCCATCCATTTGATGTGAAGCTCTTCCATCTCTTTATCATCGACAAAGGTCACAGATAGTTCGCACTCAGGATGGAGATCCATATAAGAGATACCGAATGTGAGCAGAGATTCAATCTCACGCTCAGGGGCAGCAACACCTGAGCGATTTGTAACTTCTATCGTCATAGCTTCTTAGTGATACTGACTGGCGCATGTTTTGTAGCATCGTATGCGTCGTATGCCTTGACGATATCGCCGATCAAACGGTGGCGAACAACATCTTCTGCCGTGAGATCCATAAATGAAATATCTGCAACACCATCGAGAATTGAGCGAATGATGGCAAGACCGCTGCGCTGGCCGTTAGGGAGATCGTTCTGGGTGATATCCCCTGTGATTACCATCTTTGAACCGAAGCCAAGACGAGTCAGGAACATCTTCATCTGCTCAGGAGTCGTGTTCTGCGCTTCATCAAGGATGATAAATGCATCATTGAGTGTGCGACCGCGCATAAATGCGAGAGGTGCGACTTCGATGATTCCAGATTGAATCAAACGCGGAATTGAATCTGCATCAATCATGTCGTGAAGCGCATCAAAGAGTGGGCGAAGATATGGATCGATCTTCTCATTGAGAGTGCCAGGCAAGAATCCGAGCTTCTCCCCCGCTTCAACTGCAGGTCGTGACAAGATGATGCGATTTACCTGCTTAGCCTGTAAAGCAGCAACTGCCTTGGCCATCGCAAGATAGGTCTTACCGGTACCGGCTGGGCCGATTCCAAAAGTAATTGTGTTCTCTTCAATTGCATCGACATAGCTCTTCTGGTTGGCAGTCTTGGGGCGAATTGTCTTTCCGCGATTGCTCACGATATTGAGCGAGAGAACTTCACCTGGGCTCTTAGCTGGTGTTGCTTCAATCATTGCGATGCTACGAAGAACGGCGTTGACATCAAGTGCTTGACCCGAGCGAATCACAACAAGCATCTCGCCAAATAACTTCTCGAGCGCCATGCAATCGATATGTGGGCCGCGAAGAGTGATCTCATTTCCGCGAACAGTGATATTTACTGAGGGAAACGCTGCTTCGATCGCCAAGATATTGGCATCGCCCGCGCCAAGGAGAGCAACCATCGGAATGGCGGGTGGAATAGTGACCAAGAGGCGCTCCATATGAGTGAAAATCTAGCGGGTGTGTGGGGTTTTCACCACACAGAAAGGGCCGTGTTGACCGCAGCAAGTGCCGCCAATCCGGCATGGGCTGAGCGCAAAATTGGCCTTCCCATCAAAACTACCTTGGCGCCTGCGGCGGCGAAGGTCTCGAGCTCGCCATCTGTCAGGCCGCCCTCTGGACCGATGATGATCACAATCTTCTTTGCACCTGCTGTCACTGCTGTTGAGATTGTCTGAATCGCTGATTCATGGAAAACCAGCGCGAGATCTGCCTTGGCAATCTCATCAACAATTCCTTCGGTTGTTGCAACGCCACTGACTTCAGGGATTCGAAAACGTCGTGATTGTTTTGATGCCTCACGAGCTGTCTGCTGAAGCTTCTCAATCTTCTCATCAGCGCGACCAATACTGCGCGCTGCCTTCCACATCACAATCCGGTCGACACCGCCTTCTGTCGACATCTCGATCGACTCTTTAATGCGATCGCCCTTTGGGATGGCTTGAATAATGGTGAAAGTCTCTGTCAGCGCTTCTTCAAATCCGCTTTCTAGGACGCGAACAGTCATCGATTTCTTGTTGACATTCTCTACGCTGACCTTTGACCATGAACCTGCGCCATCGCTTAAGTTAAAGATTTCTCCAGCTGCAATACGCAATACCTTGATTGCATGGTGGGCATCTTCGCTATCGAATTCGTAGCGACTTCCGACCTCTGTAGGTAGATCTTCAACGAAGAATAAAGTCAGCATCAGCGGTGGAATGCATCTCTTAATTTAGAGAAGAGTCCGTCTTGGTGGCGCTTGATTGTGACATCGCCATCTTTCTCACCACGTGCCTTGGCAAATTCTTTAAGCAACTTCTCTTGCTCGCGATTGAGCTTATGCGGAGTCTCGATATCAACGTGAACGATGAGATCTCCACGATGGGTGGTGCGAAGGCGCGTCATGCCCTTGCCCTTTACAGCAACTGTGGTGCCGCTCTGAGTGCCAGCCTTGATCTGAACATCGATAGGACCGTCGAGTGATTCGACCTTTACCGTTGTTCCAAGGGTTGCTGCAGCAAATGGAATTGAGATTGCAACGTGAAGATTCTCGCCATCGCGTAAGAGGTAATCATGGTCCTTTTCAACGATCTCAACGTAGAGGTCTCCTGCTGGCCCGCCGCCTGCGCCAACTTCTCCGCGACCAGACATCTGAATTCGGTTGCCGGTCTCAACGCCTGCCGGGACTTTGATATTGATATTCTGCTTTGCGCGCACGCGTCCATCGCCGGCACATTCGCGACAAGGATCTGTGATCACTGATCCATATCCAGAACAACTGCTACATGGACGCGATGTCATTACCTGGCCAAGGAATGACTTCTGAACATATTGCATCTCGCCACGACCGCCGCAGACCTTGCAGGTCTCTGGGTGTGAATTATTTGCTGTGCCTTGGCCTTCGCAAACTTCACAAACAACGGCGCTTTCAATAGTGATATCGCGTTCGGTACCGAAACATGCTTCGTGGAGATCTACCTCAATGCGAATCAGTGCATCTTGTCCTTGTCGCATACGTGGACGTGGTCCGCGATTTCCGCCACCTCCGAAGAATGCATCCATGATGTCGCTGAAACCGCCGCCACCGAAGCCGCCGCCGAAATCATTGAAGCCGCCACGTCCGCCCATGTCATATTGCTGACGCTTCTGCGGATCACTCAATACATCGTAGGCAGCGGTCACTTCTTTAAATTTATTCTGAACTTCTGGATCTGGATTGACGTCGGGATGGAGTTCGCGAGCAATCTTTCGATAAGCCTTTTTGATCTCATCTTGCGATGCGCCACGTTCGACATTGAGGAGCTGATAAAAGTCAGACATATTTACTGAGCGCTCTCTGTGATGAAACGTCCGATATAGCGAGCAACGGCAGAGACGGCGGACATTGAGCCAGCGTAATCCATGCGCGTAGGGCCAAGCACACCGAGGGCGCCACCTTGGCTATTTTCTAGCCCATATCCCACAGTGACAAGAGAAGTTGTCTGCAGGTGGGCATCTTTCTGTTCGCTGCCAATTGTGACGTTGACTGTTGGATTGGCATCATCGAGCAGACGGAGCAGAACAACCTGTTCTTCTAGCGCTTCGAGAATTGATGATAGATCAGTGCCATCTCCCGAGCGTGCCAAGTGCGCTGTCCCTGAGATCGCCATCTTCTCGCGGCTCTGTGAATCACCGATGATTGGATACTTCACTACAGCTACCTGCTTAGTGATATCTGATAACAATTTAGCGCTGCGCTTGAGTAGATCTTCAAGATCGTAAGAACCATTGAGAAAGGTCTCAATCGCACGACGTTCGGCGCTGGAGAGCGGCTTTACTGTGGCTAGCTTGTCGACGAAGATGCGATATCCGCGATCAGTTGGAATGCGACCTGCGCTGGTGTGAGGCTGAGCGATCAGACCTTCTTCTTCCAGGACCGCCATCTCATTACGAATTGTTGCTGGCGAAATTCCCAGTGAATGGTTCTCAGCAATTGCCTTAGAGCCCACTGGCTCTTGGGTTGCGACATATTCTTCAACGATGGCTCGAAGAATCTCGAGTCTACGGTCGCTAGTCATGAGGGTGAGTTTACCTTTGCTCGCCTAAGCGAGCATCTCCTGCGTGATTCTGTCAGCAATCAGGCGCCCCTTGGGGGTCAGCGCAATTGCATCAGGCAGATCGATGATGTGACCGCTCTTGATGTACTCCATTGTCCGTTCATATTGAGCAACAGTCAGAGCAGCCTTGCGCACACCTGCCGGCATGCGAATTGCGAGCATGATGTACTCGGACTTCTTCTGCTCATCATTTAATACTTCAGAATCTTTGATTGGAGATTCTCCGGCGAAGACGCGCTCCTTATATGCATTGGGATGCTTCACATTCCAGAAGCGTTTCTGATCGATATGAGAATGTGCACCAGGTCCTAAGCCCCACCAATTATTTGATTTCCAATATGTGATGTTGTGGCGTGATTGATGGCCAGGCTTAGACCAGTTAGATAGCTCGTACCACTTCATGCCTTTTTGAAGACATTGCTGATCGACCAAGAGATACATATCGGCCATCAGGTCATCATCTGGCATCGTTAACTCACCACGCTTGATCTGAGCTGCCAGCTTTGTGCCATCTTCAACGATCAGTGCATAGGCGCTGATGTGATCGATATCGAGTGAGAGCGCCTCTTTTACTGTAGAAGCCCAATCACTTAAGGATTCACCCGGAGCGCCATAGATTAGATCGACTGAGATTGATGGAAAACCCGCCGCACGAGCCATATCTACAGCCTTACGAACATTCTCTGGATTGTGGGTGCGATCTAGGACTTTAAGGACATGCTCTTTATTGGATTGCATGCCGAAAGAGATTCGATTGAATCCAGCTGCGATATATCCATCGAGCTTCTCTTGTGTTACTGAATCTGGATTTGCTTCTAAGGTAATCTCGCAATCAGCTGTGACTCCATTGCGGCCTTTGATTGCAGTCAGTACGCGTCCAAGATCTTTAGGTGGAATCAGAGATGGTGTGCCTCCCCCAAAGAAGATTGTGCTTACTTCATCAGTAGGGGTGGTTTCAAACTCACGCAGAACAGCATCTATGTAATCGGCAGAGACGATTTCAAGTGTTGCACCATCTTGGAGTTCGGAAGGCGTATAGGTGTTGAAATCACAATAACCGCATCGACGTACGCAATATGGGATATGGACGTAATACGAGAAAGGCACATCTCCCAGTATATCTAGATGAGAAATCTAGATATACATGAAAGCAAGAGAGGAGCCTTATTCGCGAGTGATTTTCACCTTATCGTAGATTTGACTCTCCACTAACTGAATTCTTACACCTTCCACAGAAATAGATTGATTGAGGTATAGGTACGGATCTGGATTTGGAGCAACTGGGCAATTACTGCTGCTTTCATCCACTCTGCCAGCCGGCGTTACAGGAATCATGTAATTCTCGCCATGACTACGAGTTGCGTCGTATATGTAAACCAGTAATCCATCCTTCTTTGATGGCATCTTGCAGGAGAATTTTGTTTCCCTACGAGACTCAATCACAATCGCTTTACTCTCCGAGATTCTAATTACAGCTAGCTTATTTCCAGGATTGCTATCACTCAGAGGGACTAATGAGAACTCGGCACTGCTCAACTTTGTTGCATCCTGACAATAAACCTTATTATCAGGTAGCCAGCCTGCGACAAAGCGATTCCAGCCGCTTAGCTCTCTGGCATATCCATCTTGATTGCCCATGATGTCTAGGTTGAGGAATGGATTTGCCACGCGAGAGGAGCCGATGTGAGGAATCCCCATTGCGTGGCCAAATTCATGAACCCAGTATGACCAATACTGACGATTGTCACGATCGAAGAAACTTCCTGCAATGGAGTAGGAAGATATTTTTCCTTCATTTAAGACAAGCTCCTTGACCGGTGCATCCCATGGAAAACCTTGAGATGACTCGAACATAAAATCTTGCCCGGCAGGAAGGATGAAATTAACAGTTTGAATGCCGGTGAAGTCGAAAACCAAATCTGCTGCTTTCATTGCATCCTTAAACAACTGGGTCCCGGCGGCCGAATCACCTAAGTTCATGGACTGCTTAATTGGATAGTTGGTTGTCGGATTGGGTATTTTGACCCAGTTGTCAGCAATTGCCCACTCGACCTTAAATTTTCCCTCACTGGCGATTTCAAACCATTCTGAGGCAAGTTTTATTTGAGAATCTATTCTATTTCTATAATTTGATTGCCCTTGAAGATCGGTAAACTCAATTGGAATAACTGCCCACTTTACAGTGCCAGATTTCTTGGCCAAATTATCAATTGAGGGGAATCCTGATGGCAATGCAAAAGAGCCGCTATTTCTATTTGAATTATTTTCTTTAATTTTACAAGTTTCAATATTTTCTGAAGCAACGGTCGGTTCTGTATATGCTTGAACTGGCACGGCGGGAACGGGTGGTGTAGTTTGGTTATTAGAAGGGCTTGACGGAGTTTTTACCGTAATAATTTGCCCCTTATTCCACACCAATCTCTTGCCAGATTTGATACAGGTAAATTTCTTACCTTGCGCTGTCGATGTCTGACCGACTCTTGAACACTTATCTCCAGCTTTAACTGCCGCAATTGCTGCCGAAGATTGAACCCCTAACGAGATTCCGGTGACTAAAACAAAGGAAATTAATTTGCGCATCCTAGAAGGGTAGCTTCCAAATTGTGAGGCGCAGCTTCCTTTACTGGATATGACTAGTCACTTAGCTTGCGCGCAGCTTTAATCTTCTCGATATCAGCATCGGTAGCGAGAGCTGCAACGAAGGCTTCTTGTGGAACTTCAACGCGTCCCACCATCTTCATGCGCTTCTTACCTTCTTTTTGCTTCTCGAGAAGTTTGCGCTTACGTGAAATATCTCCACCGTAACACTTTGCAAGAACATCTTTACGGATCGCACGGATAGATTCACGTGCGATGATGCGTGAGCCGATAGCGGCCTGAATAGGAACTTCGAACTGTTGGCGAGGGATAAGCTCACGAAGCTTGCCGGTCATCATCACGCCATATGCATAAGCCTTATCGCGGTGAACGATCGCGCTAAATGCATCAACCGCTTCACCTTGCAAGAGGATATCGACCTTAACGAGATTGCCTTCTTCATCGCCCATCTCTTCGTAGTCGAGAGATGCATAACCCTTGGTGCGTGACTTCAATTGATCGAAGAAGTCGAAGACGATTTCAGCAAGAGGAAGTGTGTAGCGAATCTCAACGCGATCCTCTGAGATGTAATCCATACCGAGCATCACACCGCGGCGCTCTTGGCAGAGCTCCATGATGGTGCCGATGTAATCAGATGGAGCAAGGATTGTTGATTTAACGATTGGCTCTTT
>JACCDU010255083.1_pt1 | contig 11989 bp, 13 predicted proteins | sample 7446081 | NCBI WGS metagenome assembly JACCDU01 (sample SAMN15323447, study PRJNA562643) | freshwater metagenome | isolation source: river surface water | place: USA:Blue River Watershed | collected 2017-08-17 | reverse complement strand
TGGTTGTAACCACCACTTATCAGTTCTAAGTGTGCGCTCTTTAATCGCTGCACGTGTTGATGAGAAAACTCCGGTGGCCACGCAGGCGCCTCCTTAAAGGATTGGCTGGAACTAATGCCCCAATTTTTCCCACGATTCTCAGGAGTTTCTAGGTGAACGGTTATGAGTTCGCACACAAGATTACGGCGACCTAATGGCGGAGGGCGTGGGATTTGAACCCACGAAGGTTTCCCTTGCCGGTTTTCAAGACCGGTGCACTAGGCCACTATGCGAGCCCTCCGTGGCAAAACTTACCTTTAACGAGGGCACCTAACCAAATTAACTATTTGTCCAAACTTGGCAAAGCGGGTTTAAGGTGAATTCTGAACCGGACCGATGCCATTTGAACTACAACTATTAGGGCGGCAGAAATCGCAACGGAGATATTCCGATCTAAGGATGTTTGCTCTAACAAAACAAATGAAGTCGCACCTATTGCTGATGCTGTTGCATATAGAGGGCCTCCCGAAAAAATCTGCGGAGTCATCCCTGAAACCACATCACGTAATACTCCACCGCCTACTGCGGTGACAACGCCTAGCAATATTGCAACCAACTCGGTGCTGTTGTAAATAATTGCTTTGTAAGTTCCTACGACTGCGAATAGCGACATCGCGACAGAATCTAAAAACACAACCGCGTTTACCGCCTTCTTGTACCAACGGCCAATTATCAAAGCGACGATTACTGAAGTAAGTACCGTTAACAAATACTTATCTTGCATCGCTGCAGGTCTTCCCGCATCCAACAAAACATCACGCAAGATTCCGCCACCAAGTCCGGTGAGAATTGCAACCGCTAAAACACCAACCAGATCAAAGCGTTTATAGAAAATTGCAAAAAGTGCACCTTGCAACGCACCAATACCAACCGTTAGCAGATCCAACCAAGCGGGTACGGCGTTCATGCTGGCAACTCCAATAACTTCTCAATTTCTTTAGCGACCCCATCATGATGGCAAGGTTCTGCAACAAACTTGGCATGGAGTTTTCCATTTGGATGACCATCAGCCATCGCCCATGATCTTCCGGCCCAAGCCAACATGGTGAAATCATTTGGATTGTCACCAAAAGCTACAACTTGTTCTGCGGTTATTCCATGGCGTTCCGCTATTTTCGACAGCGTGGAGCCTTTAGATACTCCATAGGCGTTAATTTCTAACAGAGAATCATCGGGGTTTGAGTGGGTAACGGTTGCAACCCCTTCCAGCTCCCTAACTGCAATTTCCAACATTTCATCTGAAGTGAGCTCTTGATTCGAGCAGCGCGCCATTAATTTCATAGCTGGGGCTTGCATGACCTCAGTAATGTCATGAACTCCAATATTGTCTAACCCAACATCCCAACGGGGAATATAAGCTTTTTCCCGATGGAAGTAATGATGTGCCTCCACCGCAAATGAAATAGTGGGAATTGCCATCCGAAGTCGGTTAACGGTTTCAATCTGACTTTCTACTGACATATTCCATTCCTCTAAAATCTTTTCATTGTGGATGTCATACAACATCGCACCATTTCCTAAAATGCCGTGACCAAAAGAAAATGCTTCGGCAACTTCTGGCATCCAGCGCGGTGGGCGGCCAGTTACATAATAAATCTCTACTCCCATTTCATGGGCGGCGTGAAAAGCTGCTTTGGTGCGATCTGAAATTTTGCTTTGGTGTGGAACTATCGTTCCATCCAAATCAGTCGCAATTAATTTTGGTCGGCGTAATAAATCGCTCAACTAAGCCACCGGATTAAATTTATCCATACCAAGGAATGGTTGTAGTGCTTTTGGAACTAACACTGAACCATCTGCTTGTTGGTGATTTTCTAAGATTGCAACAATCATTCTTGGGATTGCAACCAATGTGCCATTTAATGTTGCAACTGGTGAAGTTCCATTTTCTCCTTTGGTGCGGACATTTAATCTGCGGGCTTGGAATTCACTGCAGTTTGAGGTGCTGGTGACCTCACGATATGCATTTTGAGTTGGTATCCATGCTTCGCAATCAAATTTTCTATTTGCGCTAGATCCGAGATCGCCGGTTGCGACATCAATTACTCGGTATGGAATTTCCATCGCATTTAAGAAATCCTTCTCCCACGCCAACAATCTTTGGTGTTCGGCAACCGCTTCCTCTGGGGCGCAGAAGGAAAACATTTCAACTTTTTCAAATTGGTGTACCCGAATAATCCCGCGGGTATCTTTTCCATAAGAGCCTGCTTCGCGACGGAAACATGGTGAGTATCCGGTGTAGCGAAGTGGAAGTGATTTTGCATCAAGAATTTCATCCATGTGATACGCCGCAAGTGGAACCTCGCTGGTTCCCACTAAATAAAAATCATCTTCCTTTAAATGGAAAACGTTTTCGGCGGCCTGTCCAAGAAAGCCGGTGCCCTCCATCGCTGCGGGCTTTACTAATACTGGTGGAATCATCGGGATGAAGCCCGCCTTGGTAGCCATAGTGATTGCGTAATTAACTAGCGCTAACTCAAGTAACGCACCTACCCCGGTTAGGTAATAGAAACGCGCGCCAGAGACCTTGGCACCACGCTCGACATCGATGGCGCGAAGAATTTTGCCGAGCTCAACGTGATCCTTGGGTTCGAAATTAAATTTCCGTGGAGTTCCGACCTCTTCAATTACTTTGAAATCTGCCTCGCCACCTATTGGCGCACTGGTATCTACCAGGTTTGAAATCTCCATCGCGATTTTTTTGAAATCAGCCTCGGTGGAGTTCTTTTTAACTTCCGCATCTTTTACCGCCGCTGATAAAGCTTTGGCTTTTTCTAATAAGGCACTTTTCTCATCACCTTTTGCGGCGCCAACAGATTTGGAAAGGGTATTTTGTTCGGCGCGTAGCGCTTCAAACTCCACAATTGCGGTGCGGCGTTTTTCATCAGCGGCTAGAGCTAAGTCAATTAAATCAACATTTTCACCACGTGCTTTTTGTGAAGCACGAACCAGATCCGGGTTATCGCGAAGTACTTTTACATCAATCATTTATATCGACTCTCCTGCGCGAACTGCGGCCAACCAAACATCTGCTTCTTTGAATGAAGCATCTGCGGTTGCTGGTGTTGTTGTTGGGGCAATTTTATCGGCTCTTGGATATGAACCTAAATAACGTACATCTTCACAAATCCGTCGCAATCCCATCAACGCATCGCCAACTCTGGCTTCATTGATATGTCCTTCGGCATCAATTATGAAGTGATAGTGACCGAGCTCGCGACCAGTTGGTCGTGATTGAATAAATGTTAAGTTAACTCCACGTACTGAAAACTCAGTAAGAACCTCTAGTAGTGCACCAGCGTGATCTGCGCCGATGAATGCGGCGAGTGAGGTGCGATCAAAACCGGTTGCGGGTGGAACGGTTCCGGGTTTTCCAACTAAAACAAATCGAGTAACTGCACCATCGTTGTCGCCAATGTTTTGTGCAATGGTAGATAGGTCATAAGTGGTTGCAGCGTTTGGCGCAGCAATTGCGGCATCAAATTCTCCAGTAGTTAAAGCTTGAGCTGCTGCGGCGGTTGATGAGGTAACAATAATTTCTACATCAGGATAATTCTTCGCAATGTAGGTACGGCACTGAGCTTCTGCATGTGGATGGGTGGCGATTTTTTTAATTGCTTTGTTTTCATTTCCTTTTGCAACTAATAAAGAAAAGGTGACCGGCAAAGTAACTTCGTTGTAGATAACTAACGGTTCACCGATTGCCAACTCATCCAGAGTGCGGGCCACAACTCCCTCAATGGAGTTTTCAATTGGCACTAAAGCGCGCTCTTTTGCACCAGAGCGAACCGCATCTAAGGCGGCGGTGACATTTGAATATGGAGTTAAGGTGTCTGAATCTTTAGTAATGGTGCGCAGCGCAGCCTCAGTAAAGGTCCCAATAGGGCCTAAATAAGCGTAGCTCGTCACTGCGTAAGGATACCCGCAGGGCGTTAGGCTTTGATAATCATGGCCGCAAAGCTTCATTTCACACAGATCGCATGGCGCTCTGAAGTTGGCCTGCATCGTGAAGGAAATGAAGATTCTGGTTTTGTATCACCAACTGTGCTCGCTGTTGCTGATGGCATGGGTGGTTATGTTGGTGGTGAAATCGCATCAAGCACAGTGATTTCAAAATTGTCTGATTTAACTGGACTTTTAATCAATCCCGAATTAGATAATGATTCTCGGGAAGATTTATTACGTGAATCTGTTTTTGAAATGGATTCGGCAATTGCTGAGATTGGTGCCCAGCGCCCAGAGTTAGTAGGAATGGGAACTACCCTCACCGCGATTTCACTTTTTAATGACTTTGTATTGCTATTACATATCGGAGACTCTCGCGCTTATCGAATCCGCGGCAATAAAATTGAACAGTTGAGCCATGACCACACTGTGGTTCAGGAGTTGGTTGATCAAGGCCGTTTAAATCTTGATGAGATTGCCGACCACCCACAGCGTTCATTTTTAACCCAAGCATTAATGGGTAAACAAAACTTAACTCCAATTCTTATCGCTTACCCAGCCGAAAAGGGTGACAAGTTTTTGGTATGTAGCGATGGTTTAACCGCTGTGGTTGATGAGGTAAGTATCGTAAAAGCATTACAACAAGATTTAGAAAGCGCTGTGAATTCTTTGGTTGACCTTACATATAAGAATGGCGCACCAGATAATGTCACTGTGATCGCAACTGAGATTGGTGATGCTCCTTCCTTAGTAACTCCAACCAAGTTTGGAGCTGCAAAATGAAACGGGTAATTGGTGATCGCTATGAGCTGGGAGCCATGATTGGCACCGGCGGAATGGCTGATGTTTATGTCGCCCAGGATTTACGTTTGAACCGCCAGGTTGCGGTAAAAATATTGCGTAGCGATTTAGCCCGTGATCCTTCTTTTGTAACGCGTTTTAATAAAGAGGCGTTATCGGTAGCGGCTTTAAATCATCCCGGAATTGTTTCGGTTTATGACTCCGGCAAAGAAGATACCCCTGGTGGAGCAATGCCATACATGGTTATGGAGTATGTAGAGGGCAATACTTTGCGGGACATCATTCATCGCGGTGAAAGATTTCCTTTACAAAGAGCGGTAGAAATCGTTGAAGGAATTTTGATTGCGCTGCAGTACTCCCACAAAAACGGCATTGTGCACCGCGATATAAAGCCCGGAAACATCATGATTACCGAGACCGGTGATGTGAAGGTGATGGATTTCGGAATCGCTAGGGCGCTTTCCGACAGTGGTGCAACTATGACTAGCACCTGGAACATTGTTGGCACCGCGCAGTACTTATCTCCAGAACAAGCTACTGGTAGCCAGGCTGATGCTCGAAGCGATCTTTACTCGGTCGGTTGTTTGTTTTATGAATTGGTTTCTGGCAAACCACCATTTACTGGTGACACACCTGTTGCGATTGCTTATCAACATGTATCTGCGCAATTAGTTCCAGTTACTGAGGTCGAGGCAACTTTAGATCCAGCATTAAATAATTTCTTTAGTGTTGCCTTGGCAAAAGATCCAAATGAGCGTTATCAAAGTGCAAATGCGATGTTGAAGGATCTTAAAAAATTATCAAAGGGTGAGGGAATCACCACTCAAATTCCAAAACAGAAACGTCCGGCAAATTCTAGAAATAGATTTGCGGCAATCGCGCTTTCACTTGTTGTGTTAGTTGGTGCAGCTAGCTTCTTTGTTTTCCGCCCCGATTCAGTTAGCTCGATGCGCGCACTGCCAAATGTTGTTGGCCTAACTGAAAGTGAAGCCCGTGCTCAATTAGATGGTTTCACCATCACAATTCAACGCGCACCAGATCCCCGCATTCCAAGGGATCGGGTTTCTAATCAATTACCGCTAGCAACTACTCGAGTTTCACTGGGCTCTGCAGTAACACTCACCCTCTCTGATGGCCCCGGCGATGCCACCGTCCCTACCGATTTGATTGGTAAACCACTAGAAGAGGTGCGCACATTATTAATTGCTGCTGGATTGCGAGTAACTCGCACCGTTGCGGTTGATTCTGAGCAAGAGCCAGGAATTGTTTTGAAAGTTACTCCAGAACCAGGATCGGTAATCGAGGCTGGTAGCGGTGTTGTGCTTGAAATTGCTAGCGGAAATGTTCAGGTTCCATCATTAATTGGTGTTACTGAGATTGAAGCTAAAACGCTACTTACTCAAGCTGGTTTCTTTGTGAAGATTGTTGAAGTTTTTGATGCCAATCAACCACTTGGTGTAGTTCTTGCCCAGGCCCCAAGCGCTGGTGAAACAAGAATTATTGGCTCACCTGTGACCATCACTATAAATAAATCACAAGGTTAATTTACTTATTAATAATTGGTGACAAACCTTCTGATTTTTTTCTAGCTTCTTTATCGCCGCATTCAACTAACCAGTTACCTAGCATTTGATAACCGTGTTCAGTTAAAACAGATTCGGGATGAAATTGCACACCGTGAATTGGATGTGTTTTATGTTTAATCGACATCACTACACCGCTTTCACTGCGGCCAGTAATTTCTAAATCATTTGGCAAAGTATTTTCATCAATCGCAAGTGAGTGATATCTAGTAGCGGTAAAAGGTGATGGGATGTTTTCTAAAATTCCGGTGTTGTTATGGGACACCACAGATGTTTTGCCATGCAACAACTCCGGTGCACGATTAACTGTTGCGCCGTAGGCAACTGCGATCGCTTGATGGCCCAAACAAACTCCAAACAAAGGTTTGTTAGTTTCGCCGCAGTGTTTGATCATTTCAATTGAAACCCCGGCCGCCTCTGGTGTTCCAGGACCTGGGGAAATTAATACGCCGTCATATTTGTCAGCTTCGCTTGCGCCAACTTCATCATTGCGTACAACGGTGCACTCGGCACCTAGTTGTTGGAGGTACTGGACTAGATTGAATACAAAGGAGTCATAGTTATCGACCACAAGAATTCTCGCTCCAGAGATCTTGGAGTCAGCTTTACTACCCATACCGGCATTCTCTCGTGTAACCTGCCGCCCATGCCAAAGTCACGTGTACGCAAGAAAAAGAAGGACACCCGTCCTGATCTATTGGCCCCTGAGGCCAACCCGCTTGATAAAGAGAGTCCACGCTGGCTTGCCCCGACCATGATCGCCAACTTCCTGATTGGCCTCTTCTGGATCGTCATCTTTTATGTAAGCCAGACCCAGTACCCGATTCCAAATATCGGCGCCTGGAACATGGTGGTTGGTTTTGCCTTCATCGGCGTCGGTTTCAGCCTGGCTACCCGCTGGCGCTAAGTCGGTTTTCACCTTATTAATTACACCGTTGTAATTCTCCACAGCTTTATCCACCCCTGTTGAAATCTCTAGCTCCCAACTTCTCCCCGCACCCCCGCCTACGCTTGGCCTCATGATTGAAACTGGTTTAGCGGTCCTGGCTTACCTCATAACCGTTGTGGCCCTGGTGGCTATCACGGTGCGCTCTCTCGAGCTGTATCGACGAATCAAGGCTGGCCAAGCCGACCCAACCCGTAGCGATCAAAAAGGTCGACGTTTTGCGTTGATGACCCGAGAAGTTTTAACCCACGCAAAGATGTTGAACTTCACCGGATCAGGAATTGCACACTGGTTTGTGATGATTGGTTTCGTTTCCTTATTTGGAACTTTGATTACTGCATATGGTCAAGTAATTGATCCACATTTTGTAATTCCATTTATTGGCCACTTTGTTCCTTATGCATTATTTACGGAACTTATCGCTTGGCTTACTGGAGTTGGAATCGTAACTTTAATCGCGATTCGTCAAATCACTCGAATCACAAAAAAGGGTCGTAGCTCAAGATTTTTTGGTTCTGGTTCTTGGAAAGCTTATTTTGTTGAAGCGGTAATTCTCGCGATTGTTTTTTGTGTAATTGCTTTGCGTGGATTAGAAGGTGCGCTACTTGGCGATAAAGCTAAATCTTTTGAGTTTGCATTGTCCGCTCCTGCGGTTAATGCTTTCAAAGATTTAGATGTTGCAATACTTGAGCGCTGGATAGTTATCGTTGCTGCGATAAAAATTATTGTTTCGATGAGTTGGTTTATTGTGGTTGCAGCAAACCTAACTATGGGTGTTGCTTGGCATAGATTCTTAGCTCCATTCAATATCTTCTTTAAGCGCAATGTCTCCGCTACACCAACCTTGGGTGCACTTCCAGAGATGTTGTCGCATGGCAAGCCAATTGATTTTGAAGATCCAAAAGAAGATGATGTTTTTGGTATCGGAAAAGCGGCTGATATTTCTTGGAAGGGCTTGCTTGATATGGCTAGCTGCACCGAGTGCGGCCGCTGCCAATCCCAATGTCCGGCTTGGCATACGGAAAAACCACTTTCGCCAAAGCTTTTGATTATGGCGATGCGCGATCACGCTCTGGCAAACATTCCAAAGGAGGGACCGATCGTTGGTGAAACTATTTCGCCTGATGTTTTGTGGTCCTGTACTACCTGCGGCGCCTGCGTAAACGAGTGTCCGGTTGATATCGAACACATCGATCACATCGTAAACATGCGTCGTTATCAGGTTTTGGTTGAATCAGAGTTTCCAACTGAACTTGGCGGCACCTTTAGAAATCTAGAGAAAGCTGGAAATCCATGGGGTGCAAACCGTATGGATCGCAACGCTTGGATTTCCGAATGTAATTTTCCGGTTGAAGTTATTGATGGTGCACTTCCAGATGATGTTGAGTATTTATTCTGGGTTGGATGTGCTGGCGCTTATGAAGAGCGGGCTAAGAAAACTACAAAAGCGGTAGCTGAACTGCTCTATATGTCAGGTGTGAAGTTTGGTGTTTTAGGTGCGCGTGAAACCTGTACTGGAGATCCGGCACGTCGCGCAGGTAATGAATTCCTGTATCAAATTCTTTCTCGGGAGAACATTGAAACCTTTAAAGAGGTTTATGTAAGTTACAAAGGAAAGAAGAAGGTCGTTGTCACCTGTCCTCATTGCTTTACAACAATTGGACGTGACTACAAACAGCAAGGTTTTGAATTAGAGATGGTGCATCACACTCAATTACTAAACACTTTGGTTAAAGAGGGTAAGTTAAAACCTGTTGCGCCCGCTGCTAAGAAGTTGACCTATCACGATCCATGTTATTTGGGTCGACACAATCAAATTTATGAACCACCTCGTGAACTTCTTGAATCAACTGGAGTTGATTTGGTTGAGATGCCACGTAATAAAGAGCGCTCATTTTGTTGTGGCGCTGGTGGCGGAAGAATGTGGATGGAGGAAAAACTTGGTTCTCGTATCAATATGAACCGAGTTGATGAAGCTATTGCAACCGGTGCTCAAGAGGTTGCGGTGGGCTGCCCATTCTGCCGAGTCATGGTTAGTGATGGAGTTAAAGGGCGAGAGTCAGATGTTGAGGTTATTGATGTAGCTCAGGCGTTACTTCGTTCGGTTAAGAACGAGAGTGGCCAAAGTTCCACCAATTAACCCACCTAGGTGGCCGCGCCAATCAACGCCACCTAGAACAAACCCGATTGCAAAGTTAAGGCCCACAATCACCATGATTGAGCGCCACTCCACGCCGGCGCGTTGACCCACAATTGCCAGCGCGCCAAACAAGCCAAAGATCATTCCCGATGCGCCAATTGAGTAAACATAACTTGGGTTGAAATAAACCGATAAGGCTGAACCAGAAATCAAAGAAACCAAAAGAATTACCGCAAACTTATTACGCCCAAAATAATTTTCTGTTGCTGTGCCTAGTGCATGAAGTGCAAGTAGGTTAAAACCTAGATGCCACAAACCTCCATGCACTAAAGCAACAGTTAACAATCGGTAGTACTCGCCGTTTTCAACATAGAAACGATTAAGAAGTAATCGCTCTTCATAACCTGCAACTGTTATTTGTAAAAGGTAAGAAACCGCAATTACAAATACTAGGGAACCGGTTAGGGAGTTGGTTTGAAAACGACGCATTTAATTAGGATAGTGAAACTGAGTTAATTTTTACCGCTTGCACTGGTCGGTCTGCGCCACCGGTTTTAACTTCAGAGATCGCCTGTACAACCTTTTGTGAGGCTTCATCTTTTACCTCACCAAAAATTGTGTGTTTGCGATTTAACCATGAGGTTTCCGCAACAGTAATAAAGAATTGTGAACCATTGGTTCCTGGGCCGGCGTTAGCCATCGCCAATAGGTACGGCTTGCTGAAAGTTAGCTCTGGATGAAATTCATCTGCGAATCTATAACCAGGTCCACCGGTACCGGTTCCTAGTGGATCTCCACCTTGAATCATGAAGCCTTTAATGACCCGATGAAAAACAGTGCCATCATAAAGTGGTTGATTGGTTTTTTCGCCAGTGTTTGGGTTTACCCATTCACGCATGCCGGCCGCTAGTTCAACAAAGTTTGCGACGGTTTTAGGTGCGTGATTTGGGAAAAGTTCAATAACTATGTCACCCATTGAGGTGTGCAAAGTTGCTCTGGAAATAGGCGGCATATCGGTCATTCTCAGCTCCTGGATTAGTCAGATTTGTATAGACGGAGGGTATCGCTGACCCACATCTCCCCACAATTTGTGAACTGATGCCCTCATATGTCTGTGGTTCGCTATTTCATTGACCCCTTGTTGATTCCTTTGTTGACCAACAAAATTGATGTAGCTACAATGTAGCTACATAAAGAGGAGTGGGTAATGGCTCAAGATTCCGTTGTGCGTGCTCGGATAGATGAAAAAACTAAACGGCAGGCTGAAAAAGTTTTTGCTGCATACGGAATGACCCTCTCTGATGCAATTCGTTTAATGCTAACCAAAACCGCTCGTGAAAAAGAGATTCCTTTTTCAATTAATACCCCTAATGCAAAAACTATCAAAGCAATTCGCGAGCTTGAGAAAAATCGGGGCAAAGGTAAGACCTACAAGAATCTTGAAGATTTACTCAAAGATTTGAGTGCTTAGACTTAAACAAAGTACACGTTTTAAAAAAGATCTAAAACGAGAGCTCCGAAAACCTAATCGAGATAAGACTATTCAGTCACTTACTTTTGTTACAGAGTTATTGCAGAAGCAAATAGTTTTGCCTGATAGGTTTCATGTTCATCGACTTAAAGGTAAATATGTTGGCTATTTAGAGTGTCATGTAAGACCAGATTTGTTGCTTATTTATGTTGTGATAGATGAAAGAGTTTTGGAACTGGTTCGCTTGGGAAGTCATTCCGAGTTGTTTAAATAAATCTTGTGGAGACAATCTTGTGGAGTCAATCTTGTGGAGACTAGGGGAATCGAACCCCTAACCCCCTGCTTGCAAAGCAGGTGCTCTACCAATTGAGCTAAGTCCCCATATCGCAGCAATCAGAGCGTCGATATGGTGGGCCTAAGTGGACTTGAACCACTGACCTCTTCCTTATCAGGGAAGCGCTCTAACCAGGCTGAGCTATAGGCCCGCAAAACGGAAGCGCAAGGCTACCTGACTTGCGGGCAGGCGCAAAAATAGCACTTTTTTAAGCCTAGTTTTGCCCTTCATCTTCGCTAACCCGAGCTAAAGAGACCACATGAGTCCCTTGATCAAGGTTAACGAGACGAACTCCCATTGTGTCGCGACCGGTTTCGCGAACCTCTTTTACTGGTGTGCGCATTACAACTCCACCAGATGTAATCACCAAAATCTCATCATTTTCATTAACAATCAAGGCGCCAACCAAACTACCTCTTGAATCTTCATCAAGTTTTGCAGCTTTTACACCAATTCCACCGCGGCCCTGTGAGCGATATTCATCAAGGTTGGTGCGCTTTCCATAACCACCATCGGTGGCGGTAAGTACAAAGTTTGATTTCTGATTTTCACCCGAGCGAATTGTGGACATGGTTAACAACTCATCCCCGCTGCGGAACTTCATGCCAATAACACCAGATGCCGATCTTCCCATTGGACGAAGTGACTCATCATCGGCTGTGAAACGTAGTGACATTCCTTTTTTAGAGATTAACAAAAGTTCATCTTGGCTGGTAATTGCAGATGCGGC